>Ga0307511_10000986_pt1 | contig 30239 bp, 23 predicted proteins | sample 13_EM_MG_FD_200266 | JGI IMG/M metagenome (GOLD analysis project Ga0307511, IMG submission 200266) | Populus trichocarpa ectomycorrhiza microbial communities from riparian zone in the Pacific Northwest, United States - 13_EM | ecosystem: Host-associated > Plants > Roots > Unclassified | place... | reverse complement strand
GCTTTTTAGAACATCCTTTACCCACTAATGTATATTTAATTTTACAACTAAACTTCCTTTAAAGGATATTATTGGGCTTACCTAGTTTACATAATAATACTTTAACGATTACCTTAGAATTCCACTACACGTATGTTGATATAAGATCCATTAATAAAAAGACGAAAAGCTTTTTATACAATCAACAAGAAATTTATTTAAAAGTAAATTTTCTAGATTACGCTTTAACCATGGATTCAAATAATTTATTCATAGTAATCTAGCTCATCTCCCTAAAAAGGCAGAATTTTACGGGCTTTATACAAAAAAATTACTTTTTTTGCATACCGCTTGAGCTCATACAATGGATCGTAAGATGGATTTTCACCATATTATTATTATGCACTTTCTAGTCGCACTCTCGTCTATCTAGAGGTAAACAGTATCTGCACTGCTATTCCAATTTCACTGAGCCAATCATCGAGACAGCTGTTGTATCGTTACATCATTCATGCAAGACCGCATTTAACGGCCAGGGTATTCCGCTACCTTAGGACCCTCATCGGTAAGGCCGCCGTTTGTCGGGGATCTCTTCAAAACCTAGCTTTTTAATTCTAAGCAAATCCGTCACCCAGCCGACACCGGGCAGACATCACACTCAATATATCGATATCTATCTTAGCAGAGTGCTCTGTTTTAAATAAACAGTCGTACAACACTATTCTATGCCTCCTATTCTTTTAGTTATATAAAAATTAGCAGGGTTTACACCTACATTTTTTTATAACTTAAAAAGAATGGCTCACCTTATCCCGAAGTTACGTGAGTCATTTTGCCGAGTTCCTTAATGATTGATTACTCAAACGCCTTCGTATTCTCTACTAGCTTACTTGTGTTAGTATCTAGGTACGGTTTAATATTACCATGAATAGAGCCTTTACCCGGGTTTGCACCAAGGCCAGTTCTATTCAATTCTGATCAAATTTTCCTGAACTAATTTAACTTTAATTAGTTTATATCACGGATTTTCATCGCATTAATCAATAAATATTGATTTTTATATTTGCTTAGAAGCCGATTTAATTCAATACCATAAGCTTAAGGCGAAATTTATCTTTTTCGTTACTCATGTCAGCATTATCTCATGGAAAATAAAAAATTAAAATTAAAAAAAAAGTAATTATGATTTATCCATTGTTCCGCTACCCCATATATATTTTGTTAAGCTATATATGGACAAGGTTTCGGTATATTATTTAGATCCGTTATATTTTCGGTGTGATCTTCTTTTCTTTTTTCAATGAAAAAAGAGTAAAACCAATGCTCTGTTACGAGATCATTAAAATGTGGCCGCTTCCAAGCCTATTAATTGATCGTATCAAAAGACACATCCTTAATTTCACTCAACAATAATTTTGGAACCTTATTAACTCTTGTTCTGGGCTGTTTCCCTTTTGACATACAACCTTATCGTACTATGTCCGATTTTTTAACATTCATCTTAGCCCTTCCGAGTGCAAATACTCTCCGATAAAATCTTTACGATCCCCCGATATATACAAATTTATAATGTTTTTACATTATAAATATTTTGACCGAGATCACAGTTCTGTACCTGCCAAGATGTTGTTTAAATTACCTACTTATATAGGTTTCGCAGAAAACCAGCTCAACTAGTCAGTTTTGTCTTTCACTAACTTACCATTATTCTTCGGATATCTTTACAACGATAACCCGTTCGGACTTTTATAATCCTGATAACGGTAAGATCACTAGTCTTCGGGTCTAATTTTAGATACTTTCTCATTTTTTCATAATCGATTTCTCTGCGTAGAATTAGAATAAACTATTTCTCTACTTGCGTCTAAAATTAACTTGCTGACCCATTATGCAAAAGGTACGCTCTTGTTATTAATTAAAATTATTCTCGAGCTGCTTATAAAACTACTATTAAATAAATTTCCCTCACGGTACTGTTCACTATTGCGTATAATACCATATTTAGCCTTAGAGGAAGGTTCCCCTTTATTCAAACAGATAATCCATTTTACTTAATATCATAATAAACCAAACATACAATATTTGGCTTACTAGGTTAGGCTATTCTACCTTACTTCTCATTGTATGTAGAATCTCGTTTGATTTATTTTCCTAAAGTTATTCAGATTTTTCCTTTCACTTTGTTTATTTACTAGATTTTTCTTGATAAATTTTTTGGTTTATAGCTTGTTTTTACTCATAATAATTTCTTTTTATACTAATTGATAAATTTTATCAACTAAAAATATTTATTATACTAGACTTATTGTATCTTTTTATTTAAAATTTAACTCATAGTTAATAATTTACTTAAACTATCGTTTTTTTTCATTGTTTTTACTAATATGTATATATATATTGTATTAAAAAGGGTTTATTTACCCTATTTCCTATTACTTATTATGCAATAGGTACATTCTTATTATATATTGTTTATTATTAAGGAATACGGAAGATTCGAACTTCTTCTTACTGATCTGCAATCATAAGGCAAAACCATTTGCAACCTATTCCTTTTTTTTAGTAAAAACCATATAATATTTATATATCTCGTTCTATTTGGTTTTTAATAATATCAGCATAATTAAAAATAGTTCGTAGACTATCAGTTATATTACTTATTCTTAAATCCTGACCAACACGAGTACCTACTGGACCTGGTTTACCTAAACCCTGTAGGAGATCTTTAGCATGAGGTGATAATATTACCATTATTCTTTCCTCCTGGACCACCCATGCCTTGAGAACCGCCTGACATATTTGAACCAGGATTATTATTATTAATACCTGTAGAATATAAAAACAATAGATTAAAACATATATTTATTAAAATGCAAAAACTAATAATATTAAACAATACATCTAGTGGAAAACCTGAAAATTTAAAAATAAATAAAACTAAAGGTATATAGATTATTTTAATTATCTAGAGATTAAAATTATTATTAATATTATTGAAATTTAAAGATAATATAATCATACTTAAAAAACACATAATGATTATTGTGATAATATTAATAATACCTGAAAAAATAATATATTTACAAAACATACGAACTATAAAAATAGATTTTTAAGTATTTTTTTTTATTATATAACTTTATACTTTTGAATTTTTTCCACTAAATATATTGCTTCCCAACAACACTTTGCATAGGAAGACTTACGAAAGCATGAGGTTTAGGTGGACTATCTAAAGCTCACTCTAAAGAAATGTAATTCCTATTAAATAACGTTTGAAATAAGTCAGAATAGAATTCAGGCACCAGTCAAGGATATCTAGATGTTACGTCTCCTTCAACTAATTGCATGTAAATTATATGTAAAAATAAAACAGTAGCAATTACACTAATTATAGAACCAAAGCTACTTACTAGATTTCATCCAGCAAAAGCATCAGGATAATCACTTATTCTTCTTGGCATTCCTTGTAAACCTAAAAAATGTTGAGGAAAAAATGTAACATTCACACCTATAAATAGAATCATAAAATGTACTTTTCCTAATAATAAGTTATAATTTAAACCTGTTATTTTTGGTATTCAATAATATCATGCACTAAATAATGCAAAAACTGCACCTAATGATAAAACATAATGAAAATGGGCTACAACGTAATATGTATCGTGGAATGCAATATCTAGTGATGCATTAGCTAAAACGACACCACTTAATCCTCCTATAGTAAACATAACCACAAATCCTAATGCAAATAACATTGAAGGTGTTAATTGTATTGTTCCTCCATAGGTAGTAGCTAATCAACTGAATATTTTAATTCCTGTTGGTACGGCTATTATTAATGTAGCAGCTGTAAAGTAGGCTCTTGTATCCACGTCTAAACCAACTGTATACATATGGTGACTTCAAACTACAAAACCTAATACACCTATAGACATCATAGCGTAAACCATCCCTAAATAACCGAATACGCTTTTATTAGAACCAGCTGAAATTGTAGTACTTACTATTCCGAAACCTGGTATAATTAAAATATAAACTTCTGGATGACCAAAAAATCAGAAAAGATGTTGGTATAATATAGGATCTCCACCACCTGCTACTTCAAAGAAAGATGTGTTAAAATTTCTATCAGTTAATATCATAGTTATTCCACCAGCCAATACAGGTAATGATAACAATAATAATACAGCTGTTACTATAACTGCTCATCCAAACAATGCTAATTTGTGTAATCTTATACCAGGACTTCTCATATTTAATATAGTTGTGATAAAATTCATCGCACCTAGTAAACTACTTACACCTGAAAGATGTAAAGCAAATATAGCTAAATCTACACTAGGTCCACTATGACTTTGTAAACCAGATAAAGGTGGATAAAGTGTTCAACCTGTTCCTGCTCCATTTTCTATCATTCCTGCAAATAAAAATAATGCTAAACTCGGTATTAGTAATCAGAAACTTATATTATTCAATCTAGGGAATGCCATGTCAGGACCTCCTATCATTAATGGTAATAAAAAGTTACCAAAACCTCCTATTAAGGCAGGCATTACCATGAAAAATATCATCACTATAGCATGTGCTGTTATTATACTATTATATAGTTGGTTATCTGCTATAAATTGTACACCTGGCCCTGATAATTCTAATCTTATTAACACTGAAAAAGCTGTACCAGCTAAACCTGAAAATACTGCAAACATTAAGTATAATGTTCCTATATCTTTAGCATTACAAGATAGAAATCATCTTTCTCTTCACATAGTTATTTCTGTCTTTAAACCTAAAGTCCCTAAATTTGACTTTGAAATATCAGAAGTATTTGTAGAATAGCTTTTAAAATTACTCAAATTGCTACTCAATAAATTTTTTATAAATTATATTACTTTCTTTATATATTTTTATCCTATCATATATATTTATAGGGAAGTGGAAAATTTTCACATTTATTTTTTACTTTTTAAAGAAGATTTTCTTAATAAACGTTATTTTTTTTATATATACTTACACTAATATATAAGGAATAGTTTTTACTTTTATTTGTTTTTGAAAAAATAAAATATGTATTTTTATTTTTTCAATATCAAAAAACTTTATTATATTACAAAATTATGGCCTACTCAAATATAAGCCATTAAATACCAAATATTATTATGAAAAACCCACATATAACGCCTTTATTTATAAGTACAAAATATGTTTAAAAAACGGCGAAAACAAAAACATATATATTTAGTATAACATTATCTTAAATATATGGGTTTTTACTTACACTTATATGATTCCTCGATGACTTGAACACCGAAGATATTCTTATCAAGAATACGCTTTACCAATTAAGCTAAGGAACCTGAACATAAGAACAAGAGTATTCAGACTTGAACTGAAAACATGAAGTTTGAAGCTTCTTATTTTGCCAATTAAACTATACTCTTAAAAATAAATCGGAAAAGAGGTGAATTGAACACCTAGATGTAAAACACAATATTTAGCAAATACCTTACCCTACCAGTGGCGACTTTTCCTATTAAATACGAATTAGACCGGTCTCGATCCGGCATCTTTTTCCTCGACAAGGAAACTGTCTACCAATTAACAAATACTAATTCTTTACGGCTAGCCAAATTCGAAATGGCACAATTCGTTTGGAAGACGAACGGTCTACCATTAACCTATAGCCGTTTATATTAAATTATCGGAGCACTATGGTTCGAACATAGAAAATCCTCAACCCAAATGAAGCGCCTAACCAACCTGGCTCTACTCCGTTTACCAGGAGAGAAACTTGAATTCTCATTGTTAATGCATGAAATTAAAGTTCTAACCAATTAAACTATCCTGGCTTATGTATTCTTATTTAAGATTTGAACTTAAATCTAGATATTAGAAGTATCACACTCTACCATTGAGCTAATAAGAATATAGGAGAGAAGAGACTCGAACTCTTAAAAGCATAATACTATTGAGTTTACAGCTCAACCCTTCTTACCAATAAAGGAACTCTCCTAGTTTTAAGGCCTAAAGGATTCGATCCTTTATTATAGCGATTAAAAGTCGCATGTTTTACCAATTAAACCAAAGCCTCTTTAGGTGGTCCCACCTTCACCACCAGGTAATCTATTAGATTATTTTGATCTAATAGATTACTAAAAATTTTACCTTTCTCAATTCAGATATTATGTCTGTATTTTTCCCTAGCCAGGCTCAAATCTAAGATTTGAGTTTTCGCATAGTAGATAAACCCGAAGTAACGTAGATTAAAGCATACAATAACTTTATACAAAAATTATTCAATTAATTTAGTGAATAAACCGTATTAATATTTTTGTTTAATGGTTATAACGATAGATCCTACCATAGCTAATAATAGAATAATAGATGTAATTATTAATCAAATAGAATAATTAGTATACATAACATTACCTATACTAGTTATATCTATAATATTAACAATATTATTATCCCAATTATTGGATGATACAAAAAATATATTTGCAATATCATAGTTTAAATTAGTTTTTGTATATGGAGACAGATTATTGTAAGGAATAAATAAAGCTAAAATAACTAATATAGCTAAAGGTATATTATTATTAGTATTACTAATAAGTTCTGATACTCTAATATTGATAAGCATTAAAATAAATAAAAATAATATTGAAACAGCACCAACATAAACTAAAAGATAAGATAAACCAATAAAATTCATACCTAAAAATATAAGATAACAAGAAATACATGAAAATAACATAATCAAATGTAAAACAGACACTATAGGATTTTTACTAATTATTATCAATATACCAGAAAATATTGATAAAACTATGATCACGTCCAAAAATATAACAAAAAAGCCATAAAATTCATTAGATATAAAAAATATATTCAAAAAAAAAAAAAAAAATCTTAAAAAGAATGGTAAATATTTATAAAATATGAAAATCTACTTTGAAGTCAAAGTAAACCTAAAAAAAGAAAAGCAAAACCTACATTAAAACCATAGTAGAACTAAAAAATAGTGAAAAATACTTTATAATGTATTTTTCACCTATAATCTAAAACATAAAAATATTACAGATTAAAAAATTTTTTTGCTCATCAAACTATGCTGTAAAATTTAAAGTAAAGAAATGATATATTATCTATAAATAAACAACCTAGATAATAATGTAGACAAATGTCTACCAAATATAATACTATATTTAATTTTTAATGTTAATGCATCCCGTGCAATTTCCATTACACGAACCATATTTCGACTTAACACCAATAAAAGTCACGCATACGAAGATTAAAATATTAAAAATTTACAACTAATTAAGTAAAAATAAAATAAATAAATAACCAAACTTATTGCGCATACTCCTTTCAGCGCCTGACGAGTGGTTAGTACCCATCTGAGATAAAATTCACCGTGACGTGGTGATTCACGATTACTAGTAATTCCATATTCATGTAGTCGAATTTCAGACTACAATCCACAAATAGTTATATCCAATTTTGTGGGATTAGCTCCATTTTACAATATTGCATCCCTTTGTAGAGGTATATGTGGCACGTCTATAGCCCACGCTATTAAGGCCATGATGACTTGTCTTGGTCCCTGTTATTATTTCCATTTATAGAAAAACACTTTAAAAATAAATAAAGCTAGGGTTTTCGTTAATTAAAGGAATTAACCAAAGTCTCACGACATTAACTGAAGACAGCCGTGCAGCACTTGTATTGTGACATACTATTCAAGACGTGGTAAGGTTATTCGCGGATCATCGAATTAAATAACATACTTCACTACTGGTTTCAGAAACGGTCTAATGATTTCAATTTGTGCATTTCCGCCTTAGTCATGAGGTGGAGTGCTTACACTTTCATTTATAGGCCAAATTTACCTAGCCTATGGCACTCATAATTTTCTCCTAGGACTACTAGGGTATCGAATCCTTATCGCTACCCTAGGCTTCGTCCCTCAACGTCAGTTTTTACTTAGAATAAAGCCTTCGCCGTTACCCGTCCTACCAGTATAATAGGATTTTGTCCCTCCTCTGGTAATTCGTATATTCCCACATAAAACTCTAGAAAACTAGTCCCTATTAAGGCTTGGTAATCTGTCTAGGTACCCTTTATACCGAATAAAGATGAATAACACTTGTCTTCTACGTATTACCGCGACTGCTGGCACGTAATTTGGTCAAGACTTATAGATAAAAAATCGTCATTCTCTTTATTTTATCTAGAACTTTATACGACTTTCATTTTCCATTCTTCCAAGTTGCTGGTTCAGTCTTTCGACTATTGACCAATATCCCCCACTGCTGTACAATTCTGCCCTGGGCTTTTTTCAGACCCAGTGTGGTCGATCGACCTCTCAGTCTCGACTGCCAGATCTCGAGCTAGATTTTTTTTTCTATTACTCATCCAGAATATCTATTAACATCTTAAAGCGATATTTTATTTATCTTTTTTTTTATAAGGGATCTTTTTTCCTCCTTACTTTAAGGTAGTTACAAGATAATGTACTCACCTGTACACCACTTCATAATCAATTAATAACTGAATATTAATTAATTAGACGTTTGATTAGCATGTGTCAAGCATTTGGATAGCGTTCATTCAGAGCCATCATCAAACTCAAAATTTTATATTACTAGACTTATTGTATCTTTTTACTAGAGTACTCAGATTTGAACTAAGTTTGTACCTAATATATACTCTTATTTCATTACTAATATTTTAGTAAAATATATTAAAAAAATATTTAATATAAGCTAGCTCTTGTCAATTTATACATATCCTAAATACAGCTAAATATATATTTATTTTTTCGTTTTTTATTTATTTTCTACTTTTAATCAAAACTTATACTATTATTAATTTTATTTTAATTTATATTTGCTTAGCTCTAACTTTCCTATCACATATTCTAAATAGTAATGTATATTATTTTTATTATTATATTTTTTAATGTAATTCTAAACTGTCTTTAATATAAGATGAAGATAACACGACAAACACTTGTGCTTGAATAAAAGCTATTCCTATTTCCAAACCTGAAAAGGCTAGAATAAATAGCAATGGTACTAACCCTAAAAAAAAGTATATAATTCCTGTTTTCATAATATTATATGTAAATCCTGCTAATATATTTAGAAGCATGTGACCACTTAATATGTTAGCCCCCAATCTTAGACCTAGTGAAACAGGTCTAGATAAATATGAAATAAATTCTATTAATACTAATAAAGGTAGTAAACCTAATGGACAACCTGATGGTACAAATAAAGAAAAAAATTTTAGAGAATGTATTTGGAAACCTAAAATTGTTGCTCCTATTACTATTGTAAAACTTATTGAAAACGTTAATATAAAGTGTGATGTTGGAGCAAAACTGTATGGTACCATACCTACTAAATTATTTATTAATATATATATAAATAAGGCCGATATTAAAGGAAAAAACATTTGACCTTTTTTTGCATTTATTTGATTTATTACTATGCTAAATACTGTAGCATATATTGACTCCATTGATATTGATCAGTTATTAGGTGTTACTATATTATAATTTGTTGCTAATATATACATCATAAATATTATAATTGTTGTTATTATTAGATATAATCCTATATTTGTTAAAGATATTTGTATATTTCCTAATAAGTCCGCTTTAATGCTAAGCAAATTTCTAATGGTGAATTGATCTAAAGGACTTTTATTTAAGTAAGTCATGAATTATATAAAAAATTTTTCTTGTTTGTAGAATGTATTTTGAGTTAAATCTTTTATGCTGTTGTATTTTTATTTGATTCTAAAGTTTTTAAAAATATTCGAGTTTTAAATAATCGGACGAATCTTGGTAAAATATATTTAGTAAATAGATATATTATAATTATTAGTAATAAAAAGTTGTAAGTAACTTGGTTTACAAAAAAAAAAGGTATAAGTTGTGGCATTAAATTAAAAATCCAAAAATAAATGTATAAATTTATTATACTATATATGTTAATTAAGTCGATAAAAAAGGAATATGGAAGATTCGAACTTCTTCTTATTGATCTGCAATCATAAGGCAAAACCACTTGCAACATATTCCTTAAATTAATAAAATTCTATAAACTTTATTAAAAAAAATTAAACTTTAAAAAAATCTATTACAATTAGTCTTATTTAAAAGCTTAAATTTCTTTTTAATGAATTGCTTAGTCCAAAATATTGTTAATAAGTATAGGCTTGTGTATAATTCCATACAATAATGCCTGAAAACTAAAAAGTTTATTTAAAATTGTTTTCATAAATGTTTGCATATTGTAATTAAACCTAGGATAGTTAAAAAAATTTTTTTTATACCTATATGCTTTTAGGTTAAATACTACTTTGTAAAATTACAAATATATAATAATATGATAGGGAATTATTTAAGACCCTCAGTAGTATACAGAAATATATAAAAATAATCATACAACATCGACAAAATGTCAGTATAATATAGCAGATTCAAATCCTAAATGGTGATTTTCAGTTAAATGATAGGCTAACATACGTCAAAAACCTACTGCTAAGAAAGCAGTACCTATTATAACATGTAATCCATGAAATCCTGTTCCAAAATAAAAACAAGATGAGTATGTACCATCAGATATAGTAAAAGATGAAACTGTATACTCTATACCCTGTAGTGCAGTAAATATAATTGCTAAAACTATAGTATATATAGCACCATATAATGCCCCACTTCTATTTCCTTGAATTAAAGAATGATGTGAATATGTTATTGTTACACCAGAAGATAATAAAATTACAGTGTTTAATAAAGGTAATTCAAAAGGATTTATAGAATCTATACCCATAGGTGGTCATTTTGCTCCTAATTCTATTGTAGGTGATAAAGCACTATGGAAAAATGCTCAAAATATGGCTAAAAAAAATAGGGCTTCAGATACTATAAATAAAGCAACACCCATATTAAGTCCTTTTTGTACAGCTAAAGTATGATTACCTAAATATGTTCCTTCAGATATTACATCTCTAAATCATAATGACATTGATAATATTAAAGCTATAAGAGCAAAGGTTAAATTATTAATTGCTAAACTAAAATTTTGAAATGCTAAGATAGCACTAAAAGTTAATGTTAATAATGATAGACTTGTATTTAAAGGTCATGGGCTTGGGGATACTAAATGATAAGGGTGAGATTGAAAATTACTACGTATTAGATAATTCAAATATTTTATATAAAATATTTTTTTTGTATTAACTTATTGAAAAGGTTATTATAGATAGTAGATTACATAAATTTAATATTTCATTAGGCATAAATATAAAGCTTATAATACCTAAATTTATTATACTTAATGTTATAGAATAAATATTAGATAATGAAATATCTATATACATATACGTTTTTTCATATTGTGACTTATCAAAATATATGGTTTTTATTACAGTTAAATAATATACAGCCCCTATAACACTAGTTAAAACCCCAACTAATACTAAAATAACTTTATTATTATCTAAGGCTGTTGTTAAAACCATCTGTTTTCCAAAAAATCCTATTAAAGGAGGCAATCCTATAAAAGAAAACATAGTAATTACCAAACATAAAGCTAATATAGGATTAACAGAAAAATAACCTTTTAATTGACTAATTAATTGTATAGGACTATTGTTTTTTTCTTGTAAATTATTATATTCAGATACATTTGTGTAATATAAATATAAGCTAAATCCTATTGCTATTACTATTAAAAAGGCGTTTAAATTTGTTATAATATACTGTATTATATAAAAAATATATGCTTGATATGAATCTATATTATGTACTATTAAGGCTAATAATATAAAACCTATATGTGATATAGTACTATATGCTAATAGTCTTTTTATTCTTGTTTGTGTTAAACCTAAAGTTGTTCCTATGACTAATGATAAAAAACAACTTATAGATAAACTTGTTGTTCAAGAATAATATTGTACAGTAGATTGTAATAAACAACTAGTATATTGTACTAACTCTAACAATAGTACTAATATAGCTATTTTTCCTAATATAGCTATAAAAGTTGTTACTATTGTTGGAACACCATCATATACATCTGGAGATCATCAATGAAATGGGGCAGCAGCAATTTTAAATAAAAACCCTACTGATATCAATAATAAACTATAAAAAACATAACTATGCATATATCATGTTGAGTAGTCTACGTATTTTTCTGAGTCAGAAATAATGGAGTATATTCCATCAAGATTTGTTAAACCAGAATTAGCATATATTAACCCTATACCTAATAATATAAAACAAGAGGATAAACCTCCTAATAAAAAATAAGTTAAGGCAGATCCTGTAGAAGATTCTGAGTTTCTATGCATTGATGATATTATATATAGGCTAAAACTTTGTAACTCTATACATAAGTATATAGATCCTAAATCACCACTTGCTAATAACAATGTTGCTCCACTTATAACAAATATAATAATTAAAGTGTATTCTATTAATGTAAATTGTTCTGACACTTTATTTATTATATTTGTGTACTCTTTTACTTTTTTAAATATTACATCTATCATTGTATTAGAATCTCCTATATATTTTTTTCTAGGGTAAAAAGCTGTCATTAATAATATTATACCACATACTATTAATATAAATATTTGAAATATTTGTGTTATAGCTGTTATATTGAACAATCCTCCATATAATCCTACTCCTTTTTCTAAATATGTTATATATAATGTTGTATACGATGATATTAAACTATAGAATACTATTAATATACCTATACGACTGTATAAAATTGATGTATCTGGTCTGTTGCTTAAACCATTTGAAAATAATAATAATAAAAGAAATGTTAATATCATATGTTTATTCGTATATATATATATATTAGTTAAGATTTTTTTCAGTTATATGTTATATTTATTAAAATTAGTTATATAAATCATCATACCCTAATATATGTTAAATTATATTAAATAAAAATTACTAGGAATTAAAGATAAATTATAAACTATACAGGGTATTAAAATAATAAGTCCTATAACAATTGGTAATAGTATAGTTCAACAATAAGACATTAATTGATCAAACCGTATTCTAGGAAAAGATGCTCTTACTCAAATAAATACGAATATAAGAATACAAGATTTTAAACCTAAAGATAAACTATAAACTAATCCTTGAAGCATAACAATAAAAATATTAATATCAATATTCATAAAATACAGTTCTATATTTAAATAATACATAATATTTAATATAGAATGTAAGGAAAAAATTGTTAAATAACCACCTAAAAATAAAATACTAGTAAATATACATATCAAAACTATACTAGCATACTCGGCTAAAAAAAAAAATACAAATATTGCAGCTGAATGTTCAGTCATGAATCCTGAAACCAATTCAGATTCCGCTTCAGCTAAATCAAAAGGTGCTCTATTTGTTTCGGCTATACAACCTATAAAAAATATCATAAATACAGGTAGTAAGGGTAAAGCAAATATTACTACTTTTTGTGCTTCAATATTAACAGTTAAATTTAAGCTTCCTGTTAATAATACTACCAACAATATAGCTGAACTAAGTATTAGTTCATAGCTTATTAATTGAGCTGTACTTCTTAATGAACCTAAAAAAGCATATTTAGAATTGGCTGATCAACCTGCTAATAATATACCATATGTTGCTAACGATGATACAGCTAACATATATAATATACCTAAACCTAAATCTCCTATTGATAAACCCGGTCCATACGGTATAACTGCATATCCTAATAAAGAAAACGTTAATGTTATTATTGGACCTAAAAAAAATAGTATTAAATTGGCCTGTGTTGGACCTACGTATTCTTTTAATAATAATTTTAATGCGTCAGCAAATGCTTGTAATAAACCATAATACCCCACTATATTTGGACCTAATCTTCGTTGCATACTTGCCATTGTTTTTCTTTCTGCTATCGTAGTAAAAGCTACTACTAACAAGGCTGGTACCACAACTAAAATAACTTCTATAATAGATATAAATATATACACTTTTTTCTTATTAATTATGTTTATTTAATATTATATAGATTTACACTGTATTATATATAAATACTAAATAATTAAAAATTATTTCGTTATAAATATAATGTTTACAACTAAAAACGTGTTTTTAGTAAAAATGACAAAAAAACATTATCTATCAAAAGATTTTTTAACATTTTTCAATTCTGCTAATATTCTACTTCTACCTGTAGCCTTCATCTGTCTAAAACAAATGGCTGTTGGTTGATTTAAAACACTGAAAGGGTGATTGTTACCAAGCCCTTTCAATAAAACTTTGCTTTCTGTTGTTATTCCATAATTAGTACAAATATATCTAAGTAATAAAAGTTCTTTTATGTTAATAAGCTCGCATACTCCAGACGTTTCTATTAAACCATCTAAGGCTTCTGATATATTTTCTTGGGCAATAATATTATTTGTTATTTTATGTTGTTGTGTAGCATACAATTCGTTCATAATAACAAAATAAACATGACCCACATATATTTTACGTAAGCCATCAGGCTTGTAACTACAATACTCTTCCACTTTAATCTGATCTAAAATAGTGTTATCCATTGCTTTCTAAAGGAGAGTATGTAATAAATCAACCTGTTTTATTATAATAGTATGATTTATTAGAATAGACCGAATCCGAATTAAATATACTAAATCGAGCATATTCTATAATTAACATAAAACACAAAAAAAATATGAGCCAATTAAAGTTACAAATAAAGAGTAAAGATATGACTTAATATTTACCTCTTTATTTGTTAAATTATTTTTGATATAAAAAAAATAGCAAAAAATAGATGAAATAAATATGGGTTTAAGTTGGGGACAGCTTAATAATAAAATTATTGTACTAATAGGAAAAATTCATGTAAATCTACCAAACATTATTAATAATGTTTAAAAATCTATTTTTTTTTTAATTTTGATGTTTTTAAGAAAAAAAACTTTAAAATCCTTAAAAAAAATAAACTTAATAGTAAAAATAATCCTAATGCAAATATATAAAAATGTATTTGTATTAATGATGGTGTCTTTATTATGTAGCTTATTTTTTTTAAGTGTTTTGTTTATTTTAATTAACCTTCAATTTGATCGTACAATCAAAACAAAAACTTTGGTAAAGATGTTGATTGTATCGCTATTGGCATAGAACTATGTAAAATTCCACAAATCTCTGAACATTGACCATAAAATGTTCCTTCTCTATTTAGATATACAGATGATTGATTTAATCTTCCAGGATATGCATCACACTTAATCCCTAAAGATGGACAAGCATATGAGTGAATAACATCTGCACCAGCCACTACAAATCTTGTGTGAGTTAATTCAGGCATTATTACTCTATTATCTACTTCTAATAATCTTAATTGGCCTAGTTCTAAGTCACTTTCTGGTATTATATATGAATCATACTCTACTGTTTCTTGTTCTGTGTTTATAAAATCTGGGTATTGATAGCTTCAATATCATTGGTGACCCTCACCATATATTACTAAGGCTGGATCAATAACCTCATCCATTAAGTATAATAATTTAAATGATGGAAATGCAATTAATATTAAGATTAAAGCGGGGCTAATTGTTCAAATTAGTTCTACTAATGTACCATGATTTACGTATTTGTTTGATATTTTTTTATTTTTAAAATTTATTACTATAGAGATCATCATTCAACTTACAGCAAATAAGACTATTGCTAAATAAAACATTATATTATTATGTAATTCTTCTAATCCTTCCATTTGTGGTGTAGCATTATCTTGAAAAAATGTACCTCAAGGCTCTGGTGCATCATTTTTTATTATATTTTCTTTTATATCTAAAGAAAAACCTATCATTTTTTTTGTTATTAAGAATATCAATTATATAAGTAAGATTAAAAAGCAAAAATGGAAATTTATAAAAAAGTATTGTATAATTATTATATATAATAAATATTATATAATAAATAAAATGTATAATAATGTAAACCATCTAAAATAATACTTGGGTATATACCAAGTATTATAGTAAATAAAACTAAAATAAGTAACATAAAAAATTCTCTTTTATTTAAGTCAGGTATATACTCAAACCAGTATTTAAAGAAAAAGGAACCAGCAAAGAATATTCTATTGAACATAAATATAGTATAAGCAGCGGAGAAAACAATAGATGAAGAAGCCAAAATACCTGCTAGAGGCATTCTTTCAAAAACACCATATAGAGACATGAATTCTCCTACAAAATTTAGTGTAAGAGGAGCACCACAATTACCTAAAGATAGCATAAAAAATAATATAGATAAAATAGGCATTACTTGAGCAATACCTCGATAGTAAGTAATAAGTCTTGTACCTGATCTATCGTACAATATTCCTCCTGCTGTAATAAATAAACCTGATGATACAAAACCATGAGCTAGACCTAGACAAATACCACCTTGTATACCATGTAAAGTATTACTAAATACACCTGACAAGTAAACAGCAGCATGTGATACAGATGAATAAGCTATTAATTCTTTAACATCTATAGTTCTAAGTGTGCTTAGACTAGCATAGATTATAGTTAAAATACCTATAAGAAAAACAACATAAGTGTAATATAAAAAAGCCTTAGGAACTAAAGGTAATATTAATCGGAAGATACCATACAGACTTAACTTTAATACTATAGCAGCCAATATAATACTACCAGATAAAGGTGATTCAACATGAGCTTTTAATAATCAGCTATTTAAGTAAATAGTTGGTGTTTTTACAGCAAAAGCAATGAATATACCAATAAATATAAATACTTGTGTAATATATAAAAAATTTGTTTTTGATAAAACATTAAAATCAGTACAACCTATTAAAGATTGCATAGTTATAATAGATAATAACATAAACAAAGAACCTAGGAATGTATATAAAAAAAAGTAGAAACTTGCTCTTATTTTAGCACTAGAACCAAAAATACCAATTAATAAAAATAAAGGTGCTAAAATACTTTCAAAAAATATATAAAACATAAGTATATCTAAAACTAGAAAAATTAATAATAATAAAGCTTCTAATAATAACATTATTACTAAAAAATATTTTACTTTATTATCAATAGATTTTCAATTAGATATTATAGCAATTGGCATTATTAATGTAGTTAATAATATAAAATATATTGATAACCCATCTATACCCAAGTAAAAATCATAATAACCTATTTTATAATGTTCTTGTACAAATTGAAAATGTTTGCTAGTATTATTAAATAATAATCATATTATTAAAGAAATTACTAAATTTACCATTGTAACGGCTAAAGCAAATGTTTTAAGAATTTTTGAATTTTCATTTAAATCATAAGAATTATATGAAAAAATGAAAAATATACCAAAGAAAGGTATTAAAATTAGGGCAGATAATAACATTAAATGAATATATATTTTTTTTTTACTACAAATTATAAGTAACATAAATACTAAAATGAAAAAGTAAGACAACTGTAAAAAATATATATACCAATACTTAATTGATAATCCTGTTTATATTAGGATTTTCTTTAATTCTAGCTTCCTCTGCTGGTTTTTGTATATGTTTGGCTTTAACATTTTCCAATTTTTATATAATTGGAAGTAGAGAGGTTTACACACAGTTCAATTACTATAAGCGGGGAAATTATAGTCATACATAGTACTCATAATCTTTATTGTGTTAATATCATCAAATGTAAGTTCCTTAAATGGTTTTTTATGGTTAATAACAAGTATAAACACAGTATTAACTTATTATTAATAATAAAAGAGCCATATAATAAGAAGTCTACAAGAGTGACATAAAAGCCAATAAATAACAAAACATTAAACAATAACAAATTTATAATACAAAAAATCGAAATAAAGTTAATATGAGATTTACATTTATCTATTATAAATTTATAAAAATTACTTTAATAAGCTTGGAAGTTTTTTTATAGTCAGTTGTCTATTACTTTTTTGTAGTATTATCGGTATTAATAATTGCAAATATAATAATTATAAATAACAATGAATCATCACTGTTATTAGTTAAATATAATATTGATATATAGAATATAAGGCCTACTAATATATATAAAGCATATGATGTAACTACACCGGTACTTAATTTATTAATCGAATTACTAATCTCAGAAACACTTTTTTCCAAGCCAAAAGGCCCAAATTTTTCTACAGATCCTTTATCCATTACCTTTGTAGTTTGAGCACCTAAATCTAAAATAAGTCCTGATATATATTTATTATAAAACATTTCAACTAAAAAACGTTGATTAAAAAAACCAAATATATTGTAACCTAAATTAGATAATTTAAATTTTATAAGTAAAGTAGGATAAAACTCAGTGAATAATATAGAAATAATGCTAAGTGAAACAGTAAAAAATAAAGGTAATAACTTATAGAAAGTAGGAACAGCAAATTCTGTATCTAACATAATTTCATGTTTAGGATGTATAAATAGACCATTATCAGAAAAAAAATCAGAACCTAAACCTATAAATATATCTTTAGTAATATAACCAAAAAATATAGAAAATACAGCTAATATAATTAAAGGTAAACTCATATATATATCACCGTCATGTGCAGCATGCGCTTGTTTATAATTAACTATAGGTCCATTAGGATTACTTAAAAAAGTTAAATATAAAACTTTAACAGAATAAAGGGTAGTAAACATAGCACCTATACTGGCAATATAATAAACTGCTATACTAGATATGTAATATTTACCAAATGCTGATTCAATTATAAAATCTTTAGAATAAAAACCTGTCATAAAAGGAAAAGCTACTAAACTAAGAGAAGCTATCAACATAACTGAATAAGTAAGAGGTAAATATGATACTAAACCACCATATTTTCTAAAATCTTGATTGTCGGCAACTGCATGTATTACTGCACCTGCACCTAAAAATAATAATCCTTTATAAAAAGCATGATTTACTAGATGAAATAAAGCTATATTATATGAAGATAAACCAACCGCTATAACCATCATACCTAATTGACTCATTGTTGAATAAGCTATAACTTTTTTTATATCTTGTTGAAATAAACCTATAAGTGAACTAAATACTGTTGTTATTGCACCTAACCATAAACATAATAATAAAACTAATGAACTATACTCTATTAAAGGAGATACTCTTATTAGTAAATATACACCAGCTGTAACCATAGTGGCTGCATGTATTAATGCTGAAACAGGTGTAGGACCCTCCATCGCCATAGGTAATCATACGTGTAAACCAACCTGAGAACTTTTAGCCATAGCACCGATTAATAAACATATACCTATAATAATAACAACACTTTCATTATAATATGGTGCTAATGAGAATACTGTACTGTAATCTAAATTACCGTAAGATCATAATATAGCAAACATACCAATTGTTAAAAAACAATCACCAACTCTATTAGTTAAAAATGCTGAAATAGAACTTTGGTTTGCAGCTATTCTTGTAAATCAAAAACTAACTAATAGATATGAACATACTCCTACACCTTCCCATCCTACAAACATTAATAAGAAATTATCTGCTGTAACTAAAATAATCATCATAAAAGTAAATAAACTTAAATAACTAAAAAATCTTTGATTATGAGGATCATGGCTCATATATCCTATCGAATATAAGTGTACTAAAGAAGATACTATTAATACTGGTATTAACATTGATACTGTTAAACTATCAAAATTAAAACTTCATTTTATATTTAATGATTCTGCATCAATTCATCTAAATAGTTCTATTTTTACAGGTATTTGATTTAATCCTACTTCTAAAAAAGCAACTATTGCTAATATTGTTGTTATTATTACACAAGCACATGTTATAATTCGTGCACCACTAACTCCGATTTTTCTTCCAAAAAAACCGGATACTATTGAACCTAAAATAGGTAAGATTATTAAAGCTAGATACATTATTTATATTCTATTGTTATACTTCCTCTTAATCTATAATATGCTACTAATATACCTAATCCTATAGCTGATTCTGCTCCAGCTATGGCTATTATATATATAGAAAAAGTTTGGCCTAATATATCATCAAAGCTTAATGAACTTATTAATATTAGAAATGTAATAGATAAAAGCATTATTTCTATCGAAATAAGCATTAAGATTATATTTTTTCTGTTTAAAACAAAACCCAATATTCCAATTAAAAACAAGATTAGTGAAAAACTCATTTAGTATATATATAGATTAAATTATGGTATTTAATATTTTATGAAAACAAAGATTAGAGACATCAGGATTTGATCCTAAATTAACGAAGTGCAGCTTCGCCGCTTTACTATTAAGCTATATCCCCTTTATAAAAATATTTTCAAAAAATTTATAAAAGCTAGTATATTATAATTTCTATTTAAACATATAATACTTAAAAGCTAGCATACTATAATTCCCATTTAAACATATAAGACTTAAAAGCCAGAATATTATAATTTCTATTTAAATATATAAGACTTAAAAGCTAGAATATTATAATTTCTATTTAAACATATAATACCTAGCCTGTTTTTCTAAGATGTGGCGTCGTCCTAAAATCGTCTGGAACGTCCATTTTTAATGAAGATATCCGGGCAATTAAAGTCTGGTCTATCCTAGTTCGACCTGGTGTATAATGAAACCATGCTATATTATTCCCATAATTACGTATATATACTAAGGTAACATTATTATAAGATAAGGGTGGATTAAGCCTAAAATGAAAGCCAACATCAATACACCTACTTCCTATATACGGACGTAATGCAACGGCAAGACGATCGGTGTCACAGACCTTATTTTGTTCATTTTCTATGTTCATAAGACATATCAAAAAAACTAAAATAAATAATGGCATACATACTAAAATATAGAGAATAACTTCACATAGTCCTAGATCAACCAATTGTAAATTATGTATAATTAAACTTTTCATTAAAACATTTAGATAAAAACTTGAAGTAAAAATTGACGTAAATATATATAACCCACCTCCTCCCTCTACACACCACTTAAGCCAAACTATATATGTTTTACTTCTAATTGCACTAATACAAAAAATTTTTTGTGGAAACTATGTATAATAATACTTGAAAGTATTCCAAGTATTATAGTAAATAAAACTAAAATAAATAACATAAAAAATTCTCTTTTATTTAAATTAGGTATATACTCAAACCAGTATTTAAAGAAAAAGGAACCAGCAAAGAATAATTTATTAAACATAAGTAGATAGATATAGCATGAATATTAAACTTTAAGTTTATTTATTATATTTTATTTAACTATTTATATAAACTAATTGTTTTCAATTTTTTAGTGAAATATTGTTACCTTGTCTACTATCTATTTTTAATGCATTTTTTCCTAGTTCAAAAACAAAACCTAAAGTTAATATAAAGAAAAATACCAACATAATTACTAAACCATAAATACCATTAGTATATGCACTAACTATATAAGGATATACTAATAATATTTCTAGATCAAATAGTAAAAATAAAAGTGCGAAAATGAAGAACGAAATACTAAATTGAGTTCTATTTTGTCCCAAAAATGAATGAAATCCACATTCAAAAGCACTATTTTTTTCTTGGTATGGATTATGTGGTGATAATAAAATATTTAAACCTAGTAATATTAATGCTAATATTGGTATGAATATAAAGAAAAAAGTTAAGCTTGTCATAATTATATTTATTCGTAAATTTGAAGTAAAAACTGACGTAAATATATATAACCCACCTCCTCCCTCTACACACCACTTAAACCAAACTATAACGGTTTTTTTTATATAGTATAATATTATGCGTAGTGAAAAAAAAATATTATTTTAATTTATTTTTACTCTCATTAAGACTTAAATCTATTAAACTATTTTCTAATAGTGTTATAAAAGGAACAATAATTACAAAATGTGCAAAATATAAAACAGTAGAAATCTGTCCAAATTCTATAAATGGAGATTCAACATGTTTTGCTCCTAATTGCATTAAAATTAAAAAATTTGCCACAAATATAAAAAATGCTATTTTACTTAAAGGTCTAAATTGATTACCTCTTAATTTTGATAAATCTGTAAAAGGCAATATTAATAATGCTAATATTGCAGCAAACATTGCTATAACACCCAATAATTTGTTAGGTATAGATCTTAATATTGCATAGAAAGGTAAAAGATATCATTCTGGAACAATAGCAGGAGGTGTTTGCATAGGATTAGCCATAACATAATTCTCACTATCACCTAAAACATTAGGCATGAAGAATACAAAAATAGATAGCACTAATATAAATAAGAATATTGTTATCAAATCCTTAAATATAAAATAAGGATGCATAGGTAATCTATCGTAATTACCTGAAACACCTAAAGGATTACTTGAACCACTAGAATCATGTAAAGCTATTAAATGCATTAAAGCCAAAGCAGCTAATACAAAAGGTAATACAAAATGTAATGCAAAAAATCTGTTTAATGTTGCATTATTAACAGAAAATCCTCCTCATATAAATTGCACTATATCTTGTCCTATTCAAGGTATTGCACTCATTAAATTAGTTATAACTGTTGCACCTCATAAAGACATTTGACCATAAGGAAGAACATAGCCCAAAAACGCTGTAGCCATCATTGCTATAAATAACACAGTACCTATAGTTCATACTAATGTACGTGGCGCCTTATAAGATCCATAATATAAACCTCTACCTATATGTAAATACACTAAAAAGAAAAATGCTGAAGCAGTATTTGAATGTAAATAACGTACTAATCATCCATTATTTACATCTCTCATTATGTGTTCTACTGAGTCAAATGCTTCTGATATACTAGGTGTATAATGCATACCTAATGTAACACCAGTTATAATTTGTATTATTAAACAAAACGCCAATAAAGATCCAAAATTTCATAAATAACTTATGTTAGATGGTTGGGGTGAATCAATAACATATGAATTTACCATTTTTAAAAGGGGATGACTTTTTAAAATTCTCATTAATTTAATTAAAATTATACTTAGGTTAAAACTTATATTTTTTATTTGTAAAAAAGTATTAAATATTTAATAGTCATTTATAATATAGAATACTATAAACCTGAACAAAAATAATATAACATATACATTGTCAACTAGATATAAATTAAAAACCTATATGATTATTTTTAGTTAAGTGATAATATACAAAAAAAATTTTAATTTAAAAGAGCTTATTGAAATTCAATATCCAAGATATTTTAAATCTAAATTTAATTTTGTGTCACAAATAATCAAGAAATGTGTGCAAAGCCCTAGGAGATCAATCATCTAAATTTATATCCAATAATTGAATATAGTTCATAATGAATTCTCAATAAATGATAATACACCTAGATCCAGGTTAATATTTTGTTCATTTATAAAGCCATGATATCTTGATATTTGTATTGAAAATTGTGATGCTTGTTCAACTTGAGAATGTTAAATTTATAGCGCTAATTATATCGGTCTTGGGTATAACTAAAAAACCTAATAAAATACAACTTAAGCCTATGGATAAACAAAGAAAAGTACTAATTCCCGCGGGAATTATGGTACTCACGCCGACAAGTAAAGTAGCATTAGGGTCTGCCTGTTTTATATAAGTATTTGAAAATACTCTAACCTGTCAGGGTTTCTTTTAACGTTTAAAGGTCAAGGACTTGGGGATACTAAATGATAAAAATGAGATTGAAAATTACTACGTATTAGATATTTCAAAATATTATGTCTATAATTTTTTTTTTTCATTAACTTGTTGAAAAGGTTATAGATAATAAATTATAAAAATGTAAAATTTTTATAAATATATCTACAAAAAATTGCACAAATTTTATAATAACTATGCAACATATAAAAGAAGGAATGCCATCATTAATGCAAATAATCCTGTTGCTTCTGCAAAAGCAAAACCTAATATTGCATATGAAAATAGTTGACCTCTTAAAGATGGATTTCTAGAAACACCGATAATAAGTGCACCGAAAACTACACCTATACCTACACCGGCTCCTATTAAACCAGTTGTAGCCAAACCTGTACCAATTATTTTTGCAGCTTGTATCAAGTTTTATAACAAATATGTAAAAAATTTTAAGTATACTAAAAAAGTAAGAATAAATAAATATCCTATAGCGTTTATTTAATTAAAAAAAAGAAAAAAAAAAATTCAAAGGCAGATTTATATAATTATTCGTAAAGCATAATAAGATATAACTGAAATAATAAAATTTAATGAAAATGAATTAACCTATGTTGGAGCGATTCGAACACTCAATAGTAAATACCAAAAATTTATGACTTACCTATTAGTCGACAACATATATTTTGTTTTAAATTATATAGATGACAAGACTTGAACTTGTAAAGTTATTAACTATTCCGTCCTAAGCGGAACCTGGTTACCAAATTTCAGCACACCTATTAAATGCTCGAGATAAGATTTGAACTTATAACCTAAACATCTTCAGTGTTCCGCTCAACCAATTGAGCTTCTCGAGCTTTTTTATAAAAACGGATTTATAGTATATATGTAATAATACATGGAGATATCAGGACTTGAGCCTAAATTAACGAAGTGCAAATTCGCTGTTTTACCAATTAAACTATATCCCCTTTTTTTTATTAAAAGTATTAGTTTTCAATTTGATCCTACAATCAAAATAAAAACTTTGGTAAAGACCTTGATTGTATCGCTATTGGCATAGAACTATGTAAAATTCCACAAATCTCTGAACATTGACCGTAAAATGTCCCTTCTCTATTTAGATATACAGATGATTGATTTAATCTTACAGAATATACATCACACTTAATCCCTAAAGATGAACAAATATAAGAGTGAATAACATCTGCGCCAGCCACTACAAATCTTGTGTGTTAATTCAGGCATTACTACCCTATTAACCTCTAGGTAAATTATTAATTTTACATGATAATATAGAAGCCCGGTGCAAAAAATTATCAGATATTGTCGTATAATTTGGGTAATAATATAAAAACGCACCTGGATCATAATATTTAAATCAACAGGTAAGGACATTAAGTTTATTATTAGGACCGTTTGGATCTAGTGAAATGTTTACACCTCTTAATGTTTGACCTTTATAATGTTGCATAATATTAACATAATCTGCCATAACCAACTCCCACTGCATAAAAACATTCTGTTCCATCATTTCTGGTTCTATGTCTATAAAATCTGGGTATTGACAATTTCAGTATCATTCGTGACATTCACCATATGTTTCTAATGCTGGATCAATAACTCCATCCATTAAGTATAATAATTTAAATGATGGAAGTGCAATTAATATTAAGATTAAAACAGGTAAAGTAGCTCAAATCAGTTCTACTAGCGTATCTTGATTTACGTATTTGTTTGATATTTTTTTATTTTTAAAATTTATTATTATTGAAACCATCATTCAACTTACAGCAAATAAGATTATTGCTAAATAAAACATTATATTATTGTGTAATTCTTCTAATCCTTCCATTTGTGGTGTAGCATTATCTTGAAAAAATGAACCTCAAGGCTCTGATGCATCATTTTTTATTATATTTTCTTTTATATCTAAAGAAAAACCTATCATTTTTTTTGTTATTAAGAATATCAATTATATAGGTAAGATTAAAAAGCAAAATGGAAATTTATATAAAAAAAAATACTTGGATATATACCAAGTATTATAGTAAATAAAACCAAGATAAGTAACATAAAAATTCTCTTTTATTTAAATTAGGTATATACTCAAACCAGTATTAAAGAAAAAGGAACCAGCAAAGAATAATATATTGAACATAAATATAGTATAAGGCTAAGAAAAGGTTAAAAATTTTTTTTTATATTATAAAAAAAAGTTGATTGTATTGTTATAGCCATAGCACTGTCTAAATTATCTGGATATTGACTATATTAATCTTCCAATGTGTGCATCACAATTTAAATATAGCATTGTTTAAAGGATGATGCTATCCGAAAAACGACTTGAACGTTTATGATAAAAATCAACGAAGCTTAAGTTCGTCCTGTCTACCAATTCCAGCATTCGGATTTTCTTATAAAAAAATCACTCATAATTTCAGGACTACCTATCAATTAGGTCTGGATCCTGATTTAAAGAGACCCTATTGATGCCGCACTTAACTTTAATAATAATAATATTTACTTAGGTTAAATTTATAAATGAACTGTATTTTAAAAATATATTTAAACTTAATTATATTAGGTAAAAGTAAATATAAACTACAAAACAGACTTTTAATTAATTTAGTTAGTAAAACCTAAAATAATTATTAAAAATTTAACTTACAGCAGATATAGGACTTGAACCTACATATATGTGGCCGAAACACAACATTCTACCATTAAATTAATCCGCCTGTTTAAGGCCAGAGTGATTTGAACACTCACCTTAACTGTCATGAGCAGTTGGCTCTACCATTAAGCTATAGCCTTTCTTGAAGACACGCCTCTAAGATGATTTGAACACCTAACCGATATATTAACAGTATATTGCTCTACCATTGAGCTATAGAGGCCACGTAAAGGGAGGATACCTTGATTTGAACAAGAATAAACTATGCCACAAATAGTTGTTTTACCTTTAAACTATACCCACCTATATAATTTAATAGATATATATATATATAATTTAAAATAAAAGTAAACTATGGGAAATAAATGACTTGAACATTCAACAATCCGTGTGTAAAACGACTGCTCTACCATTGAGCTAATTTCCCTAAACAAGCGGGTTAAGGATTTGCACCTCAATCTTTTGGTCATGAGCCAAAAATGTTAACATTACACTAACCCGCTAGTAACCCAGAAGAGATTCGAACTCTTGTTCTAACAGTGAAAATGTTATGTCTTAACCAACTTGACCACTGGGTCTAAGCCCTGTGTAAGTATCGCACTTACTTCTACCGATTACAAAACGGTTACATTACTTTTATGTTAACCGGGCTTTAATTTTTTTTTTGCATAATTGTATTTTTTAGTAAAATAATAATTAGTACTTTATACCTGAAGACATATATGTCCTTACAATCAAAGCCTAACACGTATTGTTATAATACGTTTATATGAGTATAATAAAGTAAGATTCGTGCTTATATGCCTTCAGCTCTTATCTTTGATTGACGTGGCTTTCTTGCTATGCCTACCAAAATATGGTACTTTAGTTAAAATACTTATTTAATAAACAACAAGTAAACTATAGGTCAACATACCCAATTCCTTTCGTACAAAGGGGATATTCTTATTTTACTCAAATTTCCTCTAGAAGATAGAAACCATACTGTCTCACGACGTATTAAACCCAACTCATGTAGCTCTTTAATCGACGAACAGTCGAACCCTTCATGATTCCTACGTTCAAGAGGATGAGCTAAGCCGACATCGAGGTGCCAAACCGCGCACTCAATTTGTACTCTCTTGCGCTTATTAGCCTGTTCAATTTGTTAACAAAAAATTAATATTTTTTTCCATAATTTTCATTATGGTTCAGACTATGTTTTCATTTTAGTATATATATTTTTTACGTTTTTCAGTTAATTTCCACTTACTCAACCTTTTAATCCAAATGAACCAATACGAGTTTTAGAATTTAATTTTGTATATTGTAAATTTGAATTTAAGTTATTTCTTAATAATACAGAAGATAAACCTTTATAAGAAGAATCTATATTCAATAAATTTCCTTTATATTTAACTTTATTTATAGATCTAGAAGCTGTATATCTTTTATTTAATCTACCGTTTGCTTCTAATCTAAAACCAGCAATATGTTTATATTTAAGGTTTTTTACTATGTTTTTATATAATAATCTATTATTATAAAAGTATTTTTTTGTATTTAAATTTTCTTTTTTAATTATTTCACCTAATATTACTCTTTTTTTTCTTATTATTACTTTTTTTTCTAAATTAGATATATGTCTCATTAATCTTCTTCTGTTTTTTCTTATTTTTAACAATATAGATTCTGAAAGAATATTACTATTTAAATAAAAGTATTTCAAATTTATAAAATTAAATTCAATGTTTTTATTAAATAAAACTTGTAATTTATTTTTAATATATTGTAAATAAGTATAATTAAATCTAGAATTATTAACATAAATTAATCTTCTATAATAAGTATATATAAATAGTCTTCTTAACGATTTTTTTATAAATTTTTTATAAAACTTATTAACATATTTAGATACAACCTTAAATTTATTTATTTTTTTTTTTTTGTTGTAAATCTTTTAATATTCTAGCTACTCTAGGTTTAAAAATATTAGCTTCTATTAAAGCTAAAGTACCATTGATAGTTATTTTTTTCAATTTTTTTAACAAAATTAATTTATTAGATAATATATTTTTTCTAGATGATAAGGATTTAATTATATTGTTTTTTTTGAAACTAAGAATATTAATTAAAAATTTATTAATATATCTTTTTTTTAATTTTAATAAATAATTATTTTTTTGTTTATTATAAATATATAAAGTAATTATTACTTTATTATTTGTATGTTTAAATTCACCTTTACTAAGAAAAATTCTATTTATAGATAGTTTTCTCCGTCTATTATATATTTTTTTTCTTCTTATCTTCCGTTCAATATTTTTATTATATAAATAAAAATAATTTCTAATAAATTTTATAGCTAATCTGCTAATATTAGGTATCAAAGATAAAGTATTATTATTATACATAAAAATACTACTATCTCAATATCGAATAGAAGAAGGAAAATGTTTTAAACTATCTGTATTATCAAAAATATAAGGTTTATTAATGTTTGTTTTTCTTATTATAGATAATAATTTCATTTAATTGTAATATAAATTGTTTAATTATATTAAACCTATTTCATTAATAAAAATATTAATAATTATTGTAAATATATACATATATGATGGATTTTAACTAGTCGTTGAACGTTCTTATTAAAAATAAGTTTCGCTTCAAATTAACTATATAAATATAGTGTTTTTTGAAATTTACCCATACTACTACCAGTATTTACAAATACTGGGGGAACTAACAAATAATCCCTAGCGTAACTTTTTCAAAAATACAAGACCTTACCTTTTAGTATCTTGCGATCTTATGCCCCGCTTACGCGACTGATGGACTTGTAGGTCTAACAGTAAAGCAAGATTTAGCCATTAAACTTTTACAGTATTATTTAATATCATAGTATTGTTAAAAAATTGATTAAGGATTAACCCATGATCAATTTATAAATATTAAACTACAAATATGAATTTTAAAAATTTTTAAAATTCGTTATACAACTATTCACCATATAGTTAAAATCTTACTTAAATAAAATTTATAAAAATATTTAAAACAACGGTAACTGAATAAATTATAAAAATAACAAATTGAAAATGTAACGAAAAAAAAAAATTTTTTCATTACATATTTACATATAACATGTAAACTCACGAATAGAATTTTGGATATACCCAGGTACTTTTTCTGGGATCTGTGCCCCGCATAAACTGTCTTCTAATCAACCGAATGTAATAAAGTAAATAAAGGTGTCACATCATTGTTATTTTATAAAAATAACTACCTTATACTCTTGTAATTCTTATATTAAATTCTAAAGTAGTAACAGTAAAGCTGCAAAGGGTCTGTTAAGATAGGTCATTTTATTACTAAAATTTCCCCCTTCAAGAACCGTACATGCGATTTTCATCGCATACGGCTCAAGAATTTAATGATTATATTTTTATAAATATTATAAATACCAGAGAATATCCGATTTGAACGGATGTGATTTTTTGAATCAAATAAGTTTCAAGCTTATCGCTATAAACCACTCAGCCAATTCTCTATTACTATGTTTTATATAATGTTAAATTCTAGTTCTAAGTCTGCATTCTTTCGAATCAATTAAAAATCTATTCCTATCATTACATTAGGACTTTCGCTTTTTAGAACATCCTTTACCCACTAATGTATATTTAATTTTACAACTAAACTTCCTTTAAAGGACATTATTGGGCTTACCTAGTTTACATAATAATACTTTAATGATTACCTTAGAATTCCACTACACGTATGTTGATATAAGATCCATTAATAAAAAGACGAAAAGCTTTTTATACAATCAACAAGAAATTTATTTAAAAAAGTAAACTTTCTAGATT
>Ga0307511_10000985_pt1 | contig 30246 bp, 36 predicted proteins | sample 13_EM_MG_FD_200266 | JGI IMG/M metagenome (GOLD analysis project Ga0307511, IMG submission 200266) | Populus trichocarpa ectomycorrhiza microbial communities from riparian zone in the Pacific Northwest, United States - 13_EM | ecosystem: Host-associated > Plants > Roots > Unclassified | place... | reverse complement strand
AGGCAGGGGGGTAAGAATAGGAGGAAGGATACGGCTGCGGGTATCGGGAGCCATAGTAATGGGGCGGGGGAGGCTGGTGGTGGAAGCCGTATGCTTCCGTAGTGGCGTATCCTGCCTGCATTATGACTTGATCTGGATGGGGAGGAGGGGGGTAAAAGTGCCTCGGAGGCTGGGGAGGGAGCTGGGAAGAGGGGCTGAGAAAGAAAGCGAAAGGACGCGACTGAGGGCAACTTACGTGGGGAGAAGGGGGAGACCTGGAAGAGCGATCCGTAGCCAACGTCGGGGGCGGTTTCTGGAACTGAATCTGAGGGGGCGGGAACTGGACGCGTTCGTCCGGTCTGTCCTGCCTTTGGATGGGAGGGGTAAGGAAGAGAAAGAAGAGAGCTGGTCTGGGGAGATATACCTGTGGAAGGAGTCTGAACGCTGTCTGGTGGGGTCGAGGGAGACGGAGACGTTTATGCTGATACGCTGCTGCTGCTGGTGATCAGCTTGGGCTGATGGTGATGATGGGGAATGTTTTGGAGAGGGGGAGGGCGAAGAGTCGCTGTTGGGAAAGAAGGGTGAGGATGATTTATATATACGGAAGATTTAAATCAGAAGAGGACGAGGACGAACAGCTTCATCTTTTTTTTATACGGCAAAAAAGGCGGTGAAGAAGTGGACGAGCTGGTCAACGAACAAAACAACGAAATGTGAACACAAGATTCCCCCCACACTCACGCCCAGTTTCCTCCGGATCACCCGGCCAGCTGACATAAATACACCCGGTTACAAAAATAATTAATTAAATAATTAAATATCTCTCGCTTCCCTTCCTCCTCCCTCTTCCCTCTCTCGCCTGTCTATTCCTCTTCCTCCTTCCGCCCGTTCTCCCCACGTACTTAGCGTTTCTTTCTCCAATTCTTTCTCCTGTACCTTCATCCGTATCTCAAATCCCATTAACCGCAGTTCAAAACTCGGCCATCAGACTGAATCCCGTCCCTGTGATCTCTCACGCTCTCGTCGTCCTCACTCAGCCGAACAGTCTATTGTATCTCCTCACCGTGCAATGTATTTACTGCGTCCGTGTGCAACTGCCCTCTAGCACCTGCTTTCGTCGGCGGTTTTCGCCAAGTTGGCATACCTCCTTCTCTCCCCGGCTGCGTAAATCCACCCCAGCCAGTCAGGAGGAGCACATCGGCCGGTTCTCTCCCTAGCGAGCGTTCCTCCCCACCCTTACCTGGGCCAGAGTGTTTTGCTTCGTCGCCATCAGGAAGCCCAACAACCTCTCCGAGTGCTTGCTTGTGAAACATCCATCGTTTCGCTCCCAACCCTATACATACCCTGAACTCGTACCTCACTCCTGAGCGGCCCTTCGGCCCCGGTCGCCAAGCACTCAATACCACGCTTGCGCGGCCAACGGCCGAATTATCTGAGCCTGCAGATCGGAGAACCTGTTCTCCTGCTCCGGTCTGTCTCACCCGGCCCATAACCCCGCTGTCACACCCTGTCCAGACTACTATCACTATTCACTCGCGCTTGGCCAACGACCCAAAGCCGGTGAGTTCGTCATCATACCGGCATTCTAACCCAACACCTCCCCATCGGTGGAGATGATCGCAGATCTCCACCCGGCCTCATCGCCCGTCCGTTCGCTACCTAATCCTCACGCTAAGCATGTCTGAATTCGTCGCTCGTCGTTCCACTAACTCCCCTCTCCATTTACGCAACGGTAGAGTGATATGATATCTGTATACTGCCCCTCAATTAACTCGCCCTCTTTCCATCAATCAACAGCCCATGATGATCCCGACAACGAGCGTAGAACACCCCCTCTGACCCATGCGTTTTTTTACTAGCCTGAGAAGCACACGGGACCAGACAAGGCCCTTTCTCACACCATTAAACCGACGGGAATTTCACGGCCATGGCGAATGTCACGGCAGATTGCCAGTAGTACTCCTTCTCCCCAGCCCGCTTCCTTGCTGTTCCCATCGCTGTGGCGGTGCCAACTCCCTCTTCTCCTCGAAGTGGTAATAAAATGTAAAACCAGACAAGATCAATACTCGATCGATCTATCAATGCAACCTACGTTTTTATCCCACACCACTACATTCTTCTCTCTCCCAAGGTTACCCACGGTCCACTAACGGCGCCGAACCTGCAACCTTGTGGCTTGTGAGATCTCAGCTTGGCCTAACCTAACTACACATTCAAAAACGCCGGTGTCGATAGGGTCCGAGTGTGCTGCAGCCTCTCAGCCTTGAACTAGATCGAACCCCCTGACTCCACACCAGATCTCATGCATTCTGGAACGCCTTGGGTGAACCCCACCCCATCCAGAACTCCCCCGATCAGGGCTGGCGTCCCACACTCTTCCCTCCCTTCCGATAGGTTGCCCTCGAAACCCCAACAGCAGAAGCAGAAGGGTTCGGGAAACAATAACAGGCCGACCAATGATCCTTCGAAGAGTAACGAGATCAAGCGCCTCGAGCTTATTCTCTCTGGTCTACGTAGTCTCAAGCTGGATGGACCTCTCGACCAGAAAGGTCCAGATCCAAAGGGCGGTTGCTTTTGTCAAGGCAAGTCATCCCACCCTCCCGTTTCTATTCCGCGCCGGAGAATTAAAGCTGAAATATGGCATATCAATCCATTCGCTCCCACCACATGCCCCACCTCGGGATTTTTCAATTTGTCGTGAACCGCCAAAAAAAAAAATGCAACTTCGACCCTACTGCACATCCTACCATATGCGCGCTCCCATTTGATGATATCCAATAGGAAGAATCCACCCACTCTCAAATTATACTCCCGTATGCCACGCATGTGGACTCCCCCTCTGTCACATCAATCTCCCGTACTATCCTTGTCCCCACCCACCCTGCCAAACCTCGTTGCTTTCACCCACCCCAGACACCTTCCGGGTACAAGTTCAGCCATTGATCACACGGATCGAAACAGAGATTAAGGATCAACTCAAGAAGGAAGAAGACGAGCGGACCCTTGCTGCGGAGGAGCTGAGGATGCGGGAGGGAGCGTTTCCGATGCTGAGAGCGTCGCCTTCGCCCAGCCCTTCCCCATCCCCGGGTAGCCAACCATCACACACCAGGTCCGGCGGCGGGCAGATGGCTACTCACCCACAGAACCAGGGATACGCGGTCATGTCTTTGACCGCTGGAAAGGCGGGGAAGAGATCTCAGATAACGATGGCGTCTTACCGGCCAGGTAATGTCTCTAAATCATCCTCTTCTTCGCTCAGGAAGGACGCCGAGGTGGAGAAGGACGATGGTGTGGTCAGGATCCGTTGCCCCCCAACACAAGTCGAGCCCATTAGGGCCCTTTGATTCGTTGATTCCTTTCCATTCCAGTCGATTTTGGTAGCTTCGCGAAACGTATAAATCCCGTAATGTTAAGCATGTATACGAATGAACCAAGGCGTAATAGATGCGTATACACCAATAGAATTACTCGGTATAGTACACGTCTCATAAGAATAGATAAAGCGCGGCGACAACCGCGCGGTGCAGTGCCTCGGAACACCGACCAGCGAAGGGAATCTTCACCCTTGTACAGACCAGGAAAGATATCATACAACGTTACAGTATTGGATCCGAGGACTCAATTCTAATCCCCCCAGGTTCAATCAAGTAACCAGCTTCGCACAGCCTGGCATCCCCCAAGATCTGGATGGAGTAACACCGATGACAACCAATGCTGCAACAGCCTTCTCCTTTTCTCCAGGAAAGTCGACCGGTATTTTGCCAAGGAGGCTTTCGGTGGGAGCGGTGGGATTATGCGGTGTTGCTGGCGCTAGATATAGAGAGAAAGAGGTCGCAGAGGTCAATACGCAGCTTCCAGGGTGGATCTCAGCTCAAAATGGTGATACGGGTTTCACGAAAGCGTGCAATCTGCCGTAAGGCCAAAAGAACCCCAGAAACTATTCCGCGCACCTACGCGAAACAATCGTAGAGATTGGACGTACGGGGAGGGTATGATGCAACGCAGTGAAGAGTTCTTCGAATGCATTGTAACGCTTATGGGCGTGTATCGCGGTCCCCTACCGGGGGAGGTCAGCCGTCACCGTCGAGTTTCAGTGGATGCAATTGGCAGTGGTAACGAGGGCATAGGACCTGGAACCCTCAAGCCCCCGCGTCACGCACGCCTGGACGGGGACGGGGGTGGTGAACGGGACCCGAAGAAGAATGGCCGCTCACCTCCTTGGTCCGGACGACACATTCATACACTACGCGCGCGGTCAGCCCCAGATGACGTTACGGTAAGGGGTGGTGATAGGAGAAACGGGTCCCTGGGAGTGTTGGACCGAAGGTTCCACTAACCGATGTAAGCACCACCAAGCTTATCGCCCACACTCGTCCAACCCCTGATTTCTACTTCTCGAGCAAACAAGGACGAGGTACCCGAGTTGTCACCCAACCATATATCGTTGGATAGTATAGAGGGCGGATGATTGTGCTCGGACAACCTCGGCCCCCGTCCGGCATTCCGGGGCGATGATTGAGAGGAGGAATGTTGTAAGTTGACCGACATGTGTGTTTCATGCCGCTTTAGAATTTGTAGGTAATTCTCGTCATCGTGGTCCTGAAAAGTACACAGCTTGGAGAATTAGAAAGATGGTGCGAAGTAATCGGCAAGATGGTTGGGAAAGGTCGGATGGTCGGGACTCACGGATTGAGTGGCTGCACACAGTTCGTCATACAGCCTCGCTTCTTCCTCGACATCGATTACATCATTCGGCAATACGGTCAAGAGGTCTTTTGAGTTCTCGAATGGGTGCTTTGGGTGGGAATTCTCCCCTTTTGCAACAGAACCCTCCGTAGAGAAATGCCCCGATGCTTGTGATTTGGTCCTGGACGAGGCGAGGATTTTATCCATCGCTTGGACGTGTGGGAGATGTTTCGCTTGGGCCGGTGGTGACCGTAAGCGTCAAGGGTGACGTGGGAGGATGTGGTGTTGTCGCTCGTCGGACCATATCTGCCGTAGATGTGGTGTACGATCGTTGCAGGTCTAACGTCGGACGGTCGGGCATCCGGTCACTAAACGAATGATCAATTATGTCATCTTCCGGCTTTCCTTCGGATCCCCCGGTCCTCCCCTCCGGACCCCACCCCCACATCACAAGGGGACCCCCCGTGGCCGCAATATCAACAAGCAAGTCGCGCGAGGGGGTTATACGACAAGAAGCCACCATAACGAAAACTTTTTGGACCACGTCACCCTCTGGGTAGACGTTGCCGTCAAATTCAAACCGGTGGCTTGGGCCCTGCAGTGAATGGTTACACCATGTGAACGACAGACGAGGCACCATCCGAGCCGGCGCAATTACTGGGGTGCGCGGTGTCAGTTGCTTTTCCTTCGGAACAATCCATTTCCTCTGCGGATGCTTCCCAGCCGGGGCCTGTCGGAGCGGACGTACCCATTACCAAACCCTCAGGTTCACCCGGGACGCGTCCTGCTATGGACCAGGCCCGTAGAACCTGCCGCATCGAGCTCCCCGGTGTGTGCGGTGGTCACAGTCCGCTTGTGATGGGGTGTATCAGTAGACCCGTTTGGTGGAGGTGAGCGATCTCCGCACACGTCCTCAGGCGACTGTACCTACGACTGTGGCTTATCCGATATGGCTCCGATAAAATTACGGAATCTTACGCACGAGATCTGGAACCCAGGTACCCAGCGTTCCAACACTTACTTGCCGGAAAAACCAACCTCAGGCAAACTTGCTGCGTAGAGCAAGCGAGCATGGAACCATTTAACGGCTCTCGTACATTTATATCTTCTGAACTGCCAGGCATTTATTTCGGTTTGAGTGGGACTACTCTCGGACGTGCCTGAAGATACATGGCCACCGTTCCTGGTTCTGTTAGGTGTGAGTGGCTTGCCCCTTTGAGGAAGCTGCTTCTAGGGCCGGGGTGCCGATGAACAAAGAACTCGGAGGCATGTTGATTCCCGGAGAGTTTGTAAGGTACAATTAGTGATGGCCATTAATGAACGTAACCCCTACTTACGGGCTTTGCATGCGATGGCGAACCAGCAGACGACAAAAATCGTTCATCCGTTCCAACCAGAAACTAAAATTTAATCAAAGTTCAGACCAAGAAGACCTTCCGGCCCAAGCGTATTTTAATGAAGCCAAGTGCGTATCTGGATACCCATAAGATACCTTTATCCCGTATTTCACCAACGGTTTCTGCTCTGGACACCTGCATAACAAATCTAATCAGCATCGGCGATGATTGATCGCGGTCATCATCTGCGTGCCCATCTGATCTCGAGGTTATAAGACATCTCGGGACCGAGCGGTAAGACGAGGCCATCCCGCCCTACGCCGTGGCATTGGTTTTTGCGAATTGGCCATGGTTGGAATTCGAGATGCGTTTCGACGCGTTATCCCACCGTCCCCTGACCCGTCCGTGAGATTTATGCCTGAGCAAAGCGATTGGGACGCCACCTCCGCCCTCCCACTGGCACACAACCGAACCGTCACACCGCGAAGCCCCAACTTCGTTAGCAAAGGGGGCACGTCTTATACTCACCATCCGGCTTGTAGTCATATTCTGGAAGGTATGTCAGTAACACTACCACATCAGGGGCTACGGATTCACCAATTACACGAATAGGTGCACGCCATTGACCTCGATGAAATATGAGCGCTGTTGTTGTGACCAAGGCCACGTTCACAAGGCCAGCCACGAAACGCTTACAGTCGTCACGTCGAACGGATCCGCGTAGAATCGTACCCTCCGGACACAACGTATCTCCTCCCAGGGGTCCTGAACAATCGTGATGCGACCTCCCACTGGCCATGACCTCGCTGCCCGCACAGTCGAACAGAGCGGGCGATGCCACAACCTGGTTGGGTTCTGTGAGTCGTTGCGTTAATATTTTGTCACGGCAGTCTTACCACTAGCTCCAGTCCTCTGGTACCATTGGTTTCCCAAGGGTTCCACCCCAGCCGATACGCCCTCCCGTCCCGGTCCATCTTAGTGTGGGTTTCAGGGCAAGTCGTTCTGATCGACTCGCTAGTGGGGGTGAAACCAGAAGACGAAACGCTCGGAGTGAGTGGGGTTCCAAGAGACGGGTCTGCGTTCCAAACATTCATGTGTTGAGATCCAATGGATCCATCAGATCTAGCTCCAGTTGAGACGCGACGTTGTGTGGGGAAGGTACGCATAAATCTTGATGTCCCATGAGTGGAACGCCAAGAAGTTTGGTGTTTACATCACCGAAGTGGATAATCAAACCTGTGTGAACCACGAGTATAGTTATAGGAAAGTCGCTCACGGACATACATGGTTTACCCGAGTACCAAAGGCAGCAGGGGAGAAGGCTGTCGCTGCGGTGGCTGAATCTTATCTTCCACGTTGATGTCCGTCCCATTGAATACGGAAGGCGCCTTTGGCTATCCAGTAAGCTGAAGATGAGAGTGCGAATCAGTTCAGGATGGGGGCGCGGATCAACACGACCACCAATTCCCGATCAGGGCAGCCGAGATGGGCAACAGAGATCACGACCGCGTGGAGCCTGCCAACGGAAGACCGGGAGTTTTGCATGTGGAAAGGATTGCGGCGGTAATGGCTCGGTCTGGACATGAGGGTATAAATCAATCCCCGGCGGAAAAGATAGATCTCCATCCCATCGTCAACAATGTCCCCCAACCCGTCCAACCTCGATTCCTTCAACCACCAGTCCACCGAGTTGTCGACTGGCAGGACTTACCACTATGTTGATCAGCTGCCTGCCAACTACGATGCTGACAAGACCGTCACCCTCCTCCTAGTTCACGGGTTCCCGGACCTCTGGTACGCCCCCTTTCTAAGTAAAGACTTCAGCCTATTTATCATCCGTGGGCGATCAGGGCTGCCTGGAAACACCAAATCGGCCCTTGGGTTGAGGCTGGCTACCGCGTGGTTGCGCCGGACATGTTGGGTTACGGTCAGACCGCCAAACCCAATGAACCTGAGGAATACTCACTCAAGAAGCTTTCTAATGATCTCGCCGCTCTTCTCGACCACGTCGGTTGCCCCAATGCTGTGTGTCTTACCGTCCGATTACCGATGGAAACCACTCACGTCCGCCCCCTTCCCCCAGGTTATCATCGGGCACGACTGGGGTTCTTTCATTGCCGCTCGTTTCGTTCTCTGGCACCCCCAGCGGGTACTTGCTATCGCACAGTGAGTGTTTACCAGACTCGACGTTCAGAACGAAAACCCAACCTTTCGTCGATTACAGCTTGAGCGTCAGTTTCTTCCCTCCCAGCCAGGAGTATGTTCCTCTGGAGGAGGTCGTCAAAAAGATGCCGGATTTCGCGTACCAGCTCTTCTTCGCTGACCCAGCGACCACGAAGAAGATCGAGGATAATGTGATCCCTTCCTCCCTTTCCAACCTCCCACATAGGCTGACTCGAATGACAGATCGAAATCTTCTACAGGTCCCTCTTTGCCGCTCCCGGTTCCGGCAGCGGTTCCATCAGTGACCTCGCCCGCATCCTCAATGGAGAAGTTAAGGTTGACCCCAGCGTTGTCAAGACCAACTTGAGTGATGATGTTGGTCCTTCTCGGCACCATTGCTGGACTTGTACACTAACGCTATTCACAGGAATTGAAATTATATGTCACTCAAAACGCCTCCTTCCACGGCCCGCTGAACTACTACCGAACCACCAAGATTCGCTTTGATGAGGAGAAAGGTAAACGCGCTCCTTGCCCGAGTCCGCACAACTTGACTCACTTGAAACTCTAGCCGGTAATCTCCCGCTGACTTATACGGTCAAGGTCCCCGTGCTCTTCCTCCGTGGAACTGCCGACCGTACCAGCCCTGAGGCCGGCGTTGTTTTAATCAAGAAACTTCTCCCTCAAACCAAGGTTGTCAACTACGAGGGCGCCGGTCACTGGCTCATGCACGACGAGAAGGAGAAGGTGGCGAAGGACGTTTTGACTTGGCTGACTGAGTCCAACATCGTGTCCAAACTGTGAACGCGCAAACACGGGGACCCTGCATAAAAAAGCTCGAAAGTGGATCGATATGTTTACCACTACCCTTGATATTATAAGGTCTTCGTGCTTGGCCTATAGTGGGAATGACTCCGAGTGTGCGCAGGCCAACCTTCGTTCTCTCACCTGCATTTTTGGTCCACCTGCTCGCCGAGTGCTGGTTTCTTTGTTTGATTTATATTCTTATACGGTACCCGCGCCACGCACGATATTACAATGATACGGGATAAACACCTACACCCCACGGAATGACGTGTTCTTTCTCAGGCTCGCCCGCCTCCCGGTGATCTTTCCATTGCCCATCCCAAAAGCGCTCAAAGCCATCGCTCGTTTCCTCCTCATCCTCAACACCTTCTTTGCCTTTCTCTCTTCCTCATCCATGACGCTCGACTCCCGAGACATGATCGTGCTCTCCGTTATAAGGCTCGTCGTTGAGGCTCTAGAAATGATTGGTCTCGACGCTTCCTCGGCAGCGACAGTCTCGAGTTCCGCGAGACGGAGGTCGTATTCTTGTTTTCGTTCGTTGATCATCTGGTTGAACGCGCTTCGGTACCCATCTTCACTTTCCGGAAGTGCGAGGAATCCTTCGTTTCTTGACGCCCACGCTCTGGACAACGGGCGAATTGTGGGGAGCCTCGGTACAGACGAAGGTCGGACCACAACATTGTCCGGTACACGAGGGATTTCCGAAGTTGGAGGGTCCCTCATGATGACCACGTTCGCTGGAGCATTCTCTGAGGACGGAAAACCAGGGAACGGCAGCCTACCCGTGGCACACTCGTCCTCTCTTCCCTCCTCTTCGACGGTCCTATCGAAACGAGGGGCCCCACGAGGGCGGCCCTGAGAGTGAAGGTGTACGACACCGCGACCCTCACTCGTTTCCTCCATGGTATAACCGACTGTCGCTAGCGGGGTAGACATCCTGCTCATGCTGGCAATGGTAGATATCCCAGTCTTGGAGGAAAGTCGACGATTGGGGCGTGGGCGGATAGGAGTCAGGTTGTGATCTGGCGGTTCCGATTGTCGCACTGAGGTTCTCATCACAACATTCAACGCATTCGTAATCCCGGTTCGAATAGACCCAGGCCAAGTCCGATCCGCAGTCCTAGTAGATTCAGGGATTCTGAGGTTGCCATCCTCTGTATTGTCGAAATGAATCATCAGGTTCGTAGCAGAGGTACGGGGTTGGGGCGGGTCAGGCTGAGCGGACTTCGGAGGGGATGACAAAAAGGCTTTCTTTAAGCTAGCAGCTGAGAGTCGAGAGGGCCAGGCTCCAGGCCGAACGGTAGCTCCCTTTGTCGGTTCTGGAATACTGTGAGACCAGGGCACAGGGAGTCCGCCATCCTGTAGACGCATGAATCGAGGGGCGGAGTTGTCGATCCGAGGAGTAGCTTGGGCGGAACCGGGTCGGCTTCCCATGAAGATACTCGCACTGGCGGATAGAGGAACATCGCCAGGCATCAAGTTAGTTACAGTAAGTGGACCAGTTGCGTGCGCTAACTCGGGGGTGGCCAGGCGAGGGTAAGGGGATTGCATGGTATGGTGTTCGAAAAAGTCTGGCCGAAACCTGGTAGTTGGACCGGGCGGTCGTGGTCGTGCTGGAGGCATAATTCGATCTTGGCTAACTTGAAACGGAGAAGGAGAATCAAAGAAGCTATCGTTGTCGTAGCTGTGGTCTGAAGTAGGTTCTGGGTCCCAAGAAAGCTCGTCTTCGGACCTCCTCCGGGAGCGTATACGAAGAAACCAGGTGATGATGGCGATCACTAGAGCAAGGCCAAGGGTCGCAGCCAATATTGAGCCTACGATAATCGGCGTAGTATTCTTGCTGGTCGTGGAAGCTACCGAAGCGACGGTAGGAGATGCAGTCCCCAGGGAGTTCGCCGAGGTTGTACCCACAGAGGAGACCGGACTCAAATCCGATAGAATGGCCGTAGTCGAGCCAGCGAGAACGGTAGGTCGGTGATTGGTTCCAGATAGTGATGACGCGGGGACCGAGTTTGAAGTCACTACGGAGGTTGAATTCGAAGATCCACCGCCCGCCCCTGACGGGGGCGTTGGCGAAGGAGTTGGGGTGGGTGTGCCTTGGGGGCCTGGGCTCAAGTTCTGTTGGACATTGGGTTCCCGAACCTGGTATTGACGTCGGTTAGTCACGAGTCTGATTCATCACGCAAAAGTCGGGGTCACCGGAGTAGTGCCAGAAGGGATTAAAGCCGGATTCGGTACGGAGGACTGCTTGGGATGGATGAGTTGTGGTCTTCCCTAGGTGCTGCTAGGCACTTACACTGCCAGCGTTTACATCTGGAGAAGAAATTGGAGGGTAAGCGGCGGATGCCATTGGCGTGGGTGATGGGGAGATTGGCGGAGAAGTGGTGACAGTGTTGGAGGGTACCTGGTTACCCTTCTCGTAAGGTATCCCGTTCTAACATCAGGAATTTACTTACCACCACCCCGTTTAGTTCTTCTATGATCATCCCATTATCCGGGGACAAGAAGACCGAGCCCTGAACGTCCAGCGTGGGTCCAGCAAAAGAATGGTCGCTTGAGGGTGAAGCGGGTTGGCGGTTTGTCCCTTGGGAACGAATGTGTATTGCTACGGGACCGACCCGTAGATAAGAGGGTGGAACGTTCATCGCTTGGATGAAAAGGCGAATCTGCACCAGGCGAGATTGTGAAGTAGAAGGTACAACGAAGAATAAGAGGTTGGTCAAGACGCCAGCCAGTAGGTTTTGCGGAAAGGGGGGAAAGAGCCATGGGTCCCTGATGAAACCCCGGGTTGCAGAGGGGTCGGAGGACGGAGGCAAACTGGACGGAGGATCACCCGATCTCCCGACGGCGTTTGCCGAAACTTCATGCTCCCTCACGAAGAGAAATTTCGCAGGGACGAGCGCGCCAGGGGCGCGAGGTTGGATCTGAGTGCGAGAGGCTGAGATGCGAGAGACGAAATAAATAAATAAATAAATTGCCTTTCCCGGTTTGCTCGTTTGCCGGACCGGTTGACCCTCCGCCCGTCACGTGAACCACATCTCCTAGACCTCTCTTCCCTCCGAACCTCGTACATGACTATCTGAAGGACCAGAGACCACAGGTTGTTCTCCTCCTTGCCTTGCACATCCTACTATTTTCTAGGCAGCGCCCATCGCTCTCGACTCCACCACTCTCGTTCCCTATCTCGTTCTCCGCTGTGATGGCCACCCCTCCTGACGTTGTCGCCCAGTCCGATATCTGGTTCGAAGATGGCAACGTAGTTCTCGTCGCTGGAGATGTCGCGTTCAGGGTGCATAGGGGACAACTCGAGCGACATTCGGAAATCTTCCGAGACTTGTTCTCTCTCCCACAGCCTGTCGATCAGCCTATGTTCCAAGGGTTTCCGATGGTCCAGCTCTACGACTCGCCATCTGACATCACCTTCCTGCTACGAGCGCTTTACGACGGGCTGTAGGTGTTGTCGTTTAGTCTCGTAAAACGTAATACTGAACTCCTCCCGGCAGGTACTTCTACAAGCCTTACGCAAACGACTGGCAAGCGATCGAGGCAGTTCTGCGCCTATCTAGCAAATACTTCATCGAGCACCTTCAACATCGCTGCCTAAGTCGCCTCGCAGTCGACTGGCCATTGACCCTGGAGAAGTGGGAAGCACGAGAGCGCGACGCGGTCGACGACAAGGGGAAATACTCTCCTAGGGAACTTGCTCCTCATCCCATCCTTGTGATTAGCCTCGCACGGGAAATCGACCATCTTGCTTTCGTACTACCATCCGCCTTCTATGACCTTTCTCGCTACGGACCCAAGAAGATCGTCTCTGGAGCTATGGCCCCTGTGCCCCTGACTTTCGACTCGCCGGTCTCTTCGCCTACGTCCTCCCCCACTCTCCCAACACCGGACAGCCCCAACCTTGGTACCTTCAAGGATCCTGTCTACCTATCATATCAGGATGCCATCAACGTGCTCGCTGGGAGAGAACAAGGACAGCGATTTATGATATCATTCATCGAGAAATCTCTGGTCGATCCGCCAATCTCTCCGCGTTGCTTGAACCAGGACTTCCAGAGCCAGGCCTGCAGAGCGGCGTTTTACTTCATCATGCTCAATGCCCTCCGGTCTATCAACGGAATCGCCTTTGGTCGCGACGCAGACCCTCTGTTCACCCTCAACCAGACGGAAGATATGCTCGATCGGACCGACTACGCGGACGTCACAGACCCAAAGGTCTTGTGTAGTCTCAACATCTGTGCGGCCTGCAAATCGGGCTTTCGGACCGTGATCAGGACCGCGAGACAGGACGTGTGGAAATCGATACCCGGTTGGTTCGGCCTGCCAGGCTACGGAGAGCTGAAGAAACACATGGAGGATCGTTGAACGATTTATGTGTTAATGGAAGAAGATTTGGCCGTTCCCTCCCTTTTTTGTTTTCCTCCCCCCGCTGTCTTTCTTTCACCCCTGCAACTCTTTCATCTGTGTTGTTTTGTCTTGTCCTTGTTATAGTTTTGACACTATCGTCGTATATCCCTCGCTTAGTTTTATTCCACGGTTACCCATTATCGATGTGATACACGGTCGATTCACGTGAGACGAGGGAGGCCATAGTTTGGAAAGTCATTGCCCATTTCGGTACCCACGGACAAAAGAAGTGGACCACGGGTTGAGCCACTCGTCCACGCGGTCTCTACCTCAACGCCAACCACCATGGGTACGCCCGAGGTGCAGGAGTATGACAAGTGCTCATGGCACTCCTACCCCATCCCCCAAGCAGACGTTACGATGGAAGAAGCAGCGATCCAGTGCAAGACCGAATTCCGTCAACTCGAGGGTTTGGGGACGCTTTCCTCGCCCGACCAGATGAAGGGGGTATTTTCGGAGGTTGTGACAGGTGAGTAGCTTCCTAATCAGAGAAGTGCGCCTTCTGATACCTCCCCACTCAAGCGCACCACGAAGCCTATAAACTGACGGGGTACATTCACTGCAACCTCGAGACTCACAACATGACATTCTATCGCGACGAGGGAAAGTTGACCGGGATTCTCTTCGATCCGGAATTCACAATCAAAGAGCGCGAGCTTCGGAAGGAGTTCACCAGGGAGGTTCCATCTACAGACGGCCCGCCTCGATATGCCAAAATCCCCACCATCCACCCTCTCGGACGCGGCCAACGTTTCGGATCCATCCAACTCTTGGACGGCTCTGCAGAAGAGTGCAGGTATCGCCACGACCTCGAATCGTTCTTTTGGATCTTATTACATTTTCTCGTGAGCTTCCGCCCACCCCCAGCAGATTTTCGCAGTGCCAAAGGGTCAATCACTCGCAGGTGGGGGGACCTGAAGCCTGATGAGCTTGCCGACGAGAAGGAGGGATTTTTCGCACATCTGCACTGGTACAAAGGAGAGATGTACGGTCCGGAAAAGGAAGCCCAGAGGGAGCTCCTGACGTGGGTTTATAGGCTTTACAAGGGATGGAGAAGGCTGGTACGGAGGGAGTTGGGTTTGATGGACGAGACCACTCTCGAAGTCATTGATGGTGTCGTGCACCAAATGGTTGCCGATGAGCGTGACGGGGGGGCAAGTGAGGATGATGACGAGGATGAGGAAGGGGAGGGGGTAAGTGTGCCCGCTGAAGGGGGATGGAGGTATGTATGGAACCGGAGTCGGAAGGATGAGCGGCGCCGGGACACGGTCATGAACTACGAGACTTTCATGGCCGCAATTCACAGTGACAAAGTGGAAAGCATCAGCAAGGACGAGAGACACTACCAAGACGTCTCCGACCGGATCGACAAGAGCCGAGCGGAATTGGTATGGGAAACCATGAATAGGACGGAGGAGGCAGACATTGCTCAAAATGATGGACACGACTCGGCGTCCTCCGTTGCGTGAATTGGCTCCAGGTTTGGTGGTATCGCTAGGCCTCCTCCCGGATGTCATTTTGTTTGTTAAATCACGCAATTGGAAACGGATACCGTACGAACTACGGGATGTGTCTTGTGTACCCTCAGCGAGCAAACTATACCAAGAACGCCAACGTCTCCCGGGCCGGTTTCGTGAGTGGGTCCGCGTTGGGGCTCGTAGGGGGGAGTGACACACGCGAGGCTTCCAAGCCTAGGGGCCGAACTTCAGCATACGTTGTTTGCCCCTGGCCCCTAGAGTTGCACTTTGCCCCCCCACCCGCCGCCCAATCCACCACCCAACCATGGACAACCTTGCCACCCACATTGCCAATCTCCAAATCGTGGATCACGACAACGACATCAACCCTTGGGTTGAGAGGTTCGTCCGCTACTGCAGTATGTATGACAAGGCGTTAGACCCGCTTCGCGAAAACCTCTCTCGGAACCTTTTTATCCGGTATTATACCGAGGGAGTGGTGCAGTGGGCCGAGGAGGAGAGAACTGACCCGCGCATCGTGTTCTCACCTGAGGACCAACAAGCACAAGAGATGTTCTATCACGTCATTGATGATATATGTGCTACTTTCGACACCGCAAAGAAGGACGATTGGAAAACGTGTGTCCGTCTTTATTATCCAAAGTGCCGCACCACTGACCACGCCTCAGGCTCGTCCGCATATCCATTGCCAGCCAGGCAGGTTTTGCCGCCGTCAGCGTTCCTGGGAATCAGTTCCCTGTAGATTCCAAACACCTTCGTGAGATCCTGAAGCAGGCGGTTCCCAAAATGTACCGTCCCACTCCCTTTTGCGTCTTGGGCTCCTCCTAATTTTTCTTCCAGGCAAGCCGTGAATAAGAAACTCATCGAAGAGCGCGAGGCCGCTCAATGGCTCCCAGTACAAAATGCACCCTCAACGACCAACCCGCATCCTGTCGTCTCCTAGCCCAAAGCACCAGGGCCTCGCCTAGGGATGGATGAATCCGTAACCTATCTCCATCCTGGGACAAACCGATGGATCGAGTTCACTGTACGAGGCCTCCGGTGGGTCGGGAAAGAGGAGATGTTGACAACGAGGATGTTGAGGTCGACCTAAACGGACAGCAGACGAGTAACATCCTGGACCATCGCAGATAGAATCGTAGCCCAATTTGTTACTGTATATATACGAAAACCATCATATAGCCACCAACACAAGGACGCCGTCTCTCCTTTCCATGTGGTTCTCTGCGCGATTGGACCTGGTCACCTTGTGAGAAGCGTCTTCCGTCGCGCGAATCAGCTCCAGGTCGCTTGCATTTCGTTCTCTAAATCGTGCAATTGGAAACAGGTACCGTACGAACTACAAAATGTGTGGTCTCTCATATCCCCTCAGCAAGCAAACTACAGCGAGAACGCCAACGAGTTTTTTCTCTCCCGGGCCGGTTTCAAGCTGACGCAGCGTGAGTGGGTCCACGTTGGGGCTCGGGATGCCCACCTCTCTATGGCGCTTCCATCCGCATCGACGAACGCAAGTGTTCTCGCTTCTCAAAGTTCGACGTTTGTTAACCTCCGACCACTGGCTGATCTCTGGTGTGACTCTATGAGATGGTGGTTCAGGGGCCAAACTCTGCGCCCCTGGCCCCTCCTAGAGTTGCACCGTCGTTCGCCTCTCCACTCGCTGCCCAACCCAGTCATGGATAATCTCACCACCCGCACTGCGCCGATCTCCAAATCGTGGATCACGACGACGAAATCAACCCTTGGGTTGAGAGGATCGTTTGGTATGACAGTTTGTTTGAAAAGACAATGGACCTATTCCGCGAAAACATTGGTCGTGGTGTTAGTGCCATGCATTACAATGAGGGAGCGGTACTGTGGGCCAAGGAAGAGAAGGCGGACCCTCGCATTGTGTTCCAACCCAACAACCAAGAGGCGCAAGAGGTTTTCTACCGCACCATTGACGATATCTGCGCCACTTTCGATACTGTAAGGAAGGATGATTGGAGAAGGTGTGGCTGTTTTTATTATTCAAAGTTTCTCACCGCTGACCATGTCTTAGCCTTGCCCGCATATGCTTCGCCAGCCAGGCAGGTTGTGCCGCCGTCTGGAATCAGTTCCCCCACGATTCCGAACTCTTGGATGGGATTGTGAAGCGTACGCTTCCAAAGATGTACTATCCCATTCCTCCTATATCTTGGATTCTACTCTAATTTTCTTCCAGCCAGGCTGAGAGCAAGAAAACGATCAAAGCCTACAAGGAACGTGATGCTGCTCGGTGGCTTCAAGCCCAAAATGCTTGCGGAACCTACCCACTTCCCCTTGTCCCCTTGGCCAAAGCACCAGGGCCTCTCCTAGGAATCGACGAATCCATCACGTACCTCGATCCAGAGACAAAACAATCGACCAAGGTCACCGTGCGGGGTCTCTGGCGGGTTGGGAAAGACAAGATTATGTATACAATTGCTCACGTCGACAGTGATGACACCGAGGTCGAGCTGAACGAACAGGAGATGAGCGATATCCTGGACCGTCGCATGTAGAATCGTAGCCATATTGTCAATACTCGAGAATCATCATATAGCCACCGACACAAGGACGCCGTCTTGACCTTCCATGTGGTTCTGTACGCGGTCAGACTTTGTGAGAAAAGAGCCGCCCATAAGCATTTTAGTGTGAACGATCGACATCAGGTCGACGCGCTCTGCCACCGTCATGTCTCCCAACCAGATAGGGTTCCGCTGTGTCTTATGTCTCTCAGCGGTTCCCCTCGCAGAATGCCGGCTCCTTCATTGCTGTGAGTCTGTATACTCGCTTCCCTCGCTTCCTTCCCAACTTTCCTCCAGATCACGGCTTTTGCAATGCATGCCTAGACGAGTGGCTGGAATCAAATCGCGTCGGGCCACTCAGAAGGTTACGACAATTGCACTGTCCTACATGTCGCAAACCTGCACGTGAATCCGACCTGGGCCGTATGTTTGTCGAAACAGTTATGCTGAACGAAGATTCGGAATACCAAACTCGGCTTGCGAACACGATCACGGAGCAAACTAACTCGGCCCGCGAATCCATTCAAACGATAACATCCACTTCTAGCAGTTTGCAAGTGACAAGGGCGATGTCAGGTGTTGTTAATTCTCGGGACGCGCTTTCGAGATCGCAATATGCCGAGACCAACCCCATTGTCAAGAGCGTCATGGAGGTCGGTACCACGTCTTTCACCGCGGATGCGTGATTCTAACCTGCGGGTAGAAACTGTCAGCAATCACAGAGGACCTTGAATGCCGCGTGCGACCCGTGTTCGAGAGGGTGTCGCACCAGAACCAGGAGATAACGTCACTCAAAGCTGAGGTATGTAGATTTGCCCTCTTCCTAGGCTGCTTTCAACAGTTTTCGTAGACCGTACGATTAAAAGACGGGCTCCGATCCGCCGGCCTTGAGAAACAACAGGTAGAACAGTACCTGGAGGAGGCTCTCCGAGCTGGGGAACAGTTGAGAGAAAGGGGGGAAGTTGCCAAACTCGCCGCGCTCCAAAAGGCACAAGAAGTTGAATCCCTCTCCAAAGAGGTTGCGCGTCTTTTCAGACAATCATTCTCCAAGGGGAATGAGATAGCTGACCTGAAAGAGCAATGCAACGAGCGTCAAGCCGAAATCGAACGGTTGAACGAGGTAATAGCACTCTTACCGTATTTTCTCCCTCCTTCCCCCTCCTAATCAGACCCAAAGCTCCTAAACGCCTCAAAACGTGCTTCAAATAACAAGGTACGGGTAGGGGAGTATCTGAGAATGTTTTCGTAACTGAAAATGCTCTTGCAGAGGCGACTGGACGAAATGGATGACGATGACACTTCGCCTCCGCTTGCCCATGGCCGATCCCCCACCCATCTCCTACCCACCAAACGTGCACTTGCGTCAAGTGCTCATAACCAAGTTGCCTGTACACGGGAACCTATCCCGTGGGAAATGTCCCCCACCATCGTCCCCCCGGGCCCATTCGACCGAACCTCCAAACCCTCCCATCACAACCCGTTCAAGAAGCGGGGGGAAATTCGCCCCAGGGTGGTTAACGGTCCGCGTGATCGGACCGTTGCGTCACGGCAGAAATTCCCCTCAGATTGGAATTTGGATCCCGAGGAGAAAAAGAGGAAGTCCGAGGTGTCACTGCCACTTGTGTTCGACTCCAAAGGAAAACCTTCGAAGCTTATCGCTCTAGGCTCTCGACAGAGGATGACCTCTAGGTCGTAGCTTTCTCGCTGTCTTTTTTTTTTTTTTGGTGCTGGCATCGTGGGCGCGTTCACGGATTCCCGGAAGGGCTGTAGTTATAGCGTACCTCCTGATATTGATCTCTCGGTACCGACAAAATCCTCCCCCTGAACGGGGCTCGACTTGTATGATACTTAAGCAGCAGGGTAGCGCTCCGTAGCACGAGGTAGGATGTTTCACTGGTGAGCAATCCCTGCACCTGCACAATTTCACTGTCATTCCACGCACGGTTTGAGTCTATCTCGTGGTCTGAACCGGCGCTCGACAATCCTCGATTGGGATCGCCGTGTTACTCGCGTGGCAAAATTCCCTTGAAATTTTCTTCGCCGCATATACCCTTCCCCTCTTCCTTTTCTCTTGAGAACCACCTCGGGCGAAAAGGAAGAGGATTCGTAGTCAACGTAGCCGACTATAATTGAATCCTTCCTCGATCTACAAAAGCCATGTCCCCCCCACGGTTACCACTACCAGACGTTCCGCCTTCAGATTCCGCCTTGCACCTCGCAGATGGATCGGTCTTCAGCGGTATCAGTTTTGGTGCCGAGGGCAAAAGCGTCGCCGGAGAGTGCGTTTTTCAGACCGGTGAGCCTCGTTCAATGCGATCTTCGTGCCCCCCTAGGTTTTATCTAATCAGTGAACCTCCAGGCATGGTCGGCTATACCGAGTCCCTGACCGACCCCTCCTACGAAGGCCAAATTTTGGTCTTGACCTATCCCATCATCGGGAATTACGGCATCCCCGAACGGCCAAAAAATACTGACGATCTTCCCGACGAATTTGAATCATCCCGGATTCACGTTGCCGCCTTGGTGGTCGGCTACTATTCCGAAGACTTCAGCCATTTCCTGGCTACGTCATCTTTGGGGGCGTGGCTCAAGGAAAATGGGGTCCCTGCGATCTACGGTGTTGATACCAGGTCGCTTACCAAAAAGATCCGAGAGAAGGGTTCGATGCTCGGGAAGCTATTGGCCCACGCCCTCGGTTCATCACCTCCCAAAACCGCGAGCCACTCAGCGGTTCCTGAATCCGTCCCGACCTCAAGAGTCCCCTCCCCCACTCCCTTTCACGACGAACGCATCGATATCCCCTTCTACGATCCTAATCAGACCAACCTCGTTGCTGCGGTATCGACCAAGTCGCCCACATTGTACAAACCATCAAAAGATGTTTCCCCTCTTCTCCACCCCTCCGGCCGTCCGTTGCGAGTGTTGGCGATAGACGTCGGAATGAAGTACAACCAGATCAGGTGCTTTATATCCAGAGGCGTCGAGGTGAAAGTCGTTCCTTGGGACCACGACTTCTTGGGTAACGACGAAGAACCCTTCGATGGCCTCTTCATCTCGAATGGTCCCGGAGACCCTACCATGGTCGAGACTACCATCACCCGACTCTCCGCATTCATGGAGCGTTCGAATACCCCAATTTTCGGTATATGTCTTGGCCACCAGCTGCTCGCCCTGGCCGCTGGTGCTACAACCTCCAAGATGAAGTACGGAAACCGCGGCCATAACATCCCCTGCATCGACTCCTTTAGTGGACGGTGCTACATCACCAGTCAGAACCACGGTTTCCAGGTTGACACGTCCAGCCTCAAACCCGGATGGAAAGAGCTCTTCCGAAATGCAAACGACGGAAGTAACGAAGGCATCTACTCCGAGACTAAACCTCACTTCTCTGTGCAATTTCACCCCGAGTCAACGCCTGGTCCGCGGGATACCGAGTTCCTTTTCGACGTTTTCGTCCAGAACATCCTCGACTGTGCCGCTACTGGTTCTCCTGTTCCAATCTCCATGCCAGGCGGTACCAAGGAGGAGAACGAGAAGAGAACCCCAAGAGCACGGGTCCACAAGGTTCTCATTCTCGGATCTGGAGGTCTTTCCATTGGTCAAGCCGGAGAATTCGACTATTCCGGGTCGCAGGCCATCAAGGCTTTGAAGGAGGAAGGAATTTACACCATCATGGTCAATCCAAACATCGCCACCATCGCCACCTCCAAGGGACTCGCCGACAAAGTCTACTTCCTGCCAGTCACTCCGGAGTTCGTACGAAAGATCATTAAGTACGAGCGGCCCGATGGTATCTACGTCACCTTTGGAGGACAGACTGCCCTCAATGTTGGGATCAAGCTCAAGGATGAATTTGCCGCACTCGGGGTCCGCGTGCTCGGAACGCCCATCGAGACGATTATCACGACAGAGGATCGGCAGCTCTTCGCATCCGCAATGGCCACAATCGGAGAGAAGTGCGCTGAGTCGAGGACTGCCACGAACATCGAGGAAGCCATCTACGCCGCGAATACGATTGGGTACCCCGTCATCGTCCGGGCTGCCTACGCCCTCGGTGGTCTCGGCTCCGGTTTTGCTCAGGATGAAGACCAGCTAAAGGCATTGTGCGGCAAAGCCTTTGCCACGAGTCCACAGGTTCTGGTCGAGAAAAGCATGAAGGGCTGGAAGGAAATTGAATACGAAGTTGTACGAGACTGCAGGGATAACTGCATTACCGTTTGTAACATGGAGGTGGGTAACCAATTGGAACAATCGCCCTAGTTCCTGCTCTGACATACTACCAAAGAACTTTGACCCTCTAGGGATCCACACGGGAGATTCTATCGTTGTGGCTCCTTCTCAGACACTATCCGATGCCGACTACAACATGCTCCGGACCACCGCGATCAACGTGATCCGCCACCTTGGTGTGATCGGCGAATGTAATATCCAGTACGCGCTGAACCCGACCTCGAAGGAATACTGCATTATCGAGGTAATGGCTTGCATTCACTACTTGGGCTGGATCCTAAACCTTCCCACAGGTGAACGCTCGTCTATCGAGGTCTTCGGCTCTTGCTTCAAAAGCCACTGGATATCCCCTTGCATTCATCGCCGCCAAGCTCGGCCTCAACATCCCCCTGCACGAAATTAGGAACTCCGTCACCAGAGTTACGACAGCCTGCTTTGAGCCAAGTTTGGACTATGTTGTTGTGAAGATTCCCCGCTGGGATCTCAAGAAGTTCAGTCGTGTCAGCCGCCTCCTGAGCAGCAGCATGAAGAGCGTCGGTGAGGTCATGAGCATCGGTCGGACGTTCGAGGAAACGATCCAGAAAGCGATTCGTGCGATTGACGACCAGTTCACCGGATTTGCCAAAGTAAATCCCTCACCAATTTTACCCTATCTCTACTGACCCATCGGCAAAGAACGATTTCGTCGAGGACATCGATACCGAACTTACGAACCCTACGGACAAGAGGATATTCGCCATCGCGGCTGCATTCTACCGTGGTTACACAGTTGAGAAGATATGGCAAATGACGAACATCGACAAGTGGTTTTTGAATAAACTACACAACATCCACAACATGGAACAGTACCTCGCGTAGGAGCTCTCCATTCAATCTCACCTACACCTCTCACTCAAGTGACAACAGGCAATGCAGTCTTCCGTTGGTGACAAAACCCCTGTTGCGCAAGGTGAAACAACTCGGTTTCTCCGATCGACAGATCGCCAACTGTATGGAGAGCACCGAACTGGCCGTCCGCAGACTCCGCCAAGAGCTCTACATCTCGCCATTTGTAAAGCAGATCGATACCGTTGCAGCAGAATTCCCAGCCTTCACGAATTACCTCTATACCACGTACAACGGAGCGGAACATGATATCGAGTTCCAAGATCGTGGAGTTATGGTCCTCGGATCCGGTGTTTATAGGATTGGTTCATCTGTCGAGTTCGATTGGTGTGCGGTTCGGGCGATTAGAACCCTCCGAGATTGTGGCTTGCCGACGATGATGGTCAATTACAACCCGGAGACGGTCAGCACGGATTACGACGAAGCCGACAGACTGTACTTCGAGAACATCAGCCTTGAGACCATCCTGGATATTTACGACACTGAGCGCTCCCGAGGCGTCATATTGTCCATGGGCGGTCAAACTCCGAACAATATCGCGCTCCCACTGCACCGCCAGGATGTGCGCATCTATGGCACCTCCCCGGAGATGATCGATACCGCCGAAAATCGATTCAAGTTTTCCCGGTTGCTGGACGAGATCGGTGTCGACCAACCGAAGTGGAAGGAGTTGTCCAGCTTTGAAGAGGCTCAGCAGTTCTGCGACGCTGTTGGCTACCCCGTCCTTGTCCGGCCGTCTTACGTTCTTTCTGGTGCGGCAATGAACGTCGTTTTCAGCAGAGACGACCTATCGAGTTACCTTAATCAAGCTACCGCCGTCTCACGAGACCACCCCGTCGTCATCACCAAGTACATCGAGCAGGCTAAGGAAATCGAGGTCGACGCGGTAGCGAAGAATGGCGAACTCGTGATGCATTATATCTCGGAACACGTCGAAAATGCCGGTGTCCACTCCGGAGACGCTACGTTAATCCACCCACCACAGGACCTCGACCCGGAGACCGTCCGACAGATCATAGACGCAACGAAGAAGATCGGGAGTGCACTGAACGTCACTGGACCTTTCAACATCCAGTTCATAGCCAAGAACAACGAGATCAAAGTTATAGAATGTAACCTTCGCGCCGCTCGTTCCTTCCCCTTCGTTTCCAAGACCACTGGTATCGACGCCATCGAGCTGGCGACCAAAGTTATGTTGGACATCCCCGTTGAGGCTTACCCTGTCGTGGATCTCCCTCCGAATTACGTTGGTGTCAAGGTCCCACAGTTCAGTTTCAGTAGGTTGTCTGGCGCGGATCCAATATTGGGTGTGGAGATGGCATCGACCGGAGAAGTGGCATGTTTTGGCAAAGACAAGTACGAGGCATATGTCAAGGCGCTTATCTCCACCGGAATCGACCTCCCGAAGAAGAACGTTCTGCTTTCCATTGGAGGCTTCAAGGAGAAGCTGGAAATTCTGCCCTCCGTACAGAAGCTGCATTCCGCCGGATACAACATCTTTGCGACAGCAGGCACTGCAGATTTCCTCACCGAACACAATGTTCCTTGTAAGGTAAGGCTAAATTTTCATGATTGACATTGTATCCTGCGTTTACGACCGCCCGTTACAGTACCTCGAAACGCTTGGCGGCGAAAGTAGCGATAAGCAGAAGTCCGAATACTCCCTAACCCAGCATCTGGCGAACCATATGATCGACATGTACATTAACCTTCCTTCCAAGAACCACTATCGTCGTCCTGCAACCTACGCCAGCAAGGGCTACCGCACTCGTCGTCTCGCTGTCGACTTCGCGGTGCCCCTGATCACAAACGTCAAGGTCGCCAAGCTTTTGATCGAAGCTCTGGTCAGAAAGTTCCCGCTCGAAGTATCTTCAACCGACTACAAGACCTCTCATACCACTCATACATTCCCCGGATTCGTCAACATCGCTGCGTTTGTTCCGGGCTTGACGTTGAAGGATAATCCCGACTTTTTAGAATCCACGAAGGCGTCTCTCAGCTCTGGCTTCACCACGACGGTCGTCCTTCCCAAGGCGCTTGAAAACCAGATCGAGGATAGGCGTTCACTTGACTACGGTCTTCTCAACGTGGCTAGTGGTGCGCACTGCAACTACGCGTTGGGTGTGACCGCCACCTCCACCGATGCGAACATCGACGACAAGGAATTACAAGACGATACCAAATTCTTGTTCATACCATTCAGACAAGACCCACCAACTCCTCTCTCCGTCATCGCAGCGTACTTCGGCTCCTGGACCGCAGACAAGCTAATCACCACGGATGCCAAAGGACCTGACCTCGCTTCCTGTTTACTGCTCGCTAGCCTTCACAACCGAGCCCTACACGTCATAGACCTCCAGAGTGAAGACGACGTGACTCTCGTATCCCTCAGCAAGGCAAAAGGGTTGAAAGTCACCTGTGACGTGTCCACCTATTCATTGTTTTTCGATCGTGATCAATTTCCGGGATCAACTCGACTGCCCAGCGCGAAGGACAGGCGAGCTCTTTGGAAAAACATCGGAGTGATCGACGCATTCTCGGTCGGGGAGGTGCCGTACTTCCTGTCGGTACAACAAGGACAATCTGCATCTGCGTGGTCTGGAGTTGAAGAGGCCCTGCCGCTGCTACTCACGGCGGTAAGCGAAGGGCGGCTCACCCTCGATGACATTCAAAAGCGGCTCCACGACAATCCAGTCCGCATTTTCGCACTCCCGGACAAGATCCACACGCACGTAGAGGTCGTCATCGGGAGGAAGACGTTGTTTACAAACAGTCATTCAAGTTGGTCCCCACTGAACGGCCAGACTATCAACGGCATGGTCCACAGAGTCCTGATCCACGACCAGACTGCGTTCGTCGATGGAGCGATCGTAGTTTCTCCATCCGGAAGAGATGTCTCAGGTGCCACCGTTTCACATCATGTTATCGAGAGACCACCCTCGCGAGTTGGTTCGGTGAAGCCTGAGCCAACGGTATCGCAGCCTGCGGTTCCCAAACTTTCAGAGGTCGCCCTACCCCTCCAGTCGTCCGGGATGAACCTTCACTTGACCGGTCATTGGAAACCACTTGCAGGGTTCCACCGGAAGCACGTACTCACGGTGAAGCAGTTTGCCAAGGAGGACATCCATGAGCTGTTCTCCCTCGCTCACGAGATGCAACTCCAAGTCAAGAAAAGCGGGACTTTGGACATTCTCAAAGGGAAAGTGCTTGCAACGCTGTTCTACGAACCGTCGACTAGGACATCAGCTTCTTTCGATGCTGCTATGAAACGGTGTGGGGGACAGGTAATTCAGGTAGTTGCCGACGCTTCATCAGTGAGGAAGGGAGAAAGTCTTCCAGATACGATCAGGACATTGGGAAGCTATGCGGACGCCATCGTTATCAGACACCCAGATGTGGGGAGCTCTCAGTTGGCGGCGAAGTTCTCGCCCGTTCCAATCCTCAATGCCGGTGATGGGATCGGCGAACACCCCACTCAGGTAAGCACCTCATTGTCCATTGTATTCTGTCCGACTAAGCCCGTTCAGGCGCTGCTCGACGTCTACACCATTCGGTCCGAGCTTGGAACCGTGAATGGGCGGTCCATCACCATGCTAGGGGACCTCAAGAATGGGAGAACTGTCCACAGTCTGGTCAATTTACTGTGCATGATGTACTCCGTTCGTCTGAATTTCGTATCGCCCGCTTCCCTCGCAATGCCGGCGAGCGTGATCTCTGCTGCGAAGAAGGCAGGGGTTCAAGTGTGGCAATGCGAGTCCCTGGATGAGGTCCTTGACGAAACTGACGTCCTTTACGTGACGAGGATGCAGAAGGAACGTTTCGCGAACGAAGAAGAGTGGGAAAAGGTCAAAGATCTATATCGCGTGGACCACTCCGTTCTCTCACGGGCGAAGGAGGATATGATTATCATGCATCCCCTGCCAAGAGTAAACGGTATGGAGCTGTCACGCCACTTTTTGGGGTCACGATCCACTGATGATTCGAGATAGAAATCGACCCTGAGGTGGATTTTGATTCCAGAAGGGCTGTATATTTCCGGCAAATGCGATACGGTTTATTCGTGAGTGTCGCCTTCGGGATTCTAGCTAGGCGAAAGTGTTTACTGAATCACCGTAGGTTCGGATGGCGCTGCTGGCGAGTGTAATGGCATGACAGGTGGCCAGCAGAGGTAATTATGCCGGTGGCAGTGTGTCGTTGATGCTAACCCCGAGAAGATTTCATATTCACTGTAGATCACCACATAAACACCCATTATTGTATTCCTCACGGTCCGCCTGAATTGTCGTACGGTCGCCTATCGTTGCACTAGCTGCCTTTGAGTACCGTTCAGACAAAAACCTTTTGGAGATAGGACGGATTATCCGATCGGTCATGGGAGCCTGGGCTCGCTTCCCACCCCGGGATCCCACACGCGCGGACTCACGGAACGCCCAGGGACGAAACCATCCAAGGTACAAATGGTGGGCTTTTTGCCTGGGGGAAGCACAACGAATACAGTGCAGGAAGAGATTGTCGGAGAGACCTTATCTATGCGTACCTGTGATGCAATCGCTGGAAGCGAAAGCTTTGGCTCGCATCCCAATCCATCCGGGGGGGATCGGGCGAGGTTACGCCTGTCCGGTCGCGGTGTTTTGTCGCACTAACCCTGTTCTTCCGGCGTCGGACCTGATCGAAGGCCATCCCTTATAACGCAGCAGGTCCAAACGACCCGCCGGTCGAGCTTTTACCCCCGTTTCCTGAGAGACTCTAGGCTGCGCACGGCGGAAACGCGAGCAGGCGGTAGTTCGCTGAAACGTTTGGCACACATTGTGCCCACGACGCGAGGCCCTCGTCATATAGATGTCCCTATACAAATTACGGCTCGCCACCAGAGTTCCAGATCGAACGTTTCGTAGAGTGGTAGCGGTAGCTGAACTACTCGCCCGGGGTTCATCTTTCATCCCCGTGTGGGTACATTGAGTGACAGTCGCACGAGTTCCTGACACAGGGGGAGAGATAACATTTGAGATTATTCAGTGTGGCCGGCCCATGCGCCCCGCCGCCGACTCTGTGAAACGAAGGGTGTGGAGCAATAGGAATCGCATCGGTATTCCCGACCTGCTCGCGCATGCCATGCGATAGAAAACACCGACTCGAGGCGTGATCTGCAGCGAGAGTTGTCAGTCTCAAAATACCTGCCACTCGGATTATCGGAGTTGGGACTTCCATTCCGTCCTCCGCAGTGTCTTCTCAGCAGGAAGGGCTATAAATACACAACGATAATCATTATATCAAGCTTCGCTGAAATCCTAACGGCAGAAGTCCAAGTGAGACGGCTACTTACCGGTCCCTGCTTACCGTTCCAGCGATTGCAGCGGCCCAACACACAGCCGGAGGAGATGAATCAAAGGCAAGTGCAAATCCAGCATAGCCTGGGTTTGCTCAAAGGCTCATTAAGGTGGAAGGAAGTACAAGCTAAACAGGAGATATCTACGAACATCCTAGCGTGTGATGAAGCATGAAGCATGAGATGTATAAGGTCCTCTAGACTATGGGCCGAGCAACGTCAAAGAGGGGGGTAGTGTGTGCGACGGCTGCAGGTAACGAACGATATGCGTATTTACAACAACGAGAATGGGAGATGAGAAACTTGAGAGCGTTAACGAGACAGCAAAAGGAAATGGGCAAGACCCCTCCTATTCGTACAGTGGTAAAAAGCCATTCGATGGAGGGGGTAAAAGGCCCGCCACACAAGCAGACTTCTCGATAATCGGAGATGGGGGTTCATCGTCGGCGTAGGAGTAGAACGGTTCGTCTACACCGTTGATGTTGATGTATTCGACGATGCGCCGTCTGCCCCCCTTCCGGCCAAGGTGGCCGGTGTTGTCCAACTTCTCGGTCTCCCCCTTGGGTTGTGTGTTGGCTCCGTGAAGATCAAACGGACTCGGTGGCATTAGACTGGGACTGGAGAGTGCTTGGAGCCTAAGCTTAGAAAAACTGGAGTCGACTTCGGTCAAACGCAATAGGTCGGGTTTGTGATTGGTCTCCGCCGGAGGGCGGGTGAGATTAAAGTAGGAAAAGTCGGGGTCTGAGGTCACGAGATGAGGAGTGAGCGAAGGCGATGATGTTGCCGAGGGAGTTCCAGGTGGCGATGGGAGGGACGAGGCGGTCAACGATGGGGTCGATGTGGGGGATGGATGATCATCGTCCGACGGGGATTCTGAGCTGGGGGACGGGTCTGGGGGGGCGGTTTCAGCAGGGAGAAGAGGGAGGAAGTTGAATCTGTTCTGCAATCGATTCGTGGGAGCTACGGGTGATTGCGGGTTGATCGGGGGTTGGGTCATCGATCCAGGCTGACCACCTGATGATTGATCTTCCACCGGCATGAGGGGCAAAAACGAGAACCTGGAAGCCAAGGAGGAGCTAGTATTCAAGGGCGCCGAAGAATGGGATTTGTGTACAAATGGTGGCCGGCAGGACGTAAGCGCGTTATCGATGGATGAAGTAGTCTTCGATCCACCGTTGGACGTAGTGGAGGGCTTGGAGGATGGTGGGGGTGTATCGGGCAACAACGGCAGTAAGCCAACGGGGACACGGTTCAACAACTGAGTTGGTCTTGGACGTAAATGAGATTTGTGTTGTGGATAGGCAGTCGAGTTTTTCAGTTCATGAAGTTCCAGCAAATCCCTACAAATGAATGTAATCGTAAGCTTACGCTCTCCAACCCGTGTTGAGGGACGAAAAACGATCGTCTCTCGCACAGGGAGCGCTTTATGCAAAGGGCAGCAGGCTAATAGAGGGTCCCGTCACGGGACCCAAGAGTCACCTGGAAGCCGATACTCACTGGTAAGTAAGTTTGGGAGTTATCTCGCAGGGAGTCCTATCCCAGTCGTCGGCCGGGTGGACCTCGACGATCTCTTGTTCATCGTCCGAGCTGGAGGAACTGTTCGAGCCGCTTCCGCAAAAGGAGACGCACTTGCGAGCGGGGGGACGTGGGGAGTTGTGTGGAGACGCGGCGTTGAGGATAAGACAGCCTTTCATGGTGGTGGGGGTGCCCCGGAGGAGAAAGAGCAGGCGAGGCTCGAGAAAAGAGGAAAGGGATACAGAGGAGGGGAGCGAAATAATTGTAGTGTGATAATTGGAGCTTCCTGTTTTATACTCATGCGTCCCCGACCTTATTGGGCAGACGGTCGGTTACCACTAACCCGGCTCACGGTCCTGTAGCGAATCAGGGGAACAACCGCCCTCGTTGTCTGTTCCACCGCCGCCACCATTGATACCTGCCACAAACGCAGAACACGACTCCCAAAGCAAACTGTACAGTCGAAAAAGAAAAGTAAACGTTATGTAATCACAACGAGGGTAAGTCAAGGTCTGTCCCTGATCCGAAACGAGGCGACCGTGAAGGAAAAACCATGAATGAAACGAGAAAGACGGGCATAGATGTGCATACAGGTGCATACAGGTCATGTATCATAATAACAAAACAAGCTGGTCCCATGTCCTTGCCGTACAACCAGAGACCTTCATACTCTTGTCCGGTGGGAAAGCGGAAAACACCGTTCACCGATAGGCACGACATCAAATACCCTGCCTCCGCGTGGTGTTCGGGCGAAAAACGAAATCGTTCATTAAGCGTACCTCGTCCGGTTCACCAACCCCAGGTTCAGCTGCCAGGTACCGTCGTCGTTGTATGACACGTATAAGCCCCAGAAAAAACACGAATCGCCCAGACAGTCCACTCTCTTCAACCCCTCTTTGAGT
>Ga0307511_10000984_pt1 | contig 30257 bp, 16 predicted proteins | sample 13_EM_MG_FD_200266 | JGI IMG/M metagenome (GOLD analysis project Ga0307511, IMG submission 200266) | Populus trichocarpa ectomycorrhiza microbial communities from riparian zone in the Pacific Northwest, United States - 13_EM | ecosystem: Host-associated > Plants > Roots > Unclassified | place... | reverse complement strand
ATTGCTGCAGGCATTTATATTTTTTATTTCTGACGACCTGTTCATTTTCATAAGGCAGGTGATCGACTATTTCTTTCATGGACAGGTTCTCATAATAGAACAATAGGAGTATCTTCTGGCACGGTTCGCCTAACTTGTACACCAATTCGCGCAACTGTCTCTTTTTTTCCAGATCGCTGATATGATGACTCACATCCATCTCATTCTGCTCCCGGCCATATTCAAATTGTTTTTCCCGGTAGCCGGCCCGTTCTCTTCTCTTTAATTCATTCAGCCAGATGTTCTTTGCCACAGATACCAGGAAAGTTTTAATGCTGGCTTCCATCCGGAATTTACCTTTCTTCACAATATCAATAAAGGATACAACGGTCTCCTGGAAGACATCTTCCGCATCCTGACGACTGCCTCCATAATTGATAATAGCAGCTCCGGTAGTCTCAGAATATTGCTGATAAAGAAATAAAATAGCGTTGTTCAGCTCTTTTGTATCACTGATTGCAGCTATCAATTCGACATCAGTATATTTTTCTGCGACTTTCATATATTAGTAGATTCTGAAGGATGAGATGTAACCTGATCCGCTAAAATATTGCTTTTTAAGGGGTCTTTTAGTATGTTCTAGAACGAAAATGACAACGATTGAATTGTATACCACGCAGTTACGTAGAGGGTAACTGCTATGCCGGCCCTAAGTGCAAACCATACCTTAGTCTATCTGGTTGATATAGAATGGGTTGTAGTTTTAGCTTATTTTAGCACTCCTTTTAACAGCGTTATTCTTTATAAAAAAGACAGACATCAGCGCTCCTAAGAAGCCCAGTCCAGCGGATAAACGCATAATTTTTGCATAAGCATCGATAAATCCTTCGTGATAGGCTTTTTCAATAACGACCCGCTCAGCGGCAGGAATCTGTGCCGGGACTTTAGCATTCCCAAGATTGGCAGCCTCTGCCATCACGGCTGATTGCTCCGTCGCCGTAAGGCGAATAGACTTCAGCTGATCCTGCAGCGCACCGGAGAAAAATAAAACAGCCAAAGCTCCGAAGACAGCATTGGCAAAAACATTGGCTATACGCGTCATGGCATTGTTGATGCCCGAAGCTGTGCCTGATAAATGATCGCTCACCGCTCCCATCACCGTAGCAGTAAGGGGCGCCACCGTAAAGGATATGCCCAGTCCAAAAAGAATGATCCCCGGGAAAAAAGTTGTCCAGTAGTCGGACGGCCCCCTTGTTTGCTTCACAAAGGATAATAACAGCAGCCCCGCACCCGCTACAGCAGGACCGGCAATCAGTAATAACCTCGGACCATGCCGGTCGGCAAGGCTTCCGGCAAACCGGGCTACGGATATCATCAGCAGGGTAAAAGGCAAAAAAGTCAGCCCTGATTGCAATTGACTATATCCTTGCACCTGCACCAGGTTCAGGGAGAGAAATAACATGCCGGCCCCAAGTCCCGCATATAAAAAGAAGGTCAGCAGGTTCACTCCGCTGAAAGTTGGGTTGGTAAATAAATTTAAAGGCATCATCGGATGCCTGCTTTTATTTTCAATAACTATAAAAGCCGTTAACAGCAACAGGCCTGCACCCAATGAGCCGTATATCTGCCAATTGTTAAAACCGAGGGCAGGGATGCGGAGGAAGCCGAAAGTAAGGGCGGCAAGGCCGAGTGCAATGGTAATGACCCCGGGAAAATCTAACGCGGGATCGCTCTGCGCTTCTTTGCTCTCTTTTACAGAACGCCAAAGAATAAAAAGAGCTGCTATCCCGATGGGAACATTGATGAAGAATATATAACGCCATAGACCTGCATCTCCCAAAGCGCCGCCCAGTACAGGCCCTCCGATGGTGACAACGGTCGTGATGGCCGACCAGGTACCGATGGCCGTCCCTCTTTCCTTTTCATTGATGGAGGAGGAGATCAGTGACAAACTTCCTGGTATCATCAGGGCGCCCCCAATTCCCTGGATGATCCGGGCAGCAATTAACAGATTTACCGTGGAGGCAAACCCGCAGACTGCAGAACCGGTTATAAAAATAAAGATGCCGGCCATGAATACTTTTTTACGGCCAAGCTTATCGCCTAAAGATCCTCCGATAAGTATGAGCGCCGCCAGTATAAGCAGATAGGCATTCAATATCCAGAACAGGTCGGCGCCGGAAGCGCCAAGGCCCCGCTGCAGGGAGGGCAGGACCACATTCAGCGCCGTGCCGTCAATGAATGCCATGCCAGAGGCCAGTATGGCCGATACCATGATCCACTTACCTTCCGAACTGCTGAGTGCAACGGTCGCCGCCATAAACCGGGAGTTTATGAAAAGATATGATTTTTCGGTAGATTCCCATTTACGATGCCTGCTGTCAATCCAGTGATAAGCCCATCGCCGCTAACGCATCCCGTGTCTGTTCATATTTTTTATGGGCAATTCCCCGCAGGCCCAATCCTTCAGCCACCTGTACGAACATGGGACGGTCATCAATATAGACTACCTGTTCCAGGGGTACCTGGGCAATATCCAGGGCCACCTTCCAGATATCCGCATCCGGCTTCCGGAAATGGACAAAACAAGAGGAAATAAAGAAGTCCACGAACTCATTGAGCCTGAACTCCCGGATCCGGTGCTGGTTCAACTCCCGGCCCTCATTATTCACCACCGCTATCTTCAATCCGTATTTTGCCTTCAACTGACGGACCATCGCGATCATTTCCGGATAGGCCACCGATTGGGCAAACATAAACTCCCGGAACTGCTCCATGGTAAAGGGCCTTTCCTCGTAAAAAACCACCCGGGCCAGATATTCATCAAGACTTAACTTACCGGATTCGTAAGTATCGAAGGTCATCCGGTGCCGGTCGCTCAACTCAGCCAGATCCAGCCCGAATTGTTTTGCCGCTGCTTCCCGGGCCCGCCTGTCCCAGCCATTGGTAAGCATTACACCTCCAATGTCCAGGAATAGGGCGGTTACCGGCGTTGTTGTACGTGTCATTTCCATTCGATTTATAAATTATTCCTCTAAAGTAACAAGAAACCCGTAGTTAAGTTCTTGCTCCCCATGCAACGGTATTTCCCAGGTTTTTGTCAGCAAAAACAAAACTGCTTCTATGATAAAGATTACCGCCAACACATTCCGTCTTCTCGCAGGAGGCTGCCTCCTGCTCCTGTTATCCGGGTGCTTTAAAGACCGGGTCACCAAGACCTATACGATCGTCAGACCGGTATATACGCTGAAAACCACTGTCCTGGGCAATATCAAGGGCAACTCTGGACAGCCCATTGACTCGATCGGCCGCATCTACATTAAAGACCAGTACATCTATCTGAATGAGCCGGAAAAAGGCATACATATTATCGATAACAGCGATCCCGCCCATCCCCGGCAGACGGCCTTCCTGAATATTCCGGGCAACGAAGAGATTGCTATAAAGGGAAACACTTTATATGCGGATTTGTTTCGCGACCTGGTGGCCATCGATATTTCCAATCCACTCAATATCAATGTGACCGGTACGGCCCATAATGCATTCCTGGACCGCTATGACGGAGTGGGAGGATATACGACCGTCAACAATGGAGTTATCGCGGACAGCAACATGATCCTCACCGGTTACATAAGAAAGGACAGTACGATCAACACCGATGCTCCAAAAAACGTGAATCTCTGGGGCGGGGGCATTTTTTTCTATACTCCGTCCACTAATTCCCTTTCTTCCTCCAGCACGGGCAACAGCGGGAACGGCCTGGCAGGATCCATGGCTAAAATGGTCCTGACTACCGATCATCTCTACACGATCAGCGACCGGCACTCTCTGGGGGTCATTAACGCCACCAATGCACCCAGTCCCAAATTGGACACCACCTTCTATGCAGGCGTTGACCTGGAAACGATCTACCCCTTCAACGATAAATTATTTCTGGGATCCTCGGAAGGTGTTTATATCTACAATATCAGCAATCCCGACAAACCTGCGAGCATCGGCACATTTACGCATGGCCGCGCCTGTGACCCGGTAGTCGCTGACGGCAACTATGCTTATGTTACCCTGCATTCCGGATCGGCCTGCGGAGGCGCCAGCAACGAACTGGATGTGCTGAATGTTCAGAACCTGCAACAGCCCAGCCTGGTGAAGACCTATTCCATGACCCGGCCCGGAGGACTCTGTAAGGATAATAACCTGCTCTTTGTATGTGATGGCGCAGAAGGAGTAAAAATGTATGATGCCAGCGATCCGGCCAACCTGCAATTCATAGCACAGATCGGGCAAACGACAGCTTCTGATGTCATTGCCATCAACCAGCATCTGTATGTCACCACCGGTACAGGCCTGTACCAATACGATTACAGCAATATTCATGATGTTCGTTTAATAAGCACCTTCCCTGTAAAGAAATAAACAATGCGCCGTCCATTAAAAAACAAAAAATAGCGGATGAAAAAATACCTGGTGATTGCCTGCCTGGGATCCTTATTCTCAACAGGCGCATTCGCCCAATCTTCCTGGAAATTCAGGTCCGCTGAGTACCTGGGACTGCTATGGGGCCAAGCTGGAAGCTATGGCCAGGTACAGACCATCAATGGGGCCTGTAATGGATCCTGGTTCCTGGGGGTAGGAGTGGGGCTGGATTATTACCGGTTCAGAAGCCTCCCCCTGTTCCTGTCGGTGACAAAGGAATTGATGCCAGCAAAGAACGGGCTCTTTCTGAGCCTGGATGGAGGCGTCAATTACCCTATTTATCACCGCCCGGCCGGGTATTATGATGCCGGCTTTTCCACCAGTGAATTTGTGGCTGGCCCATACTGGAGCGCCGGGCTGGGCTATAAGATAAAACTGCCCGCTGGCAAGGACCATGCCTTGTCCTTGTTAGCGGGCTATAGTTTTAAAGAATTGAAAGAGGACGCGAAGACCTATCCGGACCCTACCCGTTATGATTACCGCAACAGGCGATGGTTTCTAAAAATGGGGATAATATTCTAAGAGCAGCCGCTAATATATTGATAGGTAATAATTAAGAAGTTGTTAGGGGACAAAAAAACCGTTATTTCACGGTGTCAGAACTTAAATAAAAGAAGTAAATTCATTGCCGGATCCCCTGACTTCCTCCTCCGCTAATACTTCTTAATTATGGCCATAGAAAAAACAGACAACTCAACTGCACCCGTAAATGCAATTCAGGAAGACAATCATGAAGGTGATATCTCTGCCACAGGGAAATGGCTGGCAGGCATTATTATGATCCTCCTTACTGCATTCTGTTGCTTTTTCATAATAGCATACTGGCCGGACAAACTCCCTGCCCCCAAGGATAATATTAAGCCCCTTTACATAAACAAGCTGTTTCATGTTCAACTGGCAAATATATCCGACTCCACAGCAAAAGCAGATATGGCAAAAAAACCCGGTAATGAGAATAATGGATATCCGGGACTTATACATCTTAACACTATACTCCTCCTATTGGTCGCGACTGCCGGGTTCTTAGGCAATATGATCTATATCGCAACGTCATTTACCACTTTTGTAGGCGCCGGTAAATTCAAAAAAAGCTGGATACTGTGGTATTGTGTCAAGCCTTTCACAGCCGCCGCTCTTGCTCTCGGAATGTACTTCGTATTCCGGGGCGGGTTCTTAAACATGAGCGACGATTCCACCAACATCAACCTCTATGGCGTAATGACCCTTTCTATATTGACCGGCTTATTTACCGACCGGGCTACCCTGAAACTGAAAGAAGTCTTTGACGTATTGCTCAAGCCTTCGGAGGAACGCCCCAACAAGCTGGAAAAAAATGCCCCTGCCAGTAAGGACAATGCCAACGCCGGTGAAAAAGACCAGGCGGGGGCCGGAGGAGCGGGGACAGATGGAAAAGCAGCGAACGGGAAAGGCGGGGCAGGGACGACGGCGGCCGGTGCAGCAGCAGGCAATGCAGACAGCGGCGAGATAAAGGATGCCAATGATATTGTATCCGATGGCCCCGATCAGCCCGATGATAGCGAACCTTTTGTAAAAGAATAAATCACCAAGGCATGAGCAATTATATTACCACGGATTTTCTCAATCTGCGCAGCCGGCCGCTTACGGGGGAGCAGAACGTGCTGGCCGTAATGCCACCGGACACAGTAGTGGAAGACCTGAATGGCAACAGCGCCCCCGGATGGCTGAATGTAAAAACGGTATTAGGAAATACAGAGACGCAGGGATTCGTTTCAGAAAAATACCTGTCGGTTACGACGCTGCCCCTGCCGGTCATAACACCCTTGTCCGTTATACCGCCGGTCCATTATCCAACAGGAGGCAGGACGGTGAACAGAATGAATATTAACCTGCGGGCTTATCCGCTCAATGAGCCCGGCCTGGTCCAATTCGATCTGAAAAGCGTAGCCGATCCGGTCGAACGAAAATCAGACATCCATAAAGTGATCGGTTACCTGGACGTAGAGCACAGCGCCCGGTATGCACCGGATTCAAAGCACACGTATTGTAATATCTATGCGTATGATGTTGCGTATTGTCTGGGCGCCTATCTTCCCCGGGTATGGTGGACGGAGTCTGCTCTTGCAGAGCTGAAGGAAGGGAAAGATGTCACCCCCCTCTACGACCGGACTATAACAGAATTGACGGCCAATCTGATAACAGACTGGTTTGAAAAGTATGGTCCTTCCTTTGGATGGCGACGATTTTTTGATCTCACCCTGCTGCAAAATGAAGTGAATAAGGGCATGTCCGGCATCATCGTAGCGCAGCGGATTAATATGAATAATTCCGGACATATCGATGCGGTAGTCCCTGAGACTTCCACACTCAGCGCCCGACGTTCCGGCAATCAGGTCCTGTCTCCCTTACAGTCTCAGGCAGGCGCCAAAAACAAACAATATTACACAGGTCTCAACTGGTGGGAAGATACCACCCGGTTCAAAAAATTCGGCTTCTGGGTCAACGGCGCGGAATAAACGGATTGCCGATAACCGTCCAACTCCGCATATACGGATCGCACATTCACTCTTCCGAATAATCGTGGACATACTTCCATCTCTCCGGCACCTCGACATGCTGCCTCCATACGGAATTGACCGAAGGCACATTCTTTAATTCAAATCCCGCATTTAACAACTGATAGGATTGGTATATATCCGACCCCCAATGCACCCAACGTGCATCATCCGTATAAGGATAATCCCGCATGACCGCCGTTCGGGCCGCAAACAGCCCCCCCTGTATATGAAAGGACGGCAAATGGGATGGGAAGCCCATTTGCAAAGGGTGACAGCTGGGATAGACAGAACCGGTCATCGCACAGTTCGGATCCTGCAGGAGAGGGCTTACCAGGTCGTCTATCCAGGTAGGATCGTACATCCGGCCGTGATTGGAACAAATATAGACGACGATGGGATATCGGCTGGCCTGAACAGCCATGTTCATTGCGGGGCCATACATGATATTGGAGCCCGGCCAGAAACTGAGATGCTCGATAGCATACTCATCCAATTGGTAGACCGGCCTTTTATCTGCATCGCTGTTATCCACCGCTATTAATTGAAACTTCCAGTGGGGATGCGCAGCGATCGTCGGCAATATATCACGGGACAGACGCTTGTTCAACCTGTCCTGGTTATTGTGCGGTACAATAATGATGCTGACTCCGATTTCATCTTCGTTTAATGGCAATGGCATATATATCAGTTGGCGTTGTGAGGATATCGATCATAGAAAATTCAAAGGGTTCCAGCCAGGGCGCCAGCATCTCCGGATACACATTGTTATAAAATTCGCCGGGATAGAGCACCGGCCCCCCATCCACACAGGAGTGTGTATTTCTCCCGGGACCTGCGGCGGTGACCAGGAAAATACCCCCCGGCGCCAGCACATCATAAGCGGTCTTACAGATCCCCCCTCCCTCATTCGTATGCTCCAGGGTCTCACAGCATACAACGGTATCGAACAATTCAGGCGGATCAGGACGCCAGTCCGCGGCATTCCCAATTACGTCTACATTGGTGCCTTCACGGATATCCACGCCAATATACTTTTCCGCTTCTTTAAATAAAGGACGCACCAGCCCATTGTGCGCAAAAGCATGATTATCCCAGATCACCGTTCTGCTGCCCAGTTCACAAACGCTCCTCCTTACCGGCAATCTGTTAACTGCCCACTCGATAAATTTATAAGCTCCCGCATGCATAGTATTTAGTTTTTATAATTTTTGAATGATTATCAAAGAACCGGCTCCCGCAATCTCCCGGTACCGGTCAGCCGCCAACAGCTCGTCAACGAAAACTTTAACCCCTGGATAGTATTCGGCATAGTCATGAAAACAAACATAGCCGCCCGGCGCCACCCAATCGGAAAAATGCCAGAAATCCTTAGCGACACTGGGATAATCGTGAAGCCCGTCGATCAGCAAAAGGGCAATCGGCTTTTGCCATTTCACGTTGAAAGACCGGTCCCGGATGATCTCGACCAACGCCGAAATCCCCGCCGCGTCTATATTTCTTTTCAGCATCTCAAAAGAAGGGGGGAAGCGGTTGATCCCCTGGTCGATCGCTCCCAATATTCCGTCATGCGGGTCGATGGCATACACTTTGGCCTGCGGGGCGAACTCTTTCACGGTACTTCCCAGGAGCACTGTCGACTTCCCATGATAACTTCCGATCTCCACTATATTTTCCACGGGGAAGGAGCTTTTACAGGTCTTTATGGTGATGGCGATCAACAGATCGGCTTCCCGGTCATCCAGCCAGCCTTCGATCTTTTTTATACTGTTGATCAGGGACAAAGGCCGGAACAGATCAGGGCAGGATGTTTCTTCCGGCGGGTGCTGCGGCCAACCATTTTCCGTCCCCTCTTTTTTGCCGGCGGCATACTGGGCAAATCGTTTGCGGACATGCTGGCGCAGGGGCTCTTCATACTTCCGCTCGATCGGATGTACCCAGTAGGCATTGGGCCTGTCCAGGGCCTGGTTGATCTCCGGAAGCGAATATTTCTGTTTGTATTTTACAAAATCATAACTGCAGGGGTTACCGGCAATTTCATATCCCATCAGCCTGACCAGGGTAGGCAATATGATCTCTTCCGTTGCCCATATCTTCGTTTGTTGCATGATCTGCTGCAATTGCCCGTTCTCCCGGAAGATCTTTGTCAGATCACGGCAGGCATCCTTTGAAAATACCGTGGAAGGCCAAAAAGTCCAGTGAACGAATTTTTGCTCTCCCTGGGGGAAGCTGCTGATGAAGGGCCGCCATAGCTCATATTCTTTAAATGCCTGGATGGCCGTATACACAGTTCTATTATCGGCGGTCACTCTGGCAGGCATACTGGAAAGCATGCCAATACCAGGGGATGCGTCAAAGAATCTCTCCAGGCAGGCGGTATATCCCGGGCGTATGCAAAGCTGGTCTGAATCCACAATCGTGAGCGTGTCAAATGCATAGTTTTGTAAAGCAAATTCCATGCATTTCAGCGCGAAGGGATGCAGGTATCCATGCTGTACAGGTACAGGGTCCGGATGTACGACCGCCCCATACCGGGCAAAAGGAACATCACTGCTGAGCAGCGCCCTGTCCTCACCGCCATTATACAATAGGATGATGGAGGAAGGGTCCTGGTAATGAAGATTGCGCACCAGGTCGATGATACAGTCCAGCCCTTCATGTACCAGACAGGCAAATACATTGGTGAAGGGGCCGTTGCGGGGTGGCCTTACGGGAGGGGTGACGATTGGTTTGACCGGTGTTACGGGAGGGGTAACGATTGGTTTGACCGGTGTTCCAGGCGGACGGACCGGCGTAGCCCCGTTATTATAGAAGGGCCAGTCGGTACTTATAATTTCCTCTATCTCGCTCACAGGAAATTTATGCCACCAGCCGTCCTCCACTTTCTTCGGACTGATATTATTCTCATGGATCATGTGTACGGAGATAGTGGCATCCGCCAGGGCTTTCACCCGATCCGGAGGGGTTCCCCAGACAAACAGACCATCCATTCCTACATTTATTTCGGCAAAACGATTCCTGTTCCACAATTCCCTGGTATAACATAAAGAGCTGCCGAGTAGCCAGATGCGCTGATTGACAGGGTAGACATAGCGATAGGCCAGCTTATTGCGCAGATCGTAATACAATAGGTTATTGATCCCGCACACATCTATCTGCTCCCCGATCAGCGCGTCGACCTGGTATTGCAGCCGCCTTTCCGCATACCAGTCGTCATCATCCCAGTTGGCGATAATATCGCCTTTCGCATAACTGCAGGCCAGGTTGAGCTTGGCGCCCAGGTTAAGCTTTTTATCAAGGCGGAAATAACGGATATTTTCCGCCTCAGGGATCAGGTCCTGCACATTATCGGTGCCGTCATCAAGGATGATCAGCTCTTTATTTCCATACTCCTGCCGTTGAAAATACCGGATGGCATGCGTTACGAACGGACGACGGTTATACGTCGGCATGATACAGGAGACAAGAGGTTGTTTTACTATATTCATAACTCATCATTATCATTTGCTGCCTGAAAGATATCGTTCTCCGCCTTGGACTCGCCCTGCAGGAAGCTCGTCACCTTTAATAATTCCTCTTTGGAATACACTGGCGCCAATCCTCTTTTGCTGCGCTCATTGTTCCAGATGAACACCGTACCTCCTGTCTCGGGGACACCCGGTGTGGGCGCCGCTCCCGTTGCAGTCCTGCTTTTCACCGATTCGAAATTACCGAAAGTGCTGGAATGCTCGGTAACCTTACCTTGTGGATCTATTTCCGTCCATACCGCCTCACGCATATAAGGTCGTTCTCCTCTTGCATGGGCGACTTCTCTTACCTTTACTTTTATTTTCGTGCCATTGACCAGCTTCTCGGCCCACATGATTTCCAGTTGCCGCCAGGTGCCGAACTCATTGGCGATCCAGTTCTGCTTGCCCAGGTTCCTTCCATCACCCGCTGCGCCAAAGGTGTTCCCGATCAGGTGACCTGCATCGTCGCCCGAGCCGCTGCTCACTTTTCCCTGCTCTGTCTGACTCCTGTGCTTCATTACTTCTCCGGGAACGCCCAGCTCTCCTTCCACCATTTTCACATGCTCGCCCTTCACTTCAGGAGGGGTCTCATAATAATGATATCTTTCGCTTATATTGGGTTTGGTCATGTTGACGGCATGCTTTTGCATGTCTATAACCAATTCCCTGGACAGTCGCTCTTCTCGCTCCAGGGCTTTCCAGGCCTGCTCTTTTATGACCGGATCCGGGTCGTTCAGCTTGGGTGCGATCTCTTTCATTAGTTCCTGCCGGTTCTTTATCTTTTCTTCGAATATGCCTTTGTATTCCGGATGATCATCTATGAAAGCTTTCACTTCATCCATGTGCTTCGAAATGCGGGTATTGGTCTCACTGATCATAGCCCCTTCCAGGACCGCCAGGTCCAATTCCATCTGCGTGGCTCTGGCTAGTATGTCATTTTCAGCCTTAGTCCTCTCTGGCTTTTCTTTTATAGTGCTGGCTTTTTTAGCCTCCTTGGCCAGTTGTTTGGCTTTTTCATGCAGCTCCTTCGCTTTTTTCGTATTAGGATGGTCTTTGCCGAATATTTTTTGAATATCGGCTGACCTGCCCTTGGCATTCTCCACGACTAAGGTACACCGGTCACTGCAACGTGTTATAGTGCCATCCTCATGGATAATGTACTCATGCACTTCGTTGGTGGCGGTCTTAGGGGTCGTCTCATGGGCGTCGATAGGGGAGTTGTTCATCGTCCCATCTTTTTCCTGGGTGGGCTTGGTATCTCCCGCATGCTCATCGGTAGTCGTGGATTTTGCAGCAGGGGCTTCCAGCTCCGGTTTGACATTGGGATTTTTATCCAGCAGGGCCTCGATGTCCGCATGCGTGGCATTGTCGGCTACCTCCAATACAAATTCATTTCCCTCTTTTTTCCAGCCCGTCTCTTTGGCAGCTTTGACGGTAACATCGCTGTCATAGATCCTGTCGGCGAGCGCCAGCCTTTCCCCATCATTTAATTTTTCCACTCCCGTCAAACTATCTTTAATTTTTCCCCTTGCTTCCAATTTGGTGGTAGCTGCATAATGCTCATGGACACCATGCAGGAGTTTAGCCCCCACCGTGAAGGCCAATTGCTGCTCTGCCATCTCGGTGAACACCTTCATGGTAGCATCCCTTCCATTGTCCATCAGGTTCTTGCGTTGTTTTTCCAGCTCATCTATTTTCGGATTTGATTCATTCTTACTTTTTAAATCGGCGATCTCGTCATCCAGCTCAGCGATCTTTACAAAATAATCCGTCCTTAGTTTATCCACCTGCTCCATACCCTGCTCATACATCAGCAGACCCTGGCCGGCCAGTTGGATGCCTTCCACTACATAATAAGCTTTCGTCCCAACCTGCACGATCCTGGCCGCTTTTCCTGCCGAGCCCAATATTGGCAGAACGTTTAGCAGCATCGATCCGGCGCCGATCGCAGCCTTTGTACCCGTAAGGGTTCCTTTTGCCGCTTCTTCCTGTAATTCGCTCACCGTCTGGGCTCCATTGTATAAAATGTTGATGGTGAGGCCCAGGGCGGTAGTAGGCGGGAATACAGACAGCACGGCGCTCACCACGTTCACGGCAATATTGACGGGAGTGCTGAAGAGCACCTTCTTCGTCTTCTTCCATATAGTGTCTGTGACCCGGTTGTATTGAATGTATTCATCGGTCTTGCTACCCGCGGCATCATCCCATTTTTGAAAGGCTACCGAAATATGGCCATCCGGGTAAGCTTCGGAGAGTTTGGAAAAGGCTTCCTTCATTGCCTCTTCACTGGTAGTCTTAAAGGCGTCGATCACATAATTCTCATTTTCGTACAGTTGGGTGTAATCATACAGCGTCACCCGGTAACCATGTTCTATTCCACCTGGATCTCCTTTGAATCTTGGAGGAATGGGATTGGTATCCTTTTTAACAAAACAGCTGAGCTTAAGGTCGGCGGTCTTTACCCCTTCTGTCCGGCTCACGTACGTACCCCTGCAGGCCAGGAGATGCTGATCCTTGTCATCATTCGTTTTGGAAATGTTATCCCGGTTAAGCTGGAGCTTGGCTTTGTATTTCTCTCCCCATTCCACCATGGGGGCGCCTTCGTTGTTAGCTTTCTTCTTATATTCTTCGATGATCGTATCAATGCGCTTGATCTCCGCATCTATCTGGGCCAGTTGTTCTGCGGCCGTAGCTCCCTTGAACTCGGTATCCAGCTTGCCTTTTGTCACGGTGCCCGTACCATAGCTTAATTGCCCAAAGTCCGTTTCACTGGTAGTGCCAGGCTGCAGGAAGCCTTTGTAAACTTTATCTTCCTTTTCTTTCACTACTTTTTCCTCATCCAGCACTTTTACGCTGGTTCGGAAAAAATTGGGTAAAAAGAAATTATGATCCACGATCGCCTCAACGATATAAACTCCTTCTGCAGGGTAGTCTATTTTGAAGTGTTTGCTATTGCCGACTCCCTCGTCGTTGATAGGGATATACTGGTTCCAATCATCTTTCTTCCAATCCTTCGGGGCTGAAGACGTCGGATCGGAATAAGTAAGCCACCTGATTTTGATCCAGGGTACCCGCAGCCCGTCCACATCATCCTTAACTTCAAAGCCGTACGACACGGTCTTTTTGGCCACGATAAGGGGATCGTGCTGTACGATATCGCCATGCACGGGCCTGTTGGCGATAGGCGCCTGTCTTTCAGTACTCGCGTCCGGCTTTATATCAAATCTTGTATAGGCATCTTTAAGCTTAGCCTGGGTGATCAGCTCTTCGATGGTCTTGGTGGTGCTGACGCCGTTGCCGGTCTTTGCTTTCAGGAAGGCGATGATCTTATCCTTGTAAGGGTCGTCTGCCAGTTGCAGCAGCGCCTTGATATCATTGGGCGACAGCGGGATCTTCGGAGGAGAGGTCTTATCATCGGGTTTGGTGTCCCCGGTTAATTCCTTTATGATGGCCTTCAGCTTTTCCAGGTCTTCTTTCTTCAGGCCACTGAAAGGATTGGCCTTAGGCTTGTCCTCATCCTGCTGGAATTTATTTTCTTTCCCTTTACCGGTGCCGTCAATCTCGTACACCTCTTTATTCTCCGGCGGCCGGGTCAATATTCCCTGCACTTTTTCATAAAGGATGGTCACTGTTGCTCCCGTAAAAGCTTCCTTATCCGCCGCATCATCCCATTGCTTTTTTAAGACCGTATAGAAGCCCTGGCGGTCCCCCTTGTCTACCTGGATCGTCCAGGCATCCGGGCCCTTTCTTTCCTGGACAGTATCCTGGCCATAGAATAGCGTTTTATCCGGCAGATAAGGATTGTCCTTGTTCGCCTCCCGGTCGAGCCGGATCTTTTCTTCGACTTTTATTTTTAATTCCTGGAACCAGGTGGGGAGCTTGAAGTTAAACACCGGCTTGCGGACAGTCGTCTGTTTTTCAACGACCCCCTTTTTGCTATCCTTGTCAGGTGCTATTCCCGTCATATCCATATAATCCACTTTCAGCGGGAAAGCGGCCTGGTCCAGCGCCTGGTTCACCAACCGCATATCGCTGAGGACATTACTGGCATCCGCATCGTCGGTATGCGCATTATCCAGGTCGAAGCTATAGAAGGTCGTATTAAACTTATCGGTCGTCAGCAGCTGGAGGCTAAATGCTACCGCATCTTGCTTGTTGGTGATCGTATACGTACCGTGTCCTCCCCTTATCTGGTATTCCTTATCGACAGGTATCGTATTATCCCCCACATCCCAATGAATATAAAATTTTTGCGTATCGCCATTCGAAAAGAGAACATTGAAATACATGTATTGGGCCTTCTCTTCCCGGATCTCCGTAAGGGATAACTCTTTCACCGTTTTTAAAGCGGTATAGACGGGCTTTTGCATGACAGGTGCGCCTGTATCCCGTTGGATGGAAGGCCCTGCCGCACCCTGTTGCAGCGTATGCGTCAGCTCATGGGCGAGCAAATGTCGGCCGCTGTCGGAATTTGGCTGATACTGCCCTTCGTTGAAGAAAATATCCCGGCCTGTTGTAAATGCCTTCGCATTCAGCGAACGGTTCATCTGAGCCGATTCGCTGCTGGTATGGATCTTTACGTCGCTGAAATCAGCGCCAAAGCGGTCGGACATAAAGGAAGATGTCCTGCTATCCATCGACGAGCCGCTTCCCTTCGATGACTCAATAGAGTGGGAGACCGCATCGGAGACCGCCGGCGTGTCACCTCCCCCTTTAGCTTGTATAAAGGGTGTTATCGCTGCAGCCGCAGGTTTCCGGTGTAGCTCCTCTTCTTCGCAATGGGCACACTTTTGCTGTATGAAATCTTTTTGCGGGGCCCGCATCACCGTGTGATCCACTGCGCCATGATCTACTGCGTCATGACCCCGCATCACCTTGTCTGCTACACCGTCGGCCTCTTTTTCATAAACACTGTCCTGCGCACCGACAGACAATTTGGGCTGGACGGCTGGAGCGGGAGCTGCCGGAGCTGCCGCACCTGGAGCCGGAGCCGGCGCTGCCGCGGGAAGGGGAAAAGCGCTGTTGACCAGCAACTGATGACAGGGGTCTGCGGAGGCCCGCTCCGTTGCCACCCCAGCCCCCGGAGTAGCCGGCTGTAAGGCCGGAATATCCCCCGGAGGCACTTCGGCGCCGGCGGGATGCGTAGCCGCAAAAATATCCACCCTGCGCCAATTGGCATTGTCATCTGCTCCCGTAAGCGGAGGCTGGGTATCGCTGACCCCGGCTACCCGGGTAAAACGCCGCCTGCTGGTATACGTATAGGTCGGGAGCTGCCTGGTCATCAGCTGGGTTACCCCCAAACGTAACAGGGCGGCCTGCACCGCATTCGCCCTGTCCTGGCTGACCTGCTGTTTGGCTGCATCGGATCCTACCGGATCACTATGCCCGATAATATCCACCCAGGTATTATTAGTGGTAATGTATTGGGCGATCAGCGCCAGCTTAGCCTGCTCAGAAGAAGGAATGTTATGGGAGTTAAATTCGAATTGGTCGATCTCTATCCTCGCATAGGACTCTCCCCGGTGTATGCCGCTTGCCGCCGATCCTCTGTCCTGCGAAGCAGGGATACCCTGCTCATGCGCCAGTATATTCTGCACCCGGACTGTCGGATCGTGGTGATTAAAAGATTCCCGGTCTTCATCGCCCTGATTATGAATGTCCAATTCTATCTGTGCTCCATGACCGATCATTTCATGGCCTGCCACGACCACGTCATTGATATCCGTCCGTCCACCGGTGGCATTAAAATTACCAAAGTGGATAGGCGAACCGGGAGGAGGCAACACGAAAGTGAACGGGGATATGGTCGAACGCCCATCACTTGTATGAGGCCCCTGCAACTGGCTCATTTCTATCTTCCAGTCATTGACCCCATTGACGAGGATATTGATCCCACAACAGCCCAGAGGATGAGCGCTTGAGGCCAAAGCAGCCGGAGCAGGCGCCGGATTGGTTGTCGCGGCCACCTCGCCTGTTGCTGCGTCCACGGCGAACGAAGGGCAAAGGCTCTGTATAATGGAATTAAAATGAGTTCTCTTGTCGGCTATTGGAATGGTCCGGGCTGCATCGTTTGGTGGCAGATCCGAAGGCACGGCATCAGGAACGCTGAGCCTCCTTTGGATGAGCGGACTGACAGTCTCCGTTACAGGCGTGCGCGGACTGAAGGCTTCGGTGAGCGGTTTACGCTGTAGTTGTTCTTCTTTCTCGCATTCCGCGCATTTCAATTGTACAAAGTTCTTCTCCGGCATCCGCATGACCGTGTCCGCCATCGTATCCGCCTCTCTTTCAAATGGGTCGTCAGGAGCTCCCACCGCTAACTTTGGCTGGATCTTCATCCGGTACAGATCAAAGTCACGTTCCGGTTCCGGATGCACAAAGTCCTGCTCGTTCGTCAGATTGGTCTCTGCGGCGGGGGCCTTTGCATGAACAGGGGCAGTATGGTTGGCTACCTCGGGCATTTATGGTCTTTTATATTTTGCAGGTTTATTCAGGAAATCAGCCGGCAGCACTCCCTTGGCCAGGGCATCCGCATAATAGACATCTAAAGTCGTGGGCAGCGGATCCGCATAAGCATCCTGAATAGCTTGCTTTTGCATTTCTACGATAGCCGCTTCTTTTTTATCATTGGCCTTTGTATCCGAAATACCGCTCTTGAACATGTTCTTATTGTTAATGATGAAATACTCATTGTTCTTTCGTATCAATGCCGCAGCATGCGCAGCCCTGTTTGCAAAAGTCCCGTTGGGATACATACCCAGATAGCCAATGGGCTCAAAGCCGGCGCTGTTGTATAGCCGCATGGCATAAGTGGCGAATACATCACAATCGGCTTCTATCCGGGTCTTATCAGGCTTGCCCGCGAGGCCCAGCTTGGCAAGTTTGCCTTCAGGGTCGGCAATGGCATCCTTCTTTTCAATATGATAGAAGAAGATATCGGCGATATTTTTATAAATATTGAAGATCGCATCATTGTCCTTGGGATATTCTTTGGCGGCGATCTGACCTATATTTTCAGTATTGGTGTCCAGCCATGTTCGCAAGGCAGCAATGGTGAAGTTGGCAGGAGCTTTCATCGTAATGCCATTTTTGACGCCCAGGTCGGTCAGGAACTTTACATAAAGCTGCTGTTTGGTCTTTATGGCAAACGGCATGTCATCTTTCCAATGTTTGGCCGTGTCTTTATCGATATCATTATTCGGATTATTAAGAAGTTGGGCGCCCGGGTAATCAGGATCCTTAAAATAAGGATGGGACAATACGGTAAACAGCAGCTCCGGCGATCCTATCCTGCCGGCTGTCATATCAGCGGCAAGGGTAGTGCGAACGGCCGGATTAAAAATGAGGACCTGCGCCATAGCCTCGACGATCTTGTCGTCCTTCGGATAATTGGCTGCCATAACTCTGAAGAGCGCCTGCGTATGGGCTACATCCAATTTTTGTAGAGCATTTCCGTCCTTCTTACAAAGAGTGTTGATAAAATCCACCTGGTTAGGATCCTTCTGTCCATTGACCTGAAAATTCAGGATCGTCTCCAGCTCAGCCGGGGAGGTGGCCGCTGGAGCTTTTAGTATCGTTTCAAATAGGTTTTTCTTATTCTTATCATCCAGGTTGCCCTGCTGGGCCATCGCCTTGGAAACAAGACCTGACTGGGCCATATAATCCAATATGCCGGCCGCCCGTTGATCGGCGACATATTTTATCTGATCGGATTTGGTGGTGTTCTTAAGGTCAAACAGCCATTTGGCGACAATACCGGCTTTCTCAAAATTGGTATTCCATTCATCCAGGGCTGTCTTATTGCCGGCGGCCGGCTTCGCCTTAGGGCCTGTCCCCGATGAGTTCTGTATCAGCGACGCGGCGAATGTCCATAGGTCCTGCGGATAGTCATCGCTTCCTTTATTGATGGTCCTCTTGGTGCCAGCCGCCCATTTTTGGAAATCGGCTTCCACATCGGCATCACTGACGGCCCGCATGATTTTTGTGCGCACCGGGCCATTCTGCTGGAGAGTATGTGTCAGTTCATGCGCCAGCAAATGTTGGCCGGATGCCGAATCCGGCCGGTACTGCCCTTCGTTGAAATAGATGTCATTGCCAACCGTAAAGGCTTTGGCGTTGAGATCCCGGCTCAGCTGCACCGCCTGGCCATCCGTATGTATGTTTACGTTATGGAAGTCGGCGCCAAACCTGTTCCCCATAAATGACCTCACCGGTTCTTCCAGTTGGTTGCCGCTCCCTTTGGCCGCCTGTATTTTATCGCTGACCGAACCGGCAGCAGGATGCTCTTCCTCTTCACACTGCCCGCATTTCCGCTGAATAAAGGATGCGTTATCGGCAGGGGCGCTATCCTCTTTTTTAAACCGTACGACCGTTCCGCTCACTACGGTGGAAGAAGTACCCATTTCCCTGTCCATCGTTTCCCAACGGGTAGGGTAATCATGCTGCAAGGCACTGTCAACAGCCACCGGAGTGGCGTGGTTGCTGATCCAGGCAGCCCTGCTTTCATTAAAGCCAAGCCCCCGCATCGTGGTATTGGTCTGGTTCCATTGCTGTGTGATCGCGTCCCGGTCACCGGGATACCGGGGATCGGCGCCCCGGTTCAGATAGGGCTGTCGCATGGACAACCAGTCGATGGGATGATCCGGGGCTGGCGCGAAATTGAATGGACCCGGAGAGTTCGTTGGTCCCCCCGACGAACCCGTTGGCCCCGGCGACCCTGATCCCGATCCTGCTGGTCCCGGCGGCCTTGATCCCGAACCCGCGGCTCCCGCTCCCGGCGCCGTAAGAAAAGAATTGCATTGACCGGCCGCACCTCCGCCTCCCAGGCTCTGACACCAGGCCAGATAGGTCTGCACCCGGTGGTTGGTATTCCAGGTTGTGCCGGGAAATAATAGATTTACTTTTTGTTCAGCTGCCGTTCTTCGTGACTGGAATATTGCCTGTTGCGCCGGAGACAGAAAATTCCAGTTGACAAACACGCGCGTCCAGGCGTTCATGATAGCGTTGGAATTATATCCTGCTTCTATTTCCGCAAGGTAGGCATCCGTCTCTTCGGGATTGTTACAGTCGGTGCAGATGCCATTGCTGGTCACTACACCGGGAGTATGACAGTTTTCATGTTGCTGGCGAACATGCCTGAATTCATGCAGCAACGTACTGTGAAGCATCTCCGCATTGGATTGTGCCCCGGAGGAAGCCCCCAGTCCCATCAAATGGACCATATCGGGATGAATGCGGATCCTTGGATTCGCCAGCCGGTTGCCTCCTGCCGTTACGCAGGGGCACTCCTGTGTATTGGCCCCATTCACGCCCGGGTCGATAATAAATAAAGTTACCTGGGCAGGATCCCGACAGATCGCTGCTCCCGCAGTCGCTTGCTGTACCCTGAAAAGAGTCGTGTCGATCTCTCCCCTGCGGATCATTTCCTGCGCTACGATATTTACGGCGCCCAGGTAATTCCCCGCCGTTACGGCAGCCTGCCATTGTGCTACCACGGGCTGCGGGAGGGCGCTGGAGGCTGCTGCCGGGGTGGTTGCCAGCGGAGTCCGCTGTATATCCGCACAGTCGTCACACTTCCGCTGCACAAAATTTTGCTCCGGCATCCGCATTACTTTATCCGCCGTTACTTCGGCCTCTTGTTCGAAAGTATCATCCACAGCCCCCACTTCTAATTTAGGCTGTATGAACGTGACCGGCTTGTGCGGATGGTTCTCCCCGTGAGCCGGCCGGGCCTTGCCGCCCTCATTGGCTTTGTCTGCCTGTTGGGAAGGTGCAGAAGACGTTGACGATATCGTAGTATACCCGGCCAAGCCTATAGTTTTTTAATGATGTAAGGTGGGGTGCCGGGGGGCAGGCTGGCATTGAAGGCACTCACCAGTAAGCTGATATGCCGCCCCTTTACTTCGGTGGAATCCTGATGGTGGCCCATCAGACCTGAAACGGAATAGCCGCCGGCCTGGGCCGGGAGCGGCGCGACAGGGGCTGCCCCGGCAGGCTGCTCGCTGTCCTTAATGCCCGTCATCGTCGTCAGCTTCTTATCCGCTTCACTCAGGCCTGCCAGCTTATCCGCAGGTATCTCTGCCACGGACCCCGGTAAATTATACTCATCACTGGCGCCCATCAAATGCCCGAATTCGTGGGCGATCACTTCGGGCTTTGAATCGGAGAACCAACAGCCCGCATTAGCCCGTCCGGCCTGCAATAAGCCGGGACAGGTCTGGGTACGGCTGCCGAGTATTGACACCGTCGTGTCCTCCTGTCCGCTCTCATACGTGAATTGGGGCGACACGGTGAACTTCAGCGTGTCGATCCCGTTGGACAACTCGAATCTATTGTTCCAGATAGCCTCGATGCCTGATTTCCATTTATCAGGAACGCCCGCTTCATCAGCGCCCCTGAACGTATAGGGTTTGGTAGCGTCCTGCCCATCGACAAAACGGACCGTCACTACTACCCTGAATTCATTTCTCGTACTATAGACCACCGACTTGCTGTTAGTGCCAAATGACTGAAGCTCATAGGCGCCCGCAGCATTTTTCTCATAATGGACTTCATTGCTGCTAAAATTAAGCCCCCTGGGACCGGAAGACTGGCTTTTGGGCAGTATGATCAACTTGTAAAGATCTGCCAGCTTCGGGTCACCCTCGAACACCGTAAAGATCACTTCTTCCAGCACATCCCAATACATGGGATCCGCCACATTTTCCCTGGCAATAATAATGGCGAGGGCATCCATCGCATCGGTTATCATTTTGCTGAACAAGGCCAGCGACAACTGCCGTTGGGGAAGGCTCTTATTGCCATGGAAGAACAGGATGGAGAACGCCGACCATAATGCAGATCCCCTGAACTTCTTTTTAATTTCCTGCCAGAATGCCGTATCAGCCAGCAGGCTGGTGGCTTCTGCCGCCTCCAGCGCCCTCATCCGCGATAAAAAAGTAAGGGCATCGTTCTTGTTCAGCGCATCCAGGATACCTTGTTTATCCGTCTCCAGCTTATCCGGAGGCGCATCTTTCGAATCCGGAGGCGCATCTTTTTTTTGGACTACCGGGGACGTACCTCCCTGTTGCAGGGTATGGGTCAGCTCATGGGCCAGCAAATGCCTCCCCGATTCGGAACCCGGCTGGTACTGCCCTTCATTAAAATAAATATCTTTACCGACTGTGAAGGCTTTCGCATTTAATTCCCGGCTCAGTTGCACCGCCTCTCCATCGGTATGTATCTTTACTGCCCCGAAGTCACTGCCCATACGACTGCTCATAAAGGACTGCGTACTTCCATCCAGCGGGGACCCTCTCCCTGCCGAAGACTGTATAGCGCCGGCTGCCCGGTCACTCACCGCCGGCTGTCCCTCACCCGAAGGTTGGCGTTGCAGTTGCTCCTCCTTTTCGCAGTCAGCGCATTTACGCTGTACAAAACCATGCTCCGGCATCCGCATGACGGTATCGGCCGTCGTGTCGGCTTCCTGCTCCTGCGGGTCATTCGAGGACCCCACGGAAAGTTTCCGCTGAATAGCCTGCCTGTCGGCCGACAAGGCCTCGCTGCCAGGGTCCGTACCCCCTTTGTTGGTATTTGTTTTTTCAGCGAACATGCCATCGGGCGTTTAAATGGTTTTCCCTTCCTTCCGCAGCTCTTTCTTAATTCCTTCCAGCAGATCGGCCTGCCGGATAATATTCTCGTTCCTGTGTAAGGCCATCAGGGATGCATATTTCACTACATTGATAATAGAGCCTCCTGCCAGCTCGAATTTTTCGGCGATCCGGATCATATCCACGTCGGTGGAAAGCCGCGTGTGGCGGCTGAAGGATTGCTGCCAAAGACGAAGACGCTCCGCGAACTTCGGTACAGGAAAATGAATGATGGACTGCAATCTCCTCGTGAAGGCATCGTCCAAATTACCCCGCATATTGGAAGAGAGGATAACGAGACCGTTGTAATCTTCCAACCGTTGCAGCAGATAGGCTATTTCCTGATTGGCATACTTATCATGTGCATCTGAAATGGAAGTACGCTTGCCAAACAACGCATCCGCCTCATCAAAAAATAAAACCCAGCTCTTGTTCTCGGCCTTTGCAAATACTTTTTCAAGGTTCTTCTCCGTCTCCCCGATGTACTTGGAGATCACCATGGACAGGTCTACCCGGTAGACGTCCACCTTTGCCAGCTTGCCCAGCAATCCTGCCGTGAGGGTCTTGCCGGTGCCGGAAGATCCATAGAACAGGGCTTTATATCCGGGCTTCAGTTGCCTTTTCATCTCCCATTCTTCCATCAGCCTGCTGCCATGCTCCAGCCATATTTTAATTTCCTCCAGTTGCTGCATGGTATTGCCATCCAGGACCAGGTCTTCCCATTCCAGCTCCGTAGTGATACATTTGGCGGGAAAGTCCATGCTGAAAGTCGGCTTTCTTAAAGAGCCCCCGGTAAAAAAGTCCACATATTCATCGTTGATCAGCAACTGCGCGCTGAACATGGGTTCATTAGCGGGGGCCGATGAAAGATATACGATATTATGCCGCCGGAAAATATGCCCGGCGTCGAACAACTGCTGCAGCTTGAACCGTTTGCCCAGATCATTGCCGGCGAGCAGGAACAGGGCCGTCTCCCCGGTCGGGAGGAAGCCGTTGTGCACCGTTCCTTTTACACCGCCGAATTCCGTATGTGACCGCCCGGACATTGTGCCGCGCCTGAAAAATACATCCAGCAGTTGCGGGCTGATATGCGGCAATAAGGCCAGCATCAGAAGGATACGCTCATTAAAGGACAATTGGTAGAACTGTATGAACTCTGCAAATACGGAAGAGGCGGCCGTATGATCCGGTGCCGGTACCTCATAGATACCCGCATAGTCACAGGCCTCCTCTCCGTGCAATTTCATCCGGGTGTCCACGACCTGGCTGAACCATTCGATTTCCTTCAGCAGGTCGGTGGCATTCAGGTGATACAGGTCCTTTTTCAATATCGTTTCCGCAGTTACCATATTAAGCTATATCGATATCAGGGTTTCTTTTTACGAAGGCCCCAGATAATCAAGATCAGTATGAGCACGAGCAACAACCAGAACCACCAATGCCCGAATAAGGTACTGGAGGCACTATTTCCCAACGTGGATACCTTCCCGGTATAGAAATTCTTTCCGTCGACCGCAATACTGATCTGGGGATCAGTCTCGGCATCCAGGCCTGTCAGCGTGACGGAATAGGATCCGTCCAGGTTATCCGTAACCGCGCCGAATTTACCGGAGGAGGAATGCAGATCGAAGACATTCCCAAAGGCAGGGCCCAGCAAAAGGCCGGAAGAATCTTTTACGATTATATTGAAGGTGTAGCCTGTCAGCTTACCATTAGTCTTGACTTCCACGACCTTAAAGTTCTCCGGGGAGAGGTCGAAATGCGAGAGCCTGACCACACTGGACTTAACGCTGGTACGGTGGAATTCTCCGATGGCGGAATCCTTGCCGTCGATAAGGAAGGTAAATTTATAAGGACCGGTCACTTTCGGGGTATAGTTGCCGGTATAGGTCCCATCCCCGTTGCTCTTCAGTATGACCGAGTCGACGACAGGCGTCAGCGCCTGGGCATATTTGGGCTCCGTTTGCAGCAACGTGTAATGCTTCAACTGTCCCAGGTTGTTATAACCCGGATCTACGGCCTCATTTCCTGTAGTGGATCTTTTCGTCAGCAGGGTATTCATTTGCTGCGGAACGGGTAATTGCGCCAGTTCGGTGCCGCCATCCGTGGAGGTCCTTTCGACCAGCACGACGACGGTAGTAGCGCTATCTTTGACGGGTTGGCCCCTGTATGACAGCGATACCGAGAGCGGGATGGGTGTTCCGACCGTATGAGCGGAAGTTCCGCCGAATGAACATTTATAATTCAGCAGGTGGTCATCCACGATACAGGTGGCCAGGTATTTTATTCCCGGGACGGTCGTGGTTTCCAGTACCCATTCCCCACCAGGCCGGACATCTGCGGGCTGAGTTTCGGTCTTGTAGAGGGGGAAATCTATAGTCCACAGGTTATAGCTGTCCTTGTGGATCATAATTCCCAGCCGGGTGACATCCACATTGTTCTTTTTCACTCTGAACTGAAGCGTATCGCCGGTGTGGGCGTTACCTGACAACATGAAGCTGATCTTTTTAACGGTGTCGTTGACAACGAATGACACCGTGTTCGTACCTGCCTTGGTCGTGCCGGTAACATCTTTTACGATCTGCGGGCTCGATCCCGACAGGAGTTCGACAAAAGCATTGGTGAAAAAGGTAGTGAAGTCGTCGAAACCGGTGCCCATCGACCCGCTGATATTGGTGATCCCTCCGGCCCCGTTGACCGGATCTGCCAGGTCTGCCAGCAGTTGGTTGCCGGGACCTGCCGGCACCTCGAATCCGATGGTATTGATCTTGATAGCCGGGTCGGTGGTCCGGAAGCTATTGTCGAAAGTAGGTGTGGAAGCGGGAAATGTCATACAATCCCCATAAGGAGGATTGGGCGCGGAAGGATCGTAGGGATGGTTGGGAAGTGCGCCCGCCTCATATTTCACCGGCGCTCCCAGATCCTTTAGCATGGGATTAAAATTTTGTTCCCCGTCCGTGAAGAGGATCAGGCTTTTATTATGATTTGCGGAGGTCTGGGATTTCATGCTGTTGATACCGGTGAGCAGGCCGCCACCGATACAGGTGCCGCTGGCTGTGGTTAGTGCACCGATGTACGTGTTCAGTGCGTTCACTGCGACCGTTGTGTTGACATAGTTACTGTGGCTGGGATCCAGCGTTCCGGAAAATATGACAGCCCCGAAATTGTCGTTGTATATGGCAGTAGGATTGGAAGTATGAAAGTAAGGGTTCATGCCGGAAGTGCCTAGCGTGAAAAATTTGTCGACAGCCACTTTTAATCTTGCCATCCTGGAGTCGAGCGCTATAGCGCAACTAACACAGGTAGGGTCGGGAGGAGTATGGTTATAACAGCAATTCATGCTGAGTGAATTATCGAGCACCAGCATCAGGTCTATAGGAAGCCGGATGATGGAAATGCTGTATATCTTATCATCCTCTTCAAAAGCGGAATTGGTGACCTGTACCGTAAAAGTATAAGTCTTCCCCGCTCCGGAAATATCCGGCGTTCCGCCGATAATACCATTGACCCCGTCAAACGTCAACCCGGGCGGTAAGACGCCAAATCCCGCTTTCAACTGCCAGTGTATCCCGGTGAGGTCTCCGGTGGCGTTAAATTGGGAACTATACGTAAGGGGCGGATAAGCGCTACCGTCTAACAATGCCCCCGCCGGCGTTGTGATGGTGATGGCCCCAAAGGAAAAAGGGCAATAAGTGAGTAGGACAAATAAAATAGTAATGAATATTCTATTTTTTCTCCTGCGTAGCTCGGTATTTTTCATGTTTAACTGTTTTAAATTTCTATGGTTAATGATTGATGCCGATAGTTGCGGGACCTAACCCCAGTTCACGAAGATCATTTCCTTCATCCAGGGAAGTCTTATGATCGAAAAGCCCCAGGGCAGCTTGCCCAGTAATATATCCAGGGTCTTTTTTTCTATATCCAGTTGCCAGCCATCCTCCTTCCGGGACAGTTTCCCCGGCCTTTGCAGGAAAGAATCTCTCAATCCCCTGGCCGAAGTATTTCTTAATGCCTTCCAGTATTCAATGACAGTGTCCAGTAATTTTTCGGCTTCCTCCATTTCTTCCTGCGTAATGATGCCCGTCTGTTGGACGGGTCTTGCAATCTCCATCCCGCAAAGTACTTTTGGAAAGACCAGCCGGGGCTCCTGTATTTCTTCCAACCCCGTAGCCAGATATCCCAGGAGGTGTACCGCCTTATGCCGTGCTCCTTCATCGCGAAAGGTCTTTCCTTCCATCAGGTCCAGGCCCGTAAAGAACTCGGTGAGAAAGGGATGCAGGATCACCAGGCCCGCTGATCCGGTATAAACAGGTTCGGTATCATCCTTATAGTTTCTGGAATGCCGGTTGTCCTCCCGGCGGATATCTCTTATTGCAAAATTGTCCGGTGCCGGGCGTTCATCTCCGGCTGACTTTCTGCCGTCATTATTTTTTCCAGGACCTCCTTCGGGTGACATAGGATCATTCCCCCGCGGCCGGGATGATCCCGGAGATGGATTTTCGCCTTTTGCTCCCTCGTTCTCTCCTGCTCTGAGGGCTTCATCGCCGGATCTTTTCGCTGCCTTTTCCTGTTGTGCAGAAATATCGCTGGTTTTGTTGTCTGTTCCCTGTTCCACCGGATTACCTTCCCTATGCTCCTGTCCGTCAGACGCCGTACCTGTTTCAGCGTTGGCAGCCGCTGCCATAGCCTTGCCTGCTATTGTCTCCGGATGGCCTGCCGGCATTTTATCTTCTCCGGTATTTTCTCCTGTGGATGCTGCACCCTTCTGCCTGCCTGTTTCATCCGTTTCCCTTCCCGTTTTTTCGGATCCTTTTTCTTCCCGGCCCCGAAAGGATGGGTCGCCATAAAAGACCTTGAACCAGGCCACGGTCTCTTCCGGGCTGCCGGATGCCCTGTCGGCAAAACAGGACGGTATCATATATTGGAGGAAAGGATCGGAGAACTGGAACAGCAATCGCTGCCCTGCCACTGAATTTTTTTCGATCAGCATCCTGAATTTCGCCCGGAACTCCATAGACACAGGCCCGTTCTCCATGATCCCCGATTCCAGCCTGCGCAGGTCATCTATCCGTGACCACCAGGGCAAGCGGCCATATTCCAGGAAATACAACACCAAATCGGCGGTCGATTTTTGTACAGGGATCACTTCCATATCCCGGCTTTCGTCCACCCCGAACCGTAGTTTTTCTTTCAGGATCTTTCGGGCGGCATGGATCGTTCTCTCTGTCAGGTCCTGCTCCAGCGTGTCCACCCCGATAGGGCCCAGGTCAAGATCCAGCCGGTCCAGTCGTATAATAACATCCGGGGTGATCAATTCCGAGAACAACCCATCCAGCCGGGAAAGGATCTTCTCAAAATAAATTCCCCTGATCTTGTCCTGGACAGCAAAAGAGCTTTTTCCCGACGACATCCCTATGTCGATCGTCTGTTTATGAATGATATGGGTTTGCTCGTTCAAATGATTTCCGGCTACAGCCCGTTTAATATGGTTATAAATTGATTTTTAGCGTTGGTGAGAACGGTCTCGTTCGTCGGGGTTGCATTGGCGGCAAGCCATGCCTTGAAAGCAGTCTCGAAGGACAGCATAGCCGGAGCCGCTACCCAGTGTATATCCGCCAGGATATGCGCCGGGGTCTCGCGCTGAATTATTTTTTCTATATACTTTGAAAAATCAGGATCTGCAAATCGGGCGGGCCAATTGGGAAAGACGAAGGTGATCCGGAAGGAATAAGGGTCTTTAGTGCTGGCGATGATATTCCCATCTGCATCAGACTGCAGGTTCACTTTCAGGAACAGATCGACGTTACCGGCCGGAATATCATTTACTTTTGGCCGGAGAAGAATGTTCTCGATCATATGGAACCCTTCCACGTTGCTGCCGGCAAGATCCATGTCCGCGTAGGCGGCAATGCCCAGCAATCCGCAGATCCTTCTCTTCAGCCACGGCACATTGCCGGTTCCCCAGGGCGCCGGGTCCGTATAATCAAAAGATTTGGAACGGTTGTAGCCGATATCGCCATAAGCTTTTAAAAAATCCGATTTATCGGTTATTAAGGCATTGGTAGCCGCATTACCGTATTTCGAATACATGAGCAGCGCAAGATCGGTAAAGTCCTCTCCGAACCGGGCCAGCAGGTGATCCAGGAAGTTATTCCGGCGGCTGACCGCAGTGGGGGACTGCTCCAGTTGACTTAAGAGGGCAGGCAGACTGGACGGATAGCCGCTTTTTAGTAAAGGGGCGACATCCGGCACCGTATCCAGGATCTGCCAGAAATAAGTTTCATTGACACCCGCATTAATGGAGAACAGGTCTTTTACATGGGCAAGCTGTGACAGGTAATTGGCCAGCAATTGTTCGAAGAACACCAGAAATCCCTTGAGCTGTTTGGCCTGGGCCTTTCTTTGGTCGCTGGCTGAGTCCGGGAGGCCGGCATGGCTGATCCCATAGGTCAGTGGAAAATCGTTCTGTATGGAATAGTAGTCTTCTACCGATAAATTCGTTCCGGCCGGTATTTCCAGATCAGATGCAGTGGATCTGGCCGGCTTTCGGGCGATCTTTATGAGATTGAATGCATTTTTTACCTGGGCCAGGTCATAGACTACCGGGACATTATCTTTCAGGACCGTGATCTGGGATTTATCAATGCTTAGCTTGGGCTTATAGATATCCGTCGAGGTGAGGTTGAGACAATTCCGTACATCGGCTGTCAGGGGCTGGTTGTTGATGAAGTTGGCGATAGTGAGATCTTCCACGGCAATGATGCCCTTGCGCTGATTTATGAATGCCGAATTTCCGTAGTTGAAATCGTCATTTAAAGACATGATGAGCCGGAGCAGATCGGAGGTATAAATAATATTGGACCTTTTCAGCTCTTCCAGGTCATTATCATCTATAAAGCCATTTTTCAACAGGGGGCCTTCGAAAATATCATCCGTGGTAATACCGGGTCGCGCCTGCATTTGTTCCAGCGAATAGAAAGGTATTGGCGGAGCGAAAAAATTGTCCAGCCGGTAGAAGATCTCGGCCAGTGTCTGAATGGTATCGACCCCGGAAGCGATCTGCAGGGTCGTCGTTACAGCGATCTCCTGGACCCGGGAAGTCTTAAACGCAAAAAAATCCTCACACGTGTTCCTGTTGCTGCTGAGGTACTTTTTGATCCCGTTGAGGATGGTGACCGCGGCAATGATCCTTTGGTTGTACTCTTTTGTCAGGCTCTGGGGGCCGGTCTCCACCAGCTTATTTTTTATGGTGGTCTCATCGATACCTGCCGTAACTTTTATCGTTACCGGGATCTGGTCTGTCGTAGTCCCGTTATAGGTAACATCCAGGATAGCAAAGTAATCGTGATCATTAGCCGAATCCAGCGGTCTTAATTTTTCGCCTGGCACAGCAGTTACATCTTCCAGGGTAATGGTATTAATAGTAATATTGGTACCCCAGGCTGCCGGGATCTCATCCCAGAAAGGAAATGCCGCTTCTATTATTCCTCCGACGCCGATAGGGCTTTGAATAACGCTGCTGTTCAGATCGCCCAGGATCGGATCTTCTTCGAATTCAAGCAATACATTGTACAGGCCATTGACGGATACCGGGTCCCCGGTAGTAAAACTGAGCTTCTTATTGATCGTATCCACAAAAAATGTTTGCTCGGAAACCGTGGATTTGGACAACCAGGCATTGCTGATCTTGTCCTGGTCGATCAGGATTTTCCGGAAATCATTTACGGTAACGGCGCTGCAGGGCAGGATCTCGGCAGCGGAAAAAAAATCTTTTTCAGTAGGGGAGGCCCCGGGCTTGCTGGCGAGGATGTCTTTGACAGGTTGGTTGGCCCTTGCCGACAGGTCGGTGATGGCATACGCCAGCGCTTCCAGGATCGTTACGCCGGGATCATGGATATTATAGTCTGTCCAGACCGAGGATGCCAGTCCCTGTATATAACTGATCCCTTCCTCCCGGAGAAAGGAATAATCCATTGCCTGGCTGGCCGGCTTGTCCCGGGAGATCAATGATGTGGTATCAACAGTAGTTGCCATGGTGTTACGATTATTAGCTCAGTTCCGGTTCAGGCACCTGCCTCTTTTTATTCTCCCCATTGGTGGCAGGCAGTAACTGTGTGGCCGCCTGGCTTTGTATTTTT
>Ga0307511_10000983_pt1 | contig 30271 bp, 25 predicted proteins | sample 13_EM_MG_FD_200266 | JGI IMG/M metagenome (GOLD analysis project Ga0307511, IMG submission 200266) | Populus trichocarpa ectomycorrhiza microbial communities from riparian zone in the Pacific Northwest, United States - 13_EM | ecosystem: Host-associated > Plants > Roots > Unclassified | place... | reverse complement strand
CGGACAACAGCCTCTCAGTCACAGGCACCACAACTAAGCAGCGACACACTACTAGGTGGGGTCTGTCCAGGTCCAGATGGTGTAGGGGCGGGAGCGGACGCGGGTGGGGGTGGGGTGCTGGCCGTGAGGCGGTTGAGGTTGGCGGGGGTGGGGGATCCTGGCGGAGGGCAGTGGTGGCGGTGACGGCGCGGGTGGCGATGGTCAGGCGAACAGGGTGCGGATGTCGTCGGCGTTCAGGCTGCTGTTGAAGACGTCACCGTCATCCATGACGCTGGCGAACAGCTGGGCCTTGCGCTCCTTGAGCGCCATGACCTTCTCCTCGATGGTGTCCCGGGCGATGAGGCGGTACACCATCACGTTGCGGACCTGCCCGATGCGGTGCGTGCGGTCCACGGCCTGGGCCTCGGTCGCCGGATTCCACCAGGGGTCGAGCAGGAAGCAGTAGTCCGCCTCGGTGAGGTTCAGGCCGAAGCCGCCGGCCTTGAGGCTGATCAGGAACACCGGGGCGCGACCGCCCTTGAAGCGCTCCAGCACGGCCGCCCGGTTCCGGGTCCGGCCGTCGAGATAGCAGTGGTCGACGCCGTCGGCGTCCAGCCGTTCGCGGACCTTGCCGAGAAAACCGGTGAACTGGCTGAAGACCAGCGCCCGGTGGCCGCCGTCGATCACGTCGCGCAGCTGCTCGCACAGCGCGTCGATCTTGGCGCTGGGCAGGTCGTGGCGGGAGTCGTCGACGAGGCCGGCGTGCAGGCTGAGCTGCCGCAGCAGGGTCAGCGACCGCAGGATGGTGAACCGGTTCTTGTTCATGTCGTCGATCAGCCCGAGGACCTTCTGCCGCTCCCGCTGCAACTGGGTCTGGTAGAGCTTGCGGTGCCGCGGATGCAGGTCCACCTCCAGCACCTGCTCCTGCTTCGCCGGCAGGTCGGTGGCGACCTGTTCCTTGGTGCGGCGGCGCATCAGCGGCTTGACCCGGCGCCGCAACTGGGCGAGCAGCTCGGCGTCGCCCCGTTTCTCGATCGGGCGCGCGTAGTAGTCGGTGAAGCGGGTCGGGTTCGGGAACAGCCCCGGCGCCGTGATCGACAACAGCGACCACAGCTCCATCAGGTTGTTCTCCATCGGTGTGCCGGTGATGGCCAGCTTGAACGGCGTTGAAAGGAGCCGAGCGCACTGGTACGCCTTGGATTGGTGGTTCTTCACGGCCTGAGCCTCGTCCAGCACGAGGCCCGACCAGGCCGCCGCCGAATAGGCGTCGAAGTCGAGCCGGAACAGCGTGTACGAGGTGACCACCACGTCGGCGTCGGCCGCCAACTCGTCGAGCCCCTGGCCGCGGCGGCGCAGAGTGTCGGCGACGGCGACCACCTTGAGGCCTGGCGCGAAACGCGCCGACTCCGTGGCCCAGTTCGACACCACGCTGGTCGGGGCGACGATGAGGAACGGCGCGGCCTCGGGCTCGGCCAGCCGGGCATGGCAGATCAGCGCGAGCGACTGGATTGTCTTGCCCAGCCCCATGTCATCGGCGAGGATGCCGCCGAGCCGGCATTCCCACAGGAACGCCAGCCAGCGGAATCCGTCGAGCTGGTAGGGACGCAGCCGCGCGGCGAGCGTCGACGGCGGCTGCTTGTCCTCGACGGACTCGATCGACAGCAGGCCCTCCACCTGCCGTCGCCACGCTGCCGCCTGGTGGTCGACAACTCCGAGTTGGGCCAGCTCCTCCCACAGACCGGCCTGGAACCGGCTGATCCGCAGCTCCCCGCCGGGCGCGTCCCGCAGCGCCCGCGCCTCCTCGATCAGCCGGCGCAGCGCCTGCAACTCGGGCTTCTGCAAGGAGAAGTAGGCGCCGTCGGGCCGCAGCAGGTGGGTCTGCCCCTGACTCAGCGCCAGGAAGACGTCCATGAACGGGATCTGCCGGCCCTCGACGGAGACGGTCACGCCGAGGCCGAACCAGTCGCGGTCGCCGGCGATCTCGTCGGTGAACACGCCGATGGCCAGCGAGTCGCCGGTCTCCCGGTAGTCGGCGGCCTGGCCGCCGACCTCGACGGCGACGCCGGGCTGGTCGGCCAGCAGCGGCAGCAGCTCCGTGGTGAACCGCATGGTGTCGATGCCGCCGAACTCGGCGTGCGGGGCCAGCTCGTTGTCCTGGCCGGACAGTTGGGCCAGCCAGTCCGACGGGAGGTCGAGATCGGCCAGAATCTCCCGTTCCTGGACCGGATCCCGGTATCCGGCGTCCGCGCCGCCGTGCAGGGTCGCGCGCAACGGTGAGCCGCCGACGTCGTACGCCCATTCCCAGTCCACGCCGAGGGCGTGGTCCTTGCCGTAGGACGCGCGCAACACCAGCGTGGGTGGGGAGATTTCCGGCGGCACAAAGGATTCGTCGGAGGAGACCACCGTGGCCACGCGCCGCAGCCGCGGGTAGTACTCCTCGCGAAATCGAGCCTGCTCGGCGGCGGGAATCTCCAGGTGCCCGTTCGTCTCCGCCATGCGTTGCAACGCGGACGGCACCGGCGTTGTCATCCTGGCCAGCCGCAGCCGCCAGTCGGCGGGGTTGTCGCTGGCCTGGACATCGGCCCGGGACACGTGGACGACGCCGTAGCCGTCCCCGCCGATGAAACGGAAGGGGGTGGCGTCCGCATCGTCATCGCCCGCCACGTGCAGCACCGGGGTGACCACGAGCGCCTCGGATGACGGCGTTCGCGTGACGTCCAGGACCAGCTGGGCCGAGCCGTACCGGCGTATGTCCCCGAGTCGTTTCTTGCCGTGCACCAGCCGAATGCCGATGGCCTCGGCCTCGTCCAGCAGCGGCCAGAGCCGGTGGCTGTCGAAGGCCGGCAGATCGAGCGTCTTCTCGTCGGAGTGGTGGTAGTAGTCGCCGTAGTGGCTGCGGGCGGAGCGGTAGACGCTGAGCATCTCCCGCAGCAGGCGGACATGTGATGTGACGTAGCCGGTGGAGTGGTAGGAGTCCAACCGTCCCCAGGTCAGCGCCCCGACCCAGCCGTTCTTGCCGGGTTTCACCAGGCGGGCCGACACCGTCAGCGCGGGTTGCGCGGTGGCCGCGCCGAATCTCGGGCTTGCGGTCGCGGCCAGCGTCAACTCGATGGCGAGCGGCGTTTGTTGCTGCCCCGGTGTGTCACCCGGCGGCGGCTCGAACAGCGCGTCCAGGGACTGCCGCCACGTCGGCGGGGCTTTCTGGACCGTCTGGGCCGCCGGGTTCGCGGCGCCGGCTGCGGACAACACGAGCGCTATGACGTGCTTGCAGTTGAAGCCGACCGGGCAGCTGCATTCGCCTTCCTCAAACCTCAGCGGCGTCCCCTCGAGCCACGCCGTTGTCGCGTAGACGTCGCCGTTGCCGGACACATCGCCGTCAAGCTGGCCGTTTGCGCGGCTCCAGCGCATCGTGAGCACCCGGCGTTGCCGTGCGTACTGGGCACCGCGAGCATGGGTGCCGCTGTCCACGGCCTGAGCCAGGGTCGCCAGGTCGATGTTCGGCAGCATCGGCGATGACATGCGACCACGGTAGCGACGCTCGGCGACCAGGCCCGATCAGGGGAGGGTGGAGATGGTGGCCAGCTGCTCGGCGGTGAAGGCCAGGGCGGCCTGGCGGAGCGGGGTTTCGGTGGTGCGGGCGAGGGCGAAGACCGTGGTGAGGATGCGGCGCATCTCGCCCCGGATCTGTTCGGTGGCTTGGGAGACGGAGGCGTCGATGTCGCCGAAGAGGGTCCACCACCACCAGGCGTTGGTGGCGGAGTTGGCGACGAAGTCGGGGACCACCTGGATGCCGCGGGCGGTGAGCAGGGATTCGGCGGCGGGCAGGACGGGGAGGTTGGCCGCCTCGACGATGAGGGAGGCGGTGACCTGGTGCTGGTTGGCGGGGGTGATGCAGTAGGAGACGGCGGCGGGGACGAGGACGTCGGTGTCGACGGAAAGCCAGGAGTCCAAGGGGAGTCGCCGGTCGGCAGGGCGTAGGACGGAGCGGGGGATCTCGCCGAAGGGGTTGCGGGAGCGGAGAAGGAGCTCGACGTCGAGGCCGGCGGGGTTGGCGATGACGCCGAGGGCGTCGGCGACGGCGACGATACGGAGACCGGCCTGGGCGAGGTAGCGCGCGGTGGAGCCGCCCATGGAGCCGAAGCCCTGGATGACGGCGCGGGTGCCTTCGATGGGGCGGCCGAGCTCGGTGAGGGAGGTCAGCACGGCTTCGGCGACGCCGATGCCGCCGGAGAGGTCGCCGAGGCTGACGCCGTCGACGTCCAGCGCGAAGGCCCGGCGGAGGCGGGCGGTGGCGGTGGCCTTGTCGGAAAGCAGGGGGTAGACGGCCTGGATGGAGCTCTCCAGGCCGATCTCGGTGATGACCTCGTCGATGAGTTTCTGTTGCAGGCCAAGGTCTTCGCCGGTGGTCCAGTGGCGTTCGAGCAAGGCCCGGACGCCATGGAGGAAGCGGGTGAGGATGCCTCGCATACGCGGATCGTGGGGATCGCAGTCGATGCCGCCCTTGGCGCCGCCGAGGGGTACGTAGCGGTTGGCCGGCCGGTAGTAGAGGGCCTCCTTGCGGGTCATGCCGGCGGCGAGACCGCGCACCTCGTCGAGGGTGCAGCCGGCTCGCATCCGCAGCCCGCCGGAGCAGACGCCGCGAACCAGGCGGTCGATGACCAGGTAGCCCTTGCGGTCGGTGACCGGATCGGTCCACGTCACCTCGAGCAGCGCGGCCAAGGGCACCTCCCGTACTGAACTGCGATTCAGTATGGGAGCGGCGCGGATGAGGTGTCAAGAAAAGGTTTGCTAAGCCTCGGCCAACACGGTGGCTTCGATGGAGAGTTCCCAGCTCACCTGGCCGATCAGCCACGAGCGGAGCTCGCGGCGGGGCGGGCGGGCTTTGTGGACCACGGAGCGCACGGCGAGACCGTCCAGGAAGGACGTGAGACGGGCGGCGGCGGCCGAGGAGTCGGCGGTGCGGAACACGCCGGCGGCGACGCCGTCGTCGATCACGGCGGCGATGGCGTCGGTCCACCGGTGCTGGAGGTCGGCCAGCACCTTGGCCAGGGCGCGGTCGCGGATGGCGACGGACCAGGCGTCGATCCAGATCGTCCAGCCCCGGGCGGGGCCGCTGGGGGCGTACCAGTCCAAAGCGGCCAACAGGCGAGCGGCTGGCGAGCCGGGGCCGCCGACGATGGCGTCCAAAGTGGACAGGTCCCGGTCGCAGGCGTGCACTAGGGCCTCGGACAGCAGCCGCTCCTTGGTGCCGAAGTGGTAGATGATCAAGGCGGGGCTGACGCCGCTGGCCTCGGCCACGTCGGCGACCCGCACGGCGGCCATGCCCAGCGCGCGGATCTGGGTGAGCGTCTCGTCGAGCACCTCGGCCCGCCGCGCCGCCGCGGTTTTCCTCGGCATGGCCCGCACTATTCCACCAGGGGATGCGTTCCGGCGGCCGCCGGTGTTGACTTTCCCCCGTGCGGATCACTGTGGTGGCTGTGCTGGGGTTGGTGGCGCTGGCGTCGGTCACATTGGACGACGCGGTCTCGCCGTGGTGGCTGTTGCTGACGGTCCCGCTGCTGGCGGTGGCCGCGTTGGGCGCCCACGACCTGATCCAGCGGCGGCATTCGGTGCTGCGCAACTACCCGGTGCTGGGGCACCTGCGCTTCCTGCTGGAGGCCCTGCGACCGGAGTTGCAGCAGTACTTCATCGAACGGAACTTCGACGGCCGCCCGTACGACCGGACCGTGCGCAGCATCGTCTACCAGCGGGCCAAGGGCACCGACGCGGAGGAGCCGTTCGGCACGGAACGGGACGTCTACGCGACCGGCCACGAATTCCTCACGGCCTCGATGGCCCCGCGGCCGGTCCCGGACCAGCCGCCGAAGGTGACCATCGGCGGCCCGGACTGTGCGAAGCCGTACGAGATGTCGCTGCTGAACGTGTCGGCGATGAGTTTCGGGTCGCTGTCCGCGAACGCGGTCCTGGCCCTGAACAAAGGGGCCAAACTCGGCGGATTCGCCCATGACACCGGGGAAGGCGGCCTGTCCGAGTACCACCTGCGGCACGGCGGCGACGTGGTGTGGGAGATCGGCACCGGCTACTTCGGCTGCCGCACCAAGGACGGCGACTTCGACGAGCGGGAGTTCGCGGACAAGGCGGCCCACGACAGCGTCCGCTGCGTGTCGCTGAAGCTGTCGCAGGGCGCGAAGCCGGGCGTCGGCGGCGTGCTGCCGGGCAGCAAGGTCAACGCCGAGATCGCCGCGGTGCGGGACGTGCCGATCGGCCGGACGGTGATCTCGCCGCCGTACCACCGGGTTTTCGGCACGCCCCGGGAACTGGTCCGGTTCATCGCGCACATGCGGGAGCTGGCCGGCGGCAAGCCGACCGGCTTCAAGCTCTGCCTCGGCACCCGCCGCCAGTTCCTGTCCGTGTGCAAGGCGATGCTGGACGAGGGCACGACGCCGGACTTCGTCATCGTGGACGGCGCCGAGGGCGGCACCGGCGCGGCCCCGCTGGAATACGCGGACAACCTCGGCGCGCCGCTGACCGAGGGGCTGATCACCGTGCACAACGCCCTGGTCGGGGTGGGACTGCGGGACCGGATCAAGATCGGCGCCAGCGGCAAGGTGGCCACCGGCAGCGACATCGTCAAGCGCTTGCTCCAAGGTGCGGACTACACCAACGCGGCGCGGGCGATGATGTTCGCGGTCGGCTGCATCCAGGCGCAGAGCTGCCACACCAACACCTGCCCGGTCGGCGTCGCCACCCAGGACCCGCGGCGGGCGCGGGCGCTGGATGTCGGGGACAAGTCGTTGCGGGTGCAACGTTTCCAGGAGTCCACGGTGCGCAGCGCCGTGCAGATCATGTCCTCGATGGGGGTCGGCGGTCCCGAGGAACTCCGCCCGCACATGCTGTTCCGCCGCACCGACCCGGTGACCGTCCGCACCTACGCCGAGCTGTACGAATGGCTGGATCCGGGCCAGCTGCTGGCCGAGCCGCCGCCGGACTGGGTGGCGGACTGGGCGTCGGCCGACCCGGACCGGTTCTCGGTCTAGTTCACAACCCGCGGCTGTGGCGACCCGCTCCGCCCCGCCCCTCAAGATCAAGGGACCTCGCCTGGCGTTGAACGCCAGGAAGGACCCCTTCACCGCGTTGAACGCCAGTATGGGGCCCTTCATGACAATCACGGGCGGGGTGCGGCCGACAAAAGACCCGCAAATGTGAGCAACGTTTCACCATGTGTGGGCGTCATCTGGTTGGGTTGACCCATTTCCGATGAACCGACCATGGGGGATCAGTGCGGACAACTGTCCTCGCCGGCGTGTGCGCGGCCGCCCTGCTCACGGCCGCCTGCTCGGCCGGCGGGCCCGCGCCCGAGACGCCGGGCCTCGCCGCCCGCGACACGACGATGACCACGGTGAAGCCGGCCCACCAGGACCTGAGCAACCAGGTGAGCCTCACCGGCAAGGTGGCGCTGGACCCGGTGTTCGGGGTGCCGGCGCCGATCGACGGCCAGGTGCGCTACCTGGACGTGAAGCAGCCGGACGCGACGCCGACGACGTCGACCCAGGTGGCGAACGTGTGGGCCAACGGTAAGGCGACGCGGGTGGACGTGCCGCCGGGCGCGACGTTCAGCGGCCGGCTGGTGGACGACAAGTCGACGGTGACCGCGGGCATGCCGGTGGCCTCGGCGAAGTACGCGGGCTACGGCATCGTGGCGGACCTCGACGGCTCGCAGGCGTACCGCGTCGCGAGCACCCCGGGCACGGTGCAGGCGCAGATCAAGGACGGCCCCGGCCCGTTCCCGTGCACGGTCCTCGGCACCATCGCGGCCCTGCCGGCGGGCACGCCGGCGCCGCCGTCGCCGACGACCGCGGCCCAGCCCCCGAAGGGGCAGCAGCCGTCCAACGCCCCGGTCCCGACCGGCCAGCCGACGCAGCAGCAGCCGCAGCAGCAGTCCGACCCGACCGGCCTGCGCCTGGTCTGCACGCCGCCGGCCGGCGTGAAGATGATCAACGGCGTCACCGCGACGCTGCAGGTGGTCACGGCCACCGCCCAGAACGTGCTGACCCTGCCGGTGGAAGCGGTCGCCGGCAGCCAGGGCGCCGGCAAGGTGGACGTGGTCGTGGACGGCCACCGCCAGACCAAGGACGTCACCCTCGGCCTCACCGACGGCAAGGTCATCGAGATCAAGACGGGTCTGACCGGGGACGAGACGGTCGCGGTGCCGGGTCCGAACCTGCCGCAGCCGCAGCAGCAGGCCGGCGGTCCGACGCGATGACCGAACCGCTGATCCGGCTGAGCGGCGTGACCAAGACGCTGACCGGCCAGGAAGAGCCGCGCACGGTGCTGAACGGCGTCGACCTGACGCTCCACAGTGGACAGAGCATCGCCGTGCTCGGCCGCTCCGGCTCGGGCAAGAGCACGCTGCTGTCGCTGATGGGCCTGTTCGACCGGCCGGACCAGGGACAGTATCTGTTACGGGACACCGACATCACCCGGATCTCCGAGCGCCGGGCGGCCATCCTGCGCAGCCGCGAGTTCGGCTTCGTGTTCCAGCGGTTCTTCCTGCTCAAGCACCTGACCGCGGCCCAGAACGTGACGATGGCGTTGGTCAACGGCCAGGGCTGGCTGCCGCGCCGCAAGCGGCGGGCCAAGGTGATGGCGGCGCTGGAGCAGGTCGGCGTCGCCCACCTGGCCAAGCACCGCCCGGCCCGGCTGTCCGGCGGCGAGCAGCAGCGGGTGGCCATCGCCCGCGCCCTGGTCCGCGACCCCAAGATCCTGCTGGCCGACGAGCCGACCGGCGCGCTCGACGCGGAGACCGGCAACCTGGTGGTCGAGGTCCTGCGGTCGGCGACCGACCGGGGCTGCGGCCTGGTCCTCGTCACGCACGACCGTGACCACGCCGCCCGCATGGGCAGCGTGCTGCATCTGGCCGACGGCGTGCTCGGGGCGGTGACCGCGTGATCCGACTGTCCGGCAAGCTGCGTTCGGCGCTGATCATCGGCATGCAGGGCATCCGGTCCCGCAAGCTGCGCACGCTGCTGTCCATGGTGAGCCTGTTCCTGGGCGTGCTGGCGGTGGTCGCGGTGCAGGCCGGCTCGCAGGTCGCCGAGCAGGCGGCGCTGGGCAACATCGAGCTGCTCGAAGGCGTCGACGGCACACAGCAGATGTACCTGCCGCAGAACGACAAGGCCCCGGCGATCGTGCTGGATGCCTTGCAGGGACGGCAACACGCGGTCGCGGTCAGCGGCGCCCACGCGGTCATCGGCGAACCGAACGTCACGCCGATCAACAAGGGCGGCGGCCCGATCGACGAACCGTTCAGCGGTGGCTACTACTGCTCGGGCTACGGGCCGTGCGGCCCGGACCAGAACGTGTCCCAGGGGCCGCCGGGCAAGGCGATCGAGCTCGGCCTGAACGCGATGACCGGCGACGTCCGCCAGTTCCAGCCGTACCGGCTTCAGTCCGGGCACTGGCTGGACTTCGCGTCGGCGCCGTCGCTCGCGCCGCGCATCGTGCTCAACACCAAGGCGGCCGTGGCGTTCCAGCGCTACCAGATTCCGGCGCAGATGCACATCACCGGCGCGGCCAACGACCCGACGCCGCAGATCATCGGCGTGGTCGACGACGGCGGTTACGCCCCCACCGCCTACGTCCGCTACGACGAGCTGGCCAACTGGCTGCCCACCGACGGCAACACCCAGCTGCGGATCATGATGGCGCCGACCGAGACGGCGTTGCAGCAGACGCTGAAGGCCCGGCTGGCCGCGGCCGGCGCGCCGGCCGACCAGATCCAGGTGCAGACGATCAACTCCAAGGAGCACGTCGGCGAGCAGCTGGCCCTGATGCGCTGGATCTTCCTCGGCATGGCGGCGCTGGTGCTGCTGATCGGCGTGGCCGGCATCCTCAACGTCGGCCTGGCCACGGTCGGCGAACGCGTCGAGGAGTTCGCGCTGCGCCGGGCCCTGGGCACGCCGCGGCTGCTGCTGGCCGGCATCGTGCTCGCGGAGACGTTGCTGACCGGCCTGTTCACGTCGGCGCTGGCGATCGGCACTGGAGTGTTGGGCCTGCGGGTCGCCAGCATGGTGCTCGGCAACAGCTCGCGGTTCTCGTTCCTGCACGACCTGGCCTTCCCGTGGCAGGCCGGGGTCGCCGGCGTGGCCGCGGGGCTGATCGCCGGCCTGCTCGGCGGCTTCGTGCCGGCGCTGCGGGCGGCCCGCATCCCGATCGCGACGGTGATGCGCGCCTGACAGAATCGGTCCATGGACGACGAGAGGGATCGGGACGAGGCCGGTCGGGCCCGCAACGCGCGTCCGCGCGACGGGCTCGGCCGGCCCCTCGCGCACGGCGCCCCCGGCGTCGAACGCCAGCCGGAAGGCATCGTCCGCACACCCTCGCAAACGCTTGCCGAGGCCCAGGACCTGCTGGATCGCGGCCGTCCGTTCCACGCCCACGAGGTGCTGGAGGACGCCTGGAAGTCGTCCGACGAGCCGCACCGGCAGCTGTGGCGGGGCATGGCGCAGCTGGCCGTCGGCCTCACCCACGCCGCCCGCGGCAACCGGAGCGGGGCGATGTCCCTGCTGCGCCGCGGAGCCGGCAACATCGAGCCGTATCGGGAGAGCGGTCCGTACGGCATCGATGTCGCCGGCCTGATCGGCTGGGCGAACCGCGTGGCGGATGGCGGCGGGGTGGACGCAGTGCCGCCTCGACTACGGGGCGACCGCGGTTGACTACCAGCCGATCGCCGGGGTGAGCGCGGTCGGCGGATTGGCGTTGGGCAGGATCTTCACCGAGTTCTGGTCGTTCACGTCGTCGTAGGCGAACGCGTAGGACCGGTGGTCGATGCCGATGGTGTGGAAGAACTTCGCGTAGTCGTTCTGCACGGTGTTGGTGTAGTAGGCGGCCGGGCTGTACCAGTTGGCGGTGTTCTGGGCGACGCCGCGGTTGAACGCGGCGCAGAACTCCGCGCCCAGTTCCCGGGCCGTGTCGGTCATCGTGCCGTTGGCCAGCGCGCCCGCGCACTGCACGACGTCGGTCGTGCTGGGCTTGCCCAGCACGAACGGCCCGACCCCGTTGCGGGTGAACTGCAACTGCCCGTTGACGACGCGCCCGGTGAAGGTGACGCCGAGCCGCGTCAGCGTGAACTGGTTGGCGGTGTACTGGTTCCAGACCTGGTCGATGTAGGGCTGGAGGTAGTTGGCCTGCGCGCCGCCGGGCCAGAACGAGTTGGACGAGCGTGGCGCGACGATCCGGTACGTGTTCTCCAGCGCCGAGAACGCCGCGCCGACCGAGGCGGTGTACTGCGACATCACCTGGGCCCGGGTCGCGGTGACGCCGACGGTCTGGTCGTAGCCGATGGCGGTCTGCTGCAACCGCGCGGTCATCGGGAAGCCGAACATGTCCACCTGCGTCGTGTTGCCGCCGAAGGGGGTGATGCCGTTGACGTAGGTGTACTCGTACCAGTCGAAGTAGACGTCGTTGTTGGGGTCGTTGGGATTGCGCAGGTCCGGGCCGCCCCAGCCGTTGTCGTCGGGCGAGATGGGGATGTACATCGGCGTGCCCAGCGAGACGTAGACGCGGCCGCCGTACATGCTGGCGGGCAAGGAGATCGTGCTCGCCTGGGCCATGGTGAACGCCATGTTCGCGTAGTTGACGCCGTTCTTGGTGAGGTGGTTGGGCGCGGTGGCGTCGAGGTGGCTGATGTGGGTCATCGTGCCGTCGGCCTTGAGATACGACCACTGGCCCGGCGTGACCTGCCCGAGCACCATCACGTAGACCTGGCTGTCGGGCCACTTGCCGCCGGTGTTGTTCTTCATCGTCAACGGAAACGTGCCCGCGCCGCCCCCACCGCCGCCCCCGCCGCCGGAGCCGCCTTGGGTGTAGCTGAAGTGCGGCGTGTCGTAGAGCGGACCGCCCTTCTCATAGGTGAACCAGTAGGACAGCACATTGCCGGCGGCCAGGCCGTCGACGGTCTTCTGCCACACGCCACCGTTGTTGGCCATCCGGAAGTTCTGTTGGTTGGCGCCGTTGTTGAGGTAGTGCACGTCGACCAGTGCGGCCGGCGTCGTGGGCGTGAAGGTGAACTGTGCCTGCGTGGCCGAGACCGGCGCGACGCTCTGCGTGTAGTCGGCGGCCGCTGGCGCCAGCGCGAACACCATGGCGGCGACCGCAAGGATCTTGAGCATGGCGGCCCTCAGTGTCCGAAGTAGAACCAGTTGAGGCTGACGAACGGCGCGGACTGGCCGCTGGCGAAGGTCAGGAACACGTCGTGCGTGCCCGTCGTGGCGGTGATGTTGGCCGGCACTGTCTGCCACGCCTGCCAGCCACCGGTGTTGGCCACCGCGAAGCTGCCGATGGACGGGTTGGACGCGCTGTCCAGATGCACCTGGACCAGGCCGCTGACGCCGCCGGCGGCGCCGCTGGCGACGCGGGCGTCGAACTGTGTCGCCGCGGTCGGGCCGAAGGTGACTCCCTTGTAGTACAGCCACATTCCGGCTGTCGCGTTGGCCAGGTCCTGGCCGCCGCCGGTGTCGCTGGTGGTCTCCGCGGTCGGACCGGTGACCAGGTCGGCCGACTCGGCCTGGATCGGGCTGTAGGCATCCCGGTTGCCGGGTGGCGGCGGCGTTCCACCGGTGGTTGTAGTCGTTGTCGTGGTGGTTCCCGTGCAGCCGCCGTAGATCTGGAATTCCCACAGCGAGTAGCCGTACGGGGTGGCGCGCTGGGTGCCGTACATCCGGACGTACCGGCCGGTGGCCGTCACGGCGAGGTCCTCGACCCCGCCCGCCCCGGTCGCCGTGCTGTACGCCGTCGTCCAGTTCGCGTTGTCGTTGGAGACCTGGAGCGAGTACGCCGTGGCGTAGGCCGCCTCCCAGCTGAGTTTCACCCGGGTGATCGGCTGTGCGGAGCCAAGGTCCACGGTTATCCACTGCGGATCGCTGAAGGCGCTGGACCATCTGGTCGCGGGGTTGCCGTCCACGGCGTACTGCGGCCCGAGGGTGGCGTTCTCGACCGCCGACGACGTCGCGGGTTTGCCTTGGGAGATCAGCGGTCCGCAGGTCGGGGGCGGCGGAGGCGGTGGGGCGCCGCCGTTGCGCTGCATGATGCTGACGTAGTCGACGACCATGGGGTGCCCCGGCGCGGTGTTGCCGTCCGGACCGCCGCCGAGCGCGGCCGGGAACTGGCCGCCCATCGCCACGTTGAGGATCATGAAGAAGCCGTGGTTGGTGGCCGCCGCCCAGGTGCCGGCGTCGACCTGGTTGGACCGGACGGTGTGGAAGTTCACGCCGTCCAGGTAGAACCGCATCTGCTCGGGATTGGTGCTGCGGTCCCATTCCAGCGCGTAGGTGTGGAAGCCGGCCTGGCAGGTGGGGCCGGTGCAGGCCATCTGGCCGCCTATGCCGGTGGTCTCGTTGCAGGGGCCGCCGGGGCTGGTGCCGCAGTGCATGGTGGCCCAGTTGTTGTTGATGCCCTGGACGTTCTCCATGATGTCCAGCTCGCCGATGCCGGGCCAGTTCCACCAGTTGCCCCGGTAGGGCGCGCCGAGCAGCCAGAACGCCGGCCAGTAGCCACGGGCCGCGTTGCCGGTCACGTTCGGCATCTGGATGCGGGCCTCGGCCCGCAGCGTGCCGCCGGCCGGGGCCTGGAAGTCCGAGCGCTTGGTCTCGATCCGGCCGGACGTCCAGTTGCCGGCCCCGTCGCGCTGCGGCGTGATGCGCAGGTTTCCGTTGCCGTCCAAGGAAACGTTGTTGGCGCTGGCGGTCATCGACTCGACCTCGCCGGTGCCGAAGTTGGCCGGCCCACCGGGATAGCTGGTTCCGGTGGTGTACTGCCAGTTCGCGGTGTTCACGCCGGACCCGGCGGGCCCGGTGAAGTCGTCGGAGAAAACCGTTGACCAGCCGGCCGGTGGCGGCGGCACGGCGGCGAAAGTCGTCAAAGGCAACACGATCAGCGGCAGCGCGATGAGCGCTGCTGCGGCGGCGGGCAGGGTTAATCGGTTGCGAGCCACGTCAGACCTCCTCGCTGAGGCCGAGGCGCATGGGATGCACCACGGCGGGGACGTGGTGCGCGGCGGCGCGGCTACATGAGAGCGCTCTCATGAAGGCATGTCAAGAGCGAGAGGCCAGTCCCTGGGGGCGGGAACCGGCCTCTCGCGGGTGGGCGGTCACGGTCACGCGGCCGTGCCGCCATGCTCGGAACCGGTACCGGGCGCTCGGCTCGGAACCGGTGTCGGGCAACGGTTTTCTCGACTCGGGCCGCCATGCCCGACGGGGGTTCGGGAGTGGTTGCCGTTGGTGGTGAAGGGTTTTCGATGGTGCGAGGGGGACTGCGTGGACCCCCACATGATCGCCGACTCAGTTCGCGGCGTTACGTGCTCGCCAGCGGTCCAGCAGGATCGGGATCTCGACCTGGAGAAATTCGAAGAAGTCCACCGACTGGCGCAGCCGGGCGCCGGCGTCGGTCCCCTCGCCGACGGCCTCGACGCCCTCGGCGAGCGCCTCGGACCACTGGGCGAGCATCCGCTCGCGGTCCATGGCCGACTCGTACCAGCTGCCGTCGCGGACGCGGTAGTGGTCCCGCTTCGAGCCGGGTTCGCGCTCCCGCACGATCAGGTACACCTGGGTGAGATAGCGCACGGCGCCGGAGACGGCGGCGGGGCTGACCGAGAGCAGCTCAGCCAGCTCGCCCGCGGTGAGCTGGCCCTCCTCGGAGGCGAGCAGGCCGACGAACACCCTGGCCGGCATGCGCGGCATGCCGCTGTCGGTCAACATCAGGGCGAACCGCTCGATGAACTTCGACACGGCCTCGTCGTCACGCTCGGTCACTCGCACATCCTCTCACCCGCGCCGTCACCCACCCGTGTTCACGGACTTCACGAAATTGTGAAATGAGTGTAGCTTGGTGGCATGACAACCGCCATCTCGGTGTCCGGCCTGCGCAAGGCCTTCGGCCGGACCCAGGCGCTCGACGGACTCGACCTCACCGTGAACACCGGCGAGGTCCACGGCTTCCTGGGCCCGAACGGCGCCGGGAAGTCCACCACCATCCGTGTTCTGCTCGGCCTGCTGCGCGCCGACGGCGGCCGCGCCGAGCTGCTCGGCGGCGATCCCTGGCGGGACGCGACCGAGCTGCACCGCCGCCTGGCCTACGTGCCGGGCGACGTCACCCTCTGGCCGACGCTGTCCGGCGGCGAGGTGATCGACCTGCTCGGCCGGCTGCGCGGCGGGCTGGATCCCAAACGCCGCAAGGACCTGCTGGAGCGCTTCGACCTGGACCCGACCAAGAAGGGCCGGACCTACTCCAAGGGCAACCGGCAGAAGGTCGCGCTGGTCGCCGCGCTCGCGTCCGACGTGGAACTGCTCATCCTGGACGAGCCGACCTCCGGGCTGGACCCGCTGATGGAGGAGGTGTTCCGGGACTGCATCGCCCGCGAGCGCCAGGACGGCCGGACCGTGCTGCTGTCCAGCCACGTGCTGGCCGAGGTCGAGGCGCTGTGCGACCGGGTCAGCATCATCCGCAGCGGCAGGACCGTCGAGTCCGGCACCCTGGCCGAGCTGCGGCACCTGACCCGGACCTCGATCACCGCCGAGCTGGGCTCGCCACTGTCCGGTGTGGACACCATGACCGGTGTGCACGACTATTCGGCGCAGGGCAACAAGGTTCAGTTCGAGGTGGACACCGCCGAGCTGGACGCGGTGCTGCGCAAGCTGACCGAGTTCGGCGTGCGCAGCCTGATCAGCCAGCCGCCCACGCTGGAGCAGCTGTTCCTGCGGCACTACGAGGTGCAGGCGTGAACACGTTGGTGGGCACCGGATCCCTGATGCGGCTGGTGCTGCGTCGGGAGCGGATACAGCTGCCGGTCTGGATCCTGGTCATCACCGGCATCGTCGCCGCGACGGCGTCCAGTTTCGCCCAGCTGTACCCGACGGTGCAGTCACGGCAGGAGTTCGCGGCGACGATCGTCAACAACCCGTCGGTGCTGGCGCTGAGCGGTCCGGCCCAGGGACTGGACACCGTCGGCGGCATGACGGAGTGGAAGTACGGTGCGGTGGCCTGTGTTCTGGTCGGGCTGATGGCCGTGTTCATGACCGTCCGGCACACCCGCGCCGACGAGGAGACCGGCCGGCACGACCTGCTCGGCTCCGGCGTCGTCGGCCGGCACGCCAAGCTGACCGCGACGCTGGTCGTGGTGTTCGGCGCCGGTGTGGTGTACGCGCTGCTGATCGGTCTCGCCCTGGCGAGCCAGGGGTTGCCGGCGGCCGGGTCGTTCGCGATGGGGCTGGGCATCGGCGGCTGCGTGTGGTTCTTCGCGGCGGTGACGGCCGTCGCCGTCCAGGTGAGCTCGAGTTCCCGGGCCGCCAACGGAATCGGCGGGATCGTGATCGGCGCGGCGTACCTGCTGCGCGCGGCCGGCGACTCGGCGGCCGAGGACGGGCCGCGCTGGCTGTCCTGGTTGAGCCCGATCGGCTGGTCGCAGCAGATGCGTCCGTTCGCCGGCGAGCGCTGGTGGGTGCTGGCCCTGTACGTGGCGATCTCCGTTGTGCTGCTGGGCATCGGCTACGCGTTGGTGGGCCGGCGGGACATCGGGGCCGGCATGCTGCCGGAGCGTGCGGGGCGGGCCGCCGCGGGGCCGGGGCTGCTCGGCACATTCGGCCTGGCCTGGCGGTTGCAGCGGGGCATCCTCATCGGCTGGGCCTTCGGCATCGTGGTGATGGCCGGCGCGCTGGGCGGGATCTCCCAGAGCCTGAAGAGCATCCTGGACAGCAGCCCGCAGGTCGCCCAGGCGTTGCGGCAGATCGGCGGCCAGCAGTCCGTTGTGGACTCGTTCATGGCGGCCATCCTGGACGTGATCGCCCTCGCGGTCTCGGTGTACGCCATCCAGGCGGCGCTGCGGCTGCGCTCGGAGGAGACGGCGATGCGGGCCGAACCCGTGCTGGCCGGTTCGGTCGGCCGACTCCGCTGGGCCGCGAGCCATCTGGCCTTCGCCTTGCTGGGCAGCGCCTTCCTGCTCGCGGTGGCTGGAACCGCCATCGGGCTGGCCGTCGGCCTCAGCCAGGGCGACGTGGGCGGCCAACTGCCCCGGCTGCTCGGCGCGGCCATGGTCCAGGTGCCGGCGGTGTGGGTGCTGGCCGGCATCGCCGCCGCGCTGTTCGGGCTGCTGCCCAGGCTGGCCTCGCTGGCCTGGGCCGCGCTGGTCGTGTTCCTGCTGCTCGGCCAGCTCGGCTCGCTGTTCCAGCTCAGCCAGTGGGCGCTGGACATCTCGCCGTTCACGCACCTGCCCAAGCTGCCCGGCGGCACGTTCACCGCGACGCCACTGGTGTGGCTGGTGGTCGTCACGGTCGCGCTGACCGCCGCCGGGCTGGTCGGGTTCAGGCGGCGGGACGTCGGATAAGGCCGGCCAGCTCGCGCCATTCCGCCAGCGGAATGCGACCTTGGTCCGCGGTGAGCACCTGGATGCAGACGTGATTCGCGCCGGCATCCAGGTGTTCCCGCACCCGCTTGGCCACCGCGTCCGCGTCGCCGACGACCGTGATCGCGTCCACCAGCCGCTCGCTGCCGCCGTCGGCGAAGTCGGCGTCGGTGAAACCCAGCCGCCGCAGGTTGTTCGTCTGGTGCAGGGCCGCCAGGTAACCCCCGACGTGCGCGCGGGCCACGTCGCGGTCGCTGCCCAGCACGACCGCCTGCTCCACCGCCAGCACCGGCTCCGGCCCGAGGATCTCCCGCGCCCTGGCCGTGTGCTCCACCGGCACGAAGTAGGGGTGCGCGCCCCACGACATCTGCGCCGCGAGCCTCAGCATCTGTGGCCCCAGCGCCGCGAGGACTCGCCTTGGCTGCACGTCGAAGCCCTGTAGCGGCGCCTTGTCCATCGCCTCCAGGTAGTCCCGCATCGTCTCCAGCGGCCGTGGATCGGGCTGGATGAAGCCGTTCATGCCGGGCTGCTGCTTGGGCGACCGATGCCCGCCAAGGCCCAGCAGGAAGCGTTCCGGGAACGCCTCCGTGAGCGTCAGGTGCGCCGCCGCCATGGACAGCGGGTCGCGCAGCGATGCCCGGGCGATGCCCGTCGCCACTGCCATTCTGCTCGTGGCGTGCAGGAGCAGCGACGCCTGGCCGAGCGCGTCCCGCCCAAACGCCTCCCCGAACCAGACCGCCCCGTAGCCGAGCTCGTCCAGCTCCGCCGCCGCTTCCCGCACCGTGCCGATCGGCTGTCCCTCGAACGCGAACGTCCACACGCCGATGCTGCCCAGATCCATGTCTTCCCCTAAGCTGAGGTCGCCTCCGGTTCCACTCACCATACGGAGGCTGCCTCCGGTTGTGCAAGGAGTATTTCGATGCGTGCCGACGCCCGGCGCAACTACGAGCGCCTGCTGGCCTGCGCCCACGAGGCGTTCACCGAGCGCGGCGCGGACGCCTCGCTGGAGGACATCGCCCGGCGGGCCGGGGTGGGCATCGGCACCCTCTACCGGCACTTCCCCAACCGGGAGGCGCTGCTGGCGGCGCTGCTGTCCGACCGGCTGCGCGGGCTCGTCACCTACGCCGAGGAGGTCCTCGACCACCAGGAACCCGGCGAGGCGGTGGCCAACTGGATCCGTGCCACCCACCGACACGGTATGAGCTACCGGGGCATCGCCATCCGCGTGATGTCCCAGCTACTCGGCGAGGGGACCGAGTTCGACGAGGCCTGCGCGGCCGCCCACGCCGCCGGCGAACGGCTGCTCGTCCGGGCTCAGCGGGCCGGCGAGGTGCGTCCCGACATCACTTCCGCGCACATCATCGCCCTGGTGCACGGTCTGGTGCTGGCCACCGAGCACGAGCCGGAGCTGTTCGACCGGCTGGTCGCCGTGGCGATCGACGGCCTTCAGCGGGTGACGAGCCCCGCGTCGTAGGCGAGCAGGCCGATCTGGGTGCGGTTGGCGCAGTCCAGCTTGACCAGCATCCGCGAGACATAGCCCTTCACGGTGGCCTCGGACAGGTGCAGCCGGGTGGCGATCTGGGCGTTGGACAGGCCCTCGCCGAGACAGGTCAGCACGTCGAGCTCGCGTTCGGTGAGGTCGGAGACCAGGGACAGGGCCCTGTCGCGGGCGGCCTGCTCGGTGGCCGAGGCGGCGACGAGCCGCTGGGTGGCGGCCGGGGAGAGCACGGTGTGGCCGTCGGCGGCGACGCGGACCAGGCTGATCAGGTCCTCGGGCGGGGTCGACTTGAGCAGGAAGCCCGAGGCGCCGGCCCGCAGCGACCGGATGACGTACTGGTCGGCGTCGAAGGTGGTGAGGGCGACGACGGTGGGCGGCGAGGGCAGGCCGGCGATGCGCTCGATGGCGGTCAGGCCGTCCACGCCGGGCATGCGCAGGTCCATCAGCACGACGTCGGGCTGGTGACGGATCACGGCCTCGACCGCGGCCGCGCCGTCATGGGCGGCGTCGACGACGGTGATGTCGGGGGCGGAGCCGAGAATGGTGCGCAGGTGGGCGCACACCATGGGCTCGTCGTCCACCACCAGGACCTTGATCTCGTCAGCCACCATGACTCTCCGCGGTCGGCACGAACACCGGCAGTATGGCATCGACCTCGAAGCCGCCGTCGGGCCGCGCGGCGGCGGTGAACCGGCCGCTGACCAGCTCGACCCGCTGGCGCAGCCCGAGCAGCCCGGTGCCGGAGCCGCTGTCGCCGAGCTCCTGGTCGACGGCTTCCCCGGGCGCGCTGTTGCGCACGGTCAGCCGCACCCGGTCGGCCCGGTAGCGGACGTGCACCCGGGTCCGGGCCCCGGGCGCGTGCTTGCGGACGTTGGTCAGCGCCTCCTGCACGACGCGGTACGCCGTGCGGCCCACGACCGGGGCCGTGAGCAGGGGATTGCCGTCCACGATCAGCTCCACGGACATGCCGACGCCCTCGGACTCGGCGACGAGCTCGGCCAGGTCGGGCAGCCGCACGGCATCCGTCGGCTCCGCCACGCCCTCGGCGTGGGTCCGCAGCACGCCGACCAGGTCCCGCAGCTCGGTGAGGGCCTGGCAGCCGGCCTCCCGCAGCTCCTCGGCCGCGGCCCGGGTGGCGTCGTCGTCCGCGGTGATCCGCAGTGCCCCGGCCTGCAACACCATCAGGCTCACCCGGTGCGTGACCACGTCGTGCATCTCGCCGGCCAGCTTCACCCGCTCGTCGGCGCGGGCCTGCTCGGCCAGCAGCTCCTGCTCCCGTTCGGCCCGTTCAGCCCGTTCGGTCAGCGCCTGGATCAGCTGGGACCGGTTCTGGATGTACAGGCCGAACAGGGCCGGCAGCACGGTGAAGAACACGCCGCCGGTGACCCCGTCGAACGAGGGGGTCCACGGCCGGATGGAGATCGTCATCAGGGCCGCGGCGAGCATCCACATCGGCCACGAGCGGGGCAGCCGCTTGACCGCGCTGCCGATCGCGAACGGCGTGGCCAGCGGCACCCACTGGGTGGTCTCGGTCAGCCGGCCGACGAACAGCATCGGGTCGGTGTAGGCCGAGTACACCTGGGCGATCGCGGTGACCACGCACACCACCAGCACCACCACCGGGAACCGGCGGTGCCACAGCAGCGCGACCCCGGCCGGCACCTGGATGAGCGTCTGCGACCAGTCGTAGAACGACTGCGGCGGCCCGTAGCCGATCCAGATCACGAGCACGACGGCGACCACCGTGGCGAACGGCGACAGCAGGAAGAAGGCGTCGCGCCAGCGCGGTGCGGTCACCACCCGACGATACCCACCCGGACAATCCGCCTAAGGTCGACGCCACGTCGACCAAAGTAGCGGCGGCCGAACACTTTTCGGGGTGGCCGGCGGTCGGGCCGTCCGAGTTGGATGGTGGTTGTTCAACGGCAACCGTGAATCGGGGGGAACGGCAAGTGCGGCAGACCGAAGAGGCCACGGCCAACCCCCCCAAGCCGGTCGTGGCTGTCGTCGCACTTGCCGTGCGGCCGGTCGCCGTCATCGCGGGCCTGCTGGGCGTCGCCCTGCTGGCCACCAGCGGCCGCTACGGCTACTTCGGCGACGAGCTGTACTTCGTGGCCGCCGGTCACCATCTCGACTGGAGCTACGTCGACCAGCCGCCGCTGGTGCCCTTCCTGGCGCTGATCGCCGACACCCTCGCGCCGGGATCCCTGGTGGCGCTGCGTCTTCCATCGGTCCTGGTGACGGTCGGCGGTGTCTTCGTCGCGGCGATGATCGCCCGCGAACTCGGCGGCAGCCGGCGGGCTCAGGCCATCGCGGGCGGCAGCTTCGCCGTCGCGCCGCTCATGGCCGCGGGCGGCCATGTGCTGGCGACGTCCACAGTGGACCCGTTCCTGTGGACGGTGATCACCTGGCTGCTGGTGCGCTGGATTCGCACCCGCGAGGACAAGCTGCTGCTCTGGGCCGGCCTGGTCACCGCGGTCGCGTTGCAGGTGAAGTGGCTGATCGTGTTCTTCTGGCTCGTCGCGGGTGTGGCGATCCTGTTCGCCGGACCGCGGGATCTGTTGCGCAGCAGGATGTTGTGGCTCGGGGCGGCGATCGCCGCGCTGACTTCCGTGCCGCAGCTGCTCTGGCAGGCCCGCAACGGCTGGCCGCAGATCCAGATGAGCGGCGTGATCGCGGCCGACGTGCGCGCCACGGTCGGTGGCCCCGGCGGCTTCCTGCTGCTCCTCTGCCTCTACCTCGGAGTTGTCGGCGTCCCGCTCGCGCTGTTCGGCCTGTGGCGCACGCTGACGCTGCCGGAGTTCAGGTTCTTCGGCATCGCGGCCGTCGGGTTGATCGTCCTGTTCATCGCCACCAGCGGCCGGCCCTACTACGTCAGCGGCATCCTGCCCGTGCTGTGGGCGTTCGGCGCGGTCGGCCTGGACGGCCGGCGACGCTGGCTGCCCTGGGTGGCGTGGCCGGCGTTCCTGGCGTCGGTCGCGCTGGTGGGGGCCTCGCTGCCGATCCAGCCGGTGGAATCGCTGCGCAACGCCAGTGAGGCTACCCGCTTCGTGGACATGGAGAGCGTCGGCTGGCCGGAGATGGCCGACGAGGTCGCCGCCGCGTACCGGGCGCTGCCCGACGACGTCCGCGCACGCACGGCGATCGTCGGCAACACCTACTGGTCGGCCAGCGCGATGGCGCACTACGGCCCCGAGCACGGCCTGCCCGCGCCGTACAGCCCCAACCGCGGCTACTGGTACTTCGGGGCGCCACCGGAGAGCGCGACCAACGTGCTCTACATCGGCAGTCTCCACGTCGACCAGATCCGGCAGCGCTTCCGGGCCGTCACCCGAGTGGGCACAGTGGACAACAAGCTCGGCATCCGCAACGGCTACCAGGGCGCGCCGATCTATCTGGCCACCGACCGGAACGCCCCGTGGTCAACCCTGTGGCCGGCGCTGCGCAACCTCTGACGGCTCGTTGACAGTCCACAGTAGAGGCTCGCCGGCCGCGTAGCGCTTCAGGTTGTCGGTGAAGGCGATCAGCGAGCGCAGCATCATCTGCTGGGTCACGCCGGCGATGTGCGGCGTGGCGATCACGTTGGGGTGGTTGACCAACGGGCTCGCCGGATCGGCCGGCTCGACGGCGTGCACGTCCAGCCCGGCCCCGCCGATGTGCCCGGATTCCAGCGCCGCCAACAGGGCCGCCTCGTCGACCAGCCCGCCGCGGGCCACGTTCACGAACAGGGCTCCCGGCTTCATCGCCGCGAAGGCGCTGGCGTCGAAGAAGTTCCGGTTGTGCTCGCCGAACATCAGGGCGCTGATCACCACGTCGGCCTGGGCGAGCACCTCGGGCAGCTGGTCCGCGCCGTACACCCCCTCGACCTCGGGCGGCCCGCCCAGCTCCGGCCGCGCCCGCACGGCGATCAGCCGGGGACCGAAGCCCGCCAACCGCTTCGCCGCCGCGATGCCGATCGCGCCCAGCCCGATGATCGCCACCGTGCCGTCGAACAGCGCCCGCGCCACCGGCTGCGACCAGCGACCGTCCCGCAGGGCCTGACGCGCGCCGTCGAGCTGCCGGCTCAGCGCCAGCGCGAGCAGGACGGCGTGCTCGGCCACGCTGTCGGCGTTGCCGGTGACGTCGCCGGGCAGCCGGGAGACCAGCACCCCGGCCGCGGTCGCGGCGTCCACGTCGACCGTCTCCAGGCCGACGCCGAACTGCTGGACCAGCCCGAACGTGCCGGCGGCGAGCAGGCCGGCGTCCACCTTGGCCGCGATCGGGGTCAGCACGTCCATGCCGTCGGCCAGCTCGGCGAAGCGGTCCGGCGAGGTGCGGAAGACCTCCCAGCCGGGCAGCAGCGCCTGGAACGGGTCGAGCGGGTACTGGTCGAAGCCGATCAGCAGTCGCATGACCCCACGGTACGTCAGCGTTCCGTGATCGCGGGCGGGGCCGGCATCTGGTAGCCGGAGCTGCCGACGTTGCTCTGCAGCGCCGAGCGCCAGGCCCCGGTGGAGATCATCTTCTGCAGTGCGGAATCCACCTTCTGCTGGCCCTCGGTGTCGCCCTTGCGCAGGCCGATGCCGTAGGAGTCCTTGGTGAACGGCTTGCCGACGACCCGCAGCAGCTCCGGGTTCTGGGCCGCGTAGCCGGCCAGGATCACGTCGTCGGTGGTGACCGCGTCGACGATGTTGGCCAGCAGCGCGGTGACGCAGTCGGAGTAGCGGCTGTACTCCACCAGCTGGGTCTGCTGGGCGAACTTGTCCTTCACCTGCTGGGCCGAGGTGGAGCCGGCGACCGAGCAGAGCTTCTTGCCGTTCAGCGACTGCGGCCCGGTGATCGAGGTGTCGCTCAGCCGCACCAGCAGGTCCTGGCCCACGGTGAAGTACGGCCCGGCGAAGTCGACCAGCTTCTTGCGCTTGTCGTTGATCGTGTACGCCGCCACCACCATGTCGACCTTGCCGCTGGTCAGCAGCGTCTCCCGGTCGGCCGGCTCGGCCTCCTTCCAGGTGATGTTGGCCGGGTCCACGCCCAGCTCGTTGGCCACGTACCTGGCCACGTCCACATCGAAGCCCTGGTAGAGGCCGTTGAGCGTCTTCTCGCCGATGCCCGGCTGGTCGTACCGGATGCCGATGGTCAGCTTGCCCTGCCCCGCGGCCCCGGTCAGCGAGTCCGTCGGGCCGCCAGTCCCGCAGGCGGCCAGCAGCAGCAACGCGGCGATTGCGGCGGTCGCCCGTAGTGATCCCCGCAGGCGCATGTCAAGGTCCCCTTCAGGTCGAGGCGGCCTGCACTGCCTAACAAATCCGAGCCCCCTTAGTCCAATCGTGCAGAGCTCGACTTCGTCACACTCCACTACGCGCCAGCTTGCTTGACAGTTCAGTTGTGAGCTTCCGTCGCGGATGCGGCGCGTTCACGCCGTAGCTGAAGGTATTCGCGGACAACCAGCACAATGATCACGATGTCGATCGCGGCGAAGATCGGCAACGCGATCGAATGGGTCCGAACGGCCCGGTAGAGCTCGTAGACCACAAACGCGCCCAGCACCACGACGGCCACCGGGTAGAGCGGCATGATCTTGCGCAGCAGGGCCGCCACCAGGCCGAGCTTGATGACGGCGTGCAGCAGCAGGTAGCCGATGGCGAAGGTGCGGCTGCTGCCGTCGGCGAAGTTGTGCGCCGCGGTCTGCAGGTGCGTGGACAGCGTGTCGTTCGGGTCGCCGAGCAGGTCCCGGGTGACCACCTCGTTGGCCAGCCCGGTGATCACCGTCGGTGGGATGAAGATCAGCACGATGCCCAGCACGAGCTGGCCCAGTCCGTCCAGGCCCTTGATCGCGATGGCGACCCGGAACAGCTTGTCGGTGGTGGTCGAGTTCGTCACATCGAACAGGATGCCCTGGTCAGCGTGGTTTGGTGCGGCGAGTAGGGGTGGCCGTGAGCGGATCGTCCGGCCATGGGTGCTTTGGATAGCGCCCGCGCAGCTCGGACCGCACCTGCGGATAGCCCTGCCGCCAGAACGAGGCCAGGTCGCCGGTGACCGCCACCGGGCGGCCGGCCGGGGAGAGCAGGTGCAGCCGGACGGCGACCCGGCCGTCGGCGATCCGGGGCGTGTCGGTCCAGCCGAACGTCTCCTGCACCTTCACCGGCAGCACCGGGCCCTCGTCGGTGTAGTCGACGCGGATCCGGGAGCCGGAGGGCACCTCGATCCGGTCCGGGGCCAGCTCGTCCAGGCGGGCCGCCGCGGGCCAGGGCAGCATCGTCTGGAGCACGTGCTGGGCGTTGATCCGGCTCAGGTCGGCTCGCCTGCGGGCAGTCGACAGGTCGACATTCCGGATGATGGCGTCATCCGACACCGCGGGCCAGGGCTCGCCGAGGGTGGCGTGCAGGAACTCCATCCGCTGCCGCTGCCGGGCCGCGTCCTGGCTCCAGTGCAGCAGGGAGACGCCTTCCCGGTGCAGGCCCTCGCTGAGCGCTGTGCGGAGTTGCTCCGGATTCGGGTTGGCCAGCGGGCGCTCGGCGAGCACGATCGCGCCGAGCCTGCGGACATGCCGGGCGACGACGTCGCCATTGGCCCAGGTCACCTCGTCGGTCTCGGTCAGCAGCGCCGGAGCCGCCCGCTCAGCCAGCTCCTGGTCGGCGCGGGCGGCGAGCCGGACCCGGCCGTGCGCGCGGCCCGGCTCCCGATCCGCGACCGCCACGGCCAGCCACTCGCTGTCGTTCGGGCCGTCCGTCTCGACCGCGGTGCCGCCGGCCATCAGGTAGCTGCGCGAGCCCCGGTCACGCCGTTTCGCCAGCCGCTCCGGGTGCGCCAGGGCCACGACCAGGGCCGGGTCGTCCCGGGTCTTCATGGCCCCCTCGACCAGCCTGGCCAGGCGGTCGACCTCGCGTTGCCAGGCCCTCGGTCGATCTTGACGGAGCCGTCGGACCGCGGTCTCGACGTCGGTCGAGATGGCCTGGCTGTCGTCGTCCAGCAGCGCGACGACCTCGGCCGCCGGCCGGGCGCCAAGCGCTTGCGCACCGTCGAGCAGGGCGCGGCCGAGGCGGGGATGCAGGCCCAGCTCGGCGATTCGGCGGCCGCGCTCGGTGACGCCGTTGGCATCGAGGGCGCCCAGGGCCGTGAGGACCTGCTGGCCGGCGGCGAGGGCGCCCGGCGGCGGCGCGTCCCACCAGGCCAGGTCGCTGCCGTCCGGGGTGCCCCAGCAGGCCAGTTCCAGGGCCAGCCGAGTCAGCTCGGCGGTGCGGATCTCCGGCTCCGGGTAGCGGGGCAGGGTCGCCTGCTCGTGCTCCGGCCAGCACCGGTACACGTGGCCCGGGGCCTCGCGGCCGGCGCGGCCGGCCCGTTGGTCGGCGACGGCTTGTGACACGCGGGTGGTGATCAGGCCGGACAGGCCGCGGCGGTGGTCGGCCCGCGGGGAGCGGGCCAGGCCGGCGTCCACCACCGCGCGGACGCCCGGCACCGTCAGGCTCGACTCCGCGACCGCCGTGGCCAGCACGATCCTTCGCTGCTCGGTCTTCCTTAGCGCCTCGTCCTGGGCCTTGGCGGCCAGCCGGCCGTGCAGGGGGAGGACATTGAGGTTGGGGAGTTGCTGGGTGACGCGCCGGATTTCGCCGACCCCGGGTAGGAAGACGAGAACGTCACCGTCCGTTTCGGACAGTGCCTTGTGGACCGTGCGGGCGACGTGGTGCTCCAGGCGTTCGTTCCTCGCCGGCGGCACGTACGTCATCTCGACCGGGAATGTCCTTGCGTGGGCCTCGATGACCGGGGTGTCGGGGCCGAGGATCTGCGCGAGTCGTTGCGCCGCAACGGTTGCGCTGGTCGCCAGCACCTTGAGGTCCGGTCGCAGGCCGTCGCGTGCGTCGAGCAGCAGCGCCAACAGCAGGTCGGCGTCGAGGTGGCGCTCGTGGCACTCGTCCAGCAGCACCACGTCGACGCCGGTCAGCTCCGGATCGTGTTGCAGGCGACGCAGCAGCAGGCCCGAGGTGACCACCTCGATCCGGGTCTGCTTCGACGTCCGGCGGTCGCCCCGCACCGCGTAACCGACCGTGCCGCCGACCGACTCGCCCAGCAGCTCCGACATCCGGGCCGCCGCCGCCCGGGCCGCCAGCCGGCGCGGCTCCGCGACGACGACCCGCCCGGGCAGCGCCAGCGGCACCAACGTCGTCTTTCCGGTGCCCGGCGGGGCCACCAGCACCGTCGTGCCGTGCTCGTGCAGGGCCGCGTTGAGCTCGTCCAGTACCGCTCGTACCGGCAGATCGGGAAGTCGCACCCCGTCAGCCTGCCGCAGCCACCCCGATCAGCATGCCCACCAGGTAGGTCGCGCCGGCCGCGATCACGCCGAACAGCAGCTGGCGCAGGCCGTTGAACCACCACTGGCGGGTCGTGAAGCGGGCCACCACCGCGCCCGCCGCGAACAGGCCGATGCCGCCGACGGCCAGGCCGGCCAGCAGCGACTCCCAGCCGAACAGGAAGGGCAGCAGCGGGAACAGCGCGCCGATCGAGAAGCAGAGGAACGAGGAGATCGCCGCCACCAGCGGCGAGGGCTGGTCGTCCGGATTGACGCCCAGCTCCTGCTCGATGTGCACCCGGACGGCCAATTCCTCGTCGGCGTGAATTTCCTCCGCCACCTGGGTCGCCGTGGCCTCGGTAAGGCCCATCTCGGTGAACATCTGCACCAGCTCGGCTTTTTCCGCGGCCGGATTCTCGCGCAGTTCCCGGCGTTCCGTGGCCACTTCGGCCTGCACCGAGTCGTTCTGCGTCTGCACCGAGGCGTACTCGCCCAGGGCCATCGAGAAGGCCCCCGCGACCAGGCCGGCCATGCCCGTCAGCACGATGACGTGCGGGCTCGCGCCGCCACCGCCGACCCCGGCCACCAGTGAGATGTTGGTCACCAGGCCGTCCATCGCACCGAACACCGCCGGCCGCAGCCAGCCGCCGGACAGGTCGTTGTGGGTGTGGCCGACCTCGTTCTGCGCCGTTTCGTCAACCTGGGTCACGATTGGAGGGTAATAGCCGCACCGGGTTCTGAGGAAAGCCTTGGGAAGTGTTGCCTAGCCTTAGGCGCATGCCACAGATCGATCCTGAACTCGCCCGGTTCGTCGAGGCCTTCCCGGTCATGCGGGTGTCGGCCCCCGGCGTCGACGTGGTCGAAGTCCGCGAGGACCTCAACCGCCGCTGGCAGCGCATGACGCCGGTGGTGCAGGTCGGCGAGGTGACCGACCTGACAACGCCGGTGCCGGTCCGGGTCTACAAGCCCGTCCGCGGCGCCGTCGGGCTGCCCGTCGTCGTGTTCATGCACGGCGGCGGCTGGTGCACCGGCGGCCTTGTCACCCATGACGATTTGTGCCGCCGAATTTGCCGTTCCGGACAGGCCATTGTGGTGGCCGTCGACTATCGGCTGGCCCCCGAGCATCCCTTTCCGGCCGCCGTCGACGATTCGTTCGCCGTGCTGCGCTGGGTCGGCGAGCACGCCGCCGAGATCGGCGGGGACCCGACCCGGATCGCCGTCGCCGGGGACAGCGCCGGCGGCAACCTCGCCACCGTGCTCGCGCTGCTGGCCCGGGACCGGGGCGGGCCCGCCCTGCGGTTCCAGCTGCTGCTGTACCCGTCCACCGGCGGTGTCGGCGAGTTCGCATCGCGGGCCGAGAACACCGATGCGCCCGTGCTGTCCACTCCCGACATCGAGGCCTTCCTGCGGTATTACGCCGGGCACCTCGACGGCGCGCCGCCCGCCACCCTCGCCCCCGCGCTCGCGTCCGACCTGTCCGGGCTGCCGCCGGCCTTCATCGCCACCGTCTGGCGCGATCCGCTCCGTGACGAGGCGGAGGCCTACGGCCGGTTGCTCCAAGCGGCCGGTGTGCCGGCCGAGGTCGTGCGATTCGATCACCTCGTGCACTCGTTCGCCAGCTACGCGCCCCTGATCCCGGCCGCCGCCGATGCGCTCGAACGGTGCATATCGGCGTTGCGAAAAGGACTTCTCAGGTAACACCAAGATTCCGCCGGTAGCATTTCGCCAGAAACTCGGCCGCCGAGTTGGCCGGCCGGCGACGAGGAGGACGGTTCACCGTGGGCGCGGCCCAGAACAACAAGCGAAACCAGCACAACAAGGCCAACGCGGGCCAGCAGAAGTCCACCCCCGGCCAGAACCACAAACGCGACCGGAACAAGACCAACGCCGCCCGCGCCGTCGCCGCCGCCCGCGGCGCCCGCAACGACCGCCGCAACATCGCCATCGGCGTCGTCGCCGTGATCGTCGTGGCGGTCGCCGTGATCGCCGCCGTGGTCCTCACCACCCAGCAGTCCGCGCCCCCGGTCGCCACCGGCGCCGATGCGATCAAGATCACCAAGGCCAGCTCCGCCTACACCGCCACCGTCGCCGACGACGGCACCGTCATCGCCGGGCCGGACTCCGCCAAGGTCAAGGTCGACGTCTACGAGGACTTCACCTGCCCCTACTGCGGCGAGCTCGAGACCGCCAGCGGAGCCCAGATGGCCAAGGCCATGGCCGACGGCCAGTTGCAGGTCAAGTACCACCTGCTCAACATCCTCGACGGCAACACCAATCCCGCCGGCTACTCCCTGCTGGCCGCCAACGCCGCCATCGCCGCCGCCAAGCAGGGCAAGTTCGCCGACTTCCACGCCAGCCTCTACGCCCAGCAGCCCAAGGAAGGCGGCCCCGGCTACACCAACGCCCAGCTCCTCAGCCTGGGCAAGCGCCTCGGCATCACCGCCCCCCAGTTCACCGACGACGTGAACAAGGGCGCCTACAACGACCTGGTCAAGAAGCAGGTGACCACCGCCTCCGCGCCGCCCGTCAGCCTCCAGGGCACCCCCACCGTCCTGCATGGCTCCACCGACGTCCAGGCCCTGCAAGATCCCCAGTGGCTCGACAAGCTCCTCAACGCCTGACCCATGGGGCGTTCACGCGCCTGACCTGCGTGAACGCCCCACCCGACCCCCCGATTTCACGTTCCTCGGCACCGTCGTGTAGTGTTTGCACCACGAGATGAGGGACCTACCAACCCGGGTTCCAAATCTCGTTCCGGGGCTGTGGCGCAGCTGGTAGCGCATCACACTGGCAGTGTGAGGGTCAGGGGTTCGAGTCCCCTCAGCTCCACAATTGTTGAATAACTCAGATACGCCCCCTGACCTGGGAAAACTGGGTTTGGGGGCGATCTTGTTTCTCCGTCCCAAGTGGACAGTGGATGACGTAACTGGAGCAAAACTGGAGCAGGGGTCTGACCCTATGCGAAATGGGGTCAGGATTTGCTCCAGTTCCATGTCACCCGAATGGGGATTCTTCGGCGACGTGCCTTCAGGATGCCCGTAGACGGGCTGGCCGGGCATCGCAGGCGGTGGCTATAGGGGCACGCGGTGTGGCCGCCGCTACGGCCGTGTCAGCGGGTCATCCGCTGGCGGTGTTGATCGCC
>Ga0307511_10000982_pt1 | contig 30283 bp, 31 predicted proteins | sample 13_EM_MG_FD_200266 | JGI IMG/M metagenome (GOLD analysis project Ga0307511, IMG submission 200266) | Populus trichocarpa ectomycorrhiza microbial communities from riparian zone in the Pacific Northwest, United States - 13_EM | ecosystem: Host-associated > Plants > Roots > Unclassified | place... | reverse complement strand
AAAAAAAAAAAAAAAACTTTTACCGGTGGACCCGGTTCGTGGATGTCGGTTCTCCTCTGAAGTACCTAATTTTCATTTTTTAGGTCTCAAAAATCTCTCGAGAGTCCTTGGGTAGGGACCAGAGACAAAGAAAACAAAACAAAGCGAGAGAAAGTTATTTATAGCAGAGGTCAGTACTTTCACCTCTAGTAATAGATTAATAGCAGTGCTTCTTCACCCTTCCCTTTCAGTGCCGATAGATACAATCCCCCAAATTTTCACTCGCTAAAACCCGAAATCTCTCTCACAGAAATCAATTTCTCTCTCTTTACACAACCGTAAAATTGTACCAGAACCGAAGCGAGAGAGTTTAGCAGCAGTTCACCACCATGAAACCCTAGAAAAACCCTAGAAATTCAAATTGAGAACAAAACTTAGGGTTTTTGACGCCATGAGTCCAATTCAGAATTTCGAGCAGCATTCTCGCCATCTCGTGGAGCCTGACCTCCGTAAGTCTTTCTTTCCCTCCCCTTCTTTTTTCATTTTCCTGTTCGTTCGTTGAGAAAATGAAGGAAATGAGTGTAATTTGTGTGTTTTTTGTTGTTTATCATGGAACTTGAAGTAATATAAGAGAGATGATAGTCTTATTAGGTTAAAGCTGATAATAGTTATAGAAATTTAAGTCCCTTTTCTTTTTCTTAATTATGTTCTGTTTATAATTTTTGAACAGCGATTCAAACGAGGCTACAGATGGCTATGGAGGTGCGGGATAGTCTTGAGATTGCGCACACGGCGGAGTATTTGAATTTTCTTAAATGTTACTTCCCGGCATCTTCTATTATTCTGTTACAAATTACAAAACCGCAATTTGTAGATAATTCTGAGCATAAGTTACGAAATATTGTGGTGGAGATTCTGAATCGCTTACCGCATAGTGAGGTTCTTCGGCCCTTTGTTCAGGATCTTTTAAAAGTTGCAATGCAAGTGCTTACTACCGATAATGAAGAAAATGGGTTGATATGCATTCGTATTATTTTTGATCTTTTGAGGAATTTTAGGCCAACATTAGAAAATGAGGTTCAGCCATTTTTAGACTTTGTATGTAAGATTTATCAGAATTTTAGATTGACTGTTAGCCATTTCTTTGATAACGCAAGTGCGGCTGTTGAGGATGTTAAACCAATGGAAATTTCTACTTCTTCAGATCAAGGGCTTTTGAGTACTGGACACATTGGGAATGGCCAGCTTAATCCTAGTACTCGTTCATTTAAGATAGTTACTGAGAGTCCACTTGTGGTTATGTTTCTGTTCCAATTGTATAGCCGTCTTGTACAAACTAATATTCCTCACTTATTGCCATTGATGGTTGCTGCAATATCTGTCCCGGGCCCTGACAAGGTTCCTCCCCATCTGAAAACTAACTTCATTGAACTGAAGGGTGCACAGGTTAAGGTAAGTTTTGTTTGCTCATGATGTCCCTTCATTGTCTTTTCCTGCATGAGATAAAGCTCGTTTCATGTAGATGTTGCTGATGACTTAAGGCAGTACTTAGCTGTTAGTATATTTATACTGATTTTGGAGGGGAGAAAACCAGTTTTTTCTTAAGAGTAGATTTTTTAGTCATTAAAATGACTTAAATATGTGCTCTTCACGTTTATAAATAAGAGAGATTGTTTTTGAAGGGAAACCATAGTTCTCACTTGCCTTGGAATCATGGTGTTATCGGAAGATATTCATGTTTTTGATTCTGTAATCTAGCATGACTGCAGAAACAATGATGTTATTGAAGCTCCTTCAATAAGTTAAAATCTTTTGTTGTGGGCTTGTGAAACCACTTGAAGTAGTTTCTTGTCTTGCTTTTAGATTTTAATTTGAGGATATGAAGGCGCAATGGGATTCCAGGCTGTAAGGATCCAACGAATGATCACTTAAGTGCTAGAGCATATAAAATGTCAAGCAACTCTTTACTTGAATAATGTAAAAACTTTCAAACATATTCACAAAAGCTCTTATGTGCCTCTGCTCCCAAATGGATGAAAGTTTACTGTTTTGATCTAAACTTGACATCCTTTCTTGTGCTCAGAGCTACTCTTCAATTTTGCCACCTTTTGTCCTCAAAAAGCTGGGGGAGAGGTACATAAAATAGATGTGATATCTGTGGAAATAACAAATAGAGCTTCGGCAGAAATCATATTGTTGTAATCAAACGTCCAGAACTGTGTGCCCCTCAATTTGTTTCTATCACATCATTACACTAATTACACTATTTTGCCTTTTGCAGACAGTTTCTTTCTTAACCTACCTGTTGAAGAGTTTTGCTGACTATATTAGGCCACATGAAGAAAGTATATGTAAAAGCATTGTGAATTTGCTTGTTACATGCTCAGACTCTGTGGCCATTAGAAAGGTTAATGATTGCTTTTTAATTGATTTTCTCTTTATGAATGTTGGTCTCTTGTAGTTTCAAAAACTGATGTCTGAGCACATTTGTTGCAGGAACTGCTAGTTGCCTTAAAACATGTTCTAGGGACAGATTTCAAGAGGGGTTTATTTCCTTTAATTGACACACTTTTAGAAGAGCGGTAAAATCTTCTATCTTATTATGGGTCATACGTATCAATGAGCTTTCATGATCACAAATTCTCAGGAGATGCTAAAAATGTCTAATTATTAAATTTTTGGGGCACATGGAAGACAATTGAAATAGCACTCTAATCTGTTTGTTGTGTGGGCTTAATGGTACTATGTGAAGTAATGACTGAGTGTTAAAGAATTCAATGCAAAAATTACAACAGAGGAAAATTGAGCATGAACGTCACAGTTGGTAATCTATACCTACTCCTGGAAAATAATAAATTGATAGAGGTTCTGTATAAATTGCTGACAAAAGATTGAATCATTTGATTCTGAGCTTATTCAAGGAAGCATCATGTGGTTGGTGGCTTTACTTGAAGAGGTCCATCACATTTCTTCAGAATGTATTTTGTGCAATTATTTGTATAAAATGGAGCCAATTTTCCTGGTCCATATTTTATTTTGCTTATTTTTAGTTTGTATATTAAAAATTTCTTATAATTTTCCTTTTGATGGTATGTACATCTACTCCGATCATTTTCAGATAGTTGTGAATATTTGGCCCTTCGATTTTAAGAATTTCATTATTGGTGGTTCTGGCACTGAACATTTCCTGTTTAACACTTAGTTTTCCTATCCATTCTAGAGTTCTAGTTGGAACTGGTCGGGCATGCTATGAAACTCTGAGGCCATTGGCTTATAGCCTACTTGCAGAGATTGTTCATCATGTTCGGAGTGACCTTTCCTTATCACAGGTGCTGTTTCTTATGGGATATCTGATGTCAATTTTACTTTCTGATATCAAATTTCTCAATTACTATTTCATCTCTTGCTTTCACACCTATGTGTTGTGCACTGTACTAGACAATTATTGGTCAGTTCTGTTGCCAGTTTATTAACATAGAAAGTGAAAAAGTTCCTGCTGGTTCAATATATTTTATCCATGAGATTCTTTTGGTTCTTCTTATTGAAAATCAGTCTTCTAACTTCCTTTTTCTTACTCTACTGCAGCTGTCACGGATTATTTACCTGTTCTCAAGTAACATGCATGATGCTTCATTATCTCTCAGCATCCACACCACCTGTGCCCGGTTAATGTTAAATCTGGTGTGTATACTTTATTCTGTCCTTAAAGGCTTAGCTTCCTAATTAGGGGCATAATTATGATTAGTTCCACAGACCTTCTTTTTTATTCTTTTAAATTGTTTTTGTTGGGTTTAGGTAGAGCCAATTTTTGAGAAAGGTGTGGACCATTCAACCATGGATGAAGCTCGGATTTTACTGGTATGAACGTCAGTTTAAGTATTGTAAATATCTTTTGGTTGGATTTTCTCATTATATCTGGGAATAACTTATGTGGTCCTACAGGGGCGTATTTTGGATGCTTTTGTTGGCAAATTCAGCACTTTTAAGCGCACCATTCCGCAGGTAATCCTTGCTTGGTGATCCCTTTTCCATGTGGTATTTTTGCTGGGACAAAATTTTGGTTAGTTACTGGATTGAAGTTTAGGGCACGCGTGCTTCTTTTTTTTTTTTTTTCCTCGTGCAGCAATTGGTGTTAGGATATGGTTAAGTTGATGCTTCGAGTGTATTTAGATGCCATTTGCTTTTATTTTCTCACTTTCTCTATGGTTAACATGCAATCTTCATTTTGTATTTTTCGTTCTGAGAGTTTGTGGATATCATTAGCTTTTCATGTTTCAGTCGCAGGAGCTGGTGTTAAATTAGTTTTCAGTGCCTAAACTGTCTTGGCATGTGAAGTATTTCATGACCTTGGAACATGTATTAGAGATTGGAATTTACAGGTTCATGTTGTTGTATGATCTGGATTATACCTTGGAACTATTGTATTAGAGATAGGAATCTACAGGTTCATGTCGTTGTTTGATCTGGGTTATAGGATGGTTCCTTTATAAGTATCATCTTTTGGCATAGTTCTGATTAGCATTTTGGAGCAGATGGAATATTTGTGTTATTTTATCTGGTTTGTTCATTGCTATGGATTTGAAGGCAGATGCAATCAGATATGGTCTAAAAATGCAGTGACGCTACCATAAGCCCCCTTTTTTATTGTTTACTATTCTCTGCTGGATACTAGCTCATCGAAATATGTTTAGGTTTTTGATGTTACTTTTGGAGGTACCTATCTAAAGTACTTTGCTGCAGAGTTTTAGCTCTCAAATGTTCCTGCTCCAGTTTTTGCTATAGCCCTTCTTATTGTCGGTCTTCAAACAATTCCGTTGATATTTTAGTTAAAAAAACAGAAAATAAATTGAAATATAATAAGATTTTTCCTGACCTTTTGCACTGTGTTAATTAAATGGCATACTTGCATCCACATGCTTGTTCAAGGTTCAAAGTATGTTGAGCCAACTTTCTGATAGCCTTATCATTGCCATTTTTCTTTCTAGATAGCAATATTTGATTATTTTTCTTTCCATTTGTCAGAAGCCTGTCTTCTTTGCTCTCTATTTTCTTGTTCTCGTCTTCAAATCATATTTTTTGCCTGTGATCATTAATGCACTTCCTTTTTGGTTGATAGCTGTTGGAGGAAGGGGAGGATGGAAAGGAGCGTGCTACTTTGAGGTCAAAGCTTGAACTCCCTGTGCAGGTTGCTCTGTGACTTTCCACGTGCTTTTAAATCACTGTCTAATGTTGCATGACGCACCAGTTTGAACTTTAGCTCTTGTTCTTCACGCTTCTTGTTTCTGCTGTTACAAGAATATACTTTGTTAACCCATTCTCTGATTTTAAATTTTACTCTGTAGATATGATTGTTACAAATGATAAGCCTTGCTAGATTGCTACACTTACTATGTTCCACAATTGATAAACTACTGCTCTATGTTACTATTGGATTTAAGTATTTAGTATTTGCTAGCTGTATGCTGTTAGGACTTGTTTATTTGTTGCTTGTGTATTGGAACCCTTTTGAAGGTTCCTGTGATAAAGCATTTGGAATATCACCTGTAGTTTGCTTTCCTTGAACCAAAGCTGGAGTCTAGAAATATATTCAACAAAAAATACTGGCAATGGCCTGAGGTTACGCAGTCTTCAGAAGTGCTATTTATTTGCGCATGGTTTAAGACATGGAACTTTAACTGTGGTGAAGTTGGCTGTTTGTGGGTCAAGCAAACTGCTAAAGCCTAACTGTGATCAAGTTAGTTGTTTCTGGTAAAAGCAAACTGCTAAAGTCCTGAAGTATCTCACATGAAAGTTGTTGTATCAATAAATAGAATGTGTTTAGTTGATCCTTGAAATAAAAGGCCTTTTAGTTTATCTGTGAATCTCTTTATTTTATATATCAATGAACTTTGCATAGGTTGAAAACATTAAATGTTTTCTCCAGTATTGCGGGAGTTATTTTGAATATCTGTGCATAAATATCCTTGTGTACTGGAAAATATTTAGGAACATTTTGCATGTTTCAGTGGAGCACTGTCATTGATGTGTTACAGGAGTGTCCTCTTTTGTTTGATGGATGAATACAAATGGTTGATATTTTCTTTTCCAAATCCATCATATACACAATCTTGGGTTTGTCTTCCTTCAATCTTGACTTGTAATTGGTTGCAGGCAGTTTTGAATTTGCAAGTTCCGGTGGAACATTCTAAGGAAGTCAGTGATTGTAAGAATTTGATCAAGACCTTAGTTATGGGTAATAATAGATCCTCTCACAATACCATCCTTGTTCTCTTTCAATGTTTTATGATGATGATTATGATAACCTATAGAGTTTCAAGCACCATTTGATACTACTCAATGGAGATGAATGCTTCTGAATTATGTTTCTAATTGTTAATTTACCTATTCTCAGAGAACTTAAGAATCTTTGGGTGGTTATGTTTTCAGGAATGAAGACTATTATATGGAGCATCACTCATGCACATTTGCCACGATCACAGGTTTCTGTTTCAAAATTTAACCACGTTCAAAAATTGCTTTTCGTTTAACATTTCTTTACGTGTTAGCTTCTTGTTCTTTTTCATAGCTTAATTCCATTGGTTTAGGTTTCTCCTTCCACGCATGGAACACATTCTCAAGTGCTTGTTTCACCGTCTTCTAGCTTACCGGCTCCCCAAGCATTCAAAGGGATGAGAGAAGATGAGGTATTATGTGATGCATCTTCTTGCTTGTCTCTCGATTGGCTTGGTCTGACTTTGATTTTTGACAGGTGTGGAAAGCCTCAGGTGTCCTGAAGAGTGGGGTGCATTGTTTAGCTCTCTTTAAGGAGAAGGATGAGGAGAGGGACATGCTTAATCTATTTTCCCAAATACTGTCCATAATGGAACCTCGAGATCTTATGGACATGTTCTCATTGTGCATGCCTGAACTTTTTGAATGCATGATTAGCAATACTCAACTGGTTCACATTTTTTCTTCGCTTTTGCAATCTTCGAAAGTATATCGCCCATTTGCAGATGTCTTGGTTAACTTTCTTGTATGCAGCAAACTTGATGTTTTGAAGAACCCAGATTCACCTGCAGCAAAACTGGTTCTGAATCTCTTTCGGTTTATATTTGGTGCTGTCTCTAAAGCACCTGCAGAGTTTGAACGTATTTTGCAGCCTCATGTCCTTGTTATAATGGAAGTTTGCATGAAGAATGCTACTGAAGTTGAAAAACCTCTTGGTTATATGCAGCTTCTTCGAACAATGTTTAGGGCTCTTGCTGGATGTAAATTTGAGCTTCTCCTCCGGGATCTGATTCCAATGTTACAGCCCTGCCTGAATATGTTATTGACAATGCTTGAGGGTCCAACTGGTGAAGATATGAGGGACCTTTTACTTGAACTATGCTTAACAATGCCTGCACGCTTAAGCTCATTGCTGCCGCACCTTCCACGTCTTATGAGACCTCTTGTTTTGTGTCTGAAGGGAAGTGATGACCTAGTGAGTTTAGGTTTAAGAACACTTGAATTTTGGGTAGATAGTTTAAATCCTGATTTCCTGGAACCCAGTATGGCTAATGTCATGTCAGAGGTAATTTTATCCTTATGGTCTCACCTGAGGCCTGCACCTTATCCCTGGGGTGGAAAAGCTCTGCAACTCCTTGGCAAGTTAGGTGGCCGCAACAGACGTTTTCTTAAAGAGCCCCTTGCACCTGAATGCAAAGATAACCCAGAGCATGGGCTTCGTCTTATACTTACATTTGAGCCTTCAACTCCGTTTTTGGTGCCTTTGGATCGATGCATAAATCTTGCAGTAGCAGCTGTCATAAACAAAAACAGTGGCATGGATGCTTTCTACCGAAAACAGTCTTTGAAGTTCCTCCGTGTTTGCTTGTCATCTCAGCTTAATTTGCCTGGGAATGTTTCTGACGAGGGATATACAGCCAGAGAGCTGTCAACCACCTTAGTTTCTGCAGTTGATTCATCCTGGCGTAGGTCCGAGACATCAGATATAAAGGTAGTTGAAAAATATTGATTGAAATGCTGCTGAATCTCAATTGTTAGTGCTTTCTAATCTACATTAGCAATTTCAGGTTTTCCCACAGTACCGATGTCATGTCCATTTGAATTGAATTTACTTTTGGATGTGGATGCAATCATAGTACCACTAATGTGCCTGAAGTTGACTGCTCTTGGGCCTGAGTAGTGCTAGGATTTGTGATCTCATAGGAAGTCCTCGTGTTCCACCCATCCTTTTAAAGGAAAACAAAAATTTACTTTGGATCATATCATCTTTGGAATACTGACTTTGGTACTGTTGTGGCATGGGATTGAGTTTCTTGCTTTTTTGTAGTGCTATGCTGCAGGCACTTCCTGAGGCACTTCCCTAGCTGATATTCACCGGGATCCAAGTGTCCTCATATTTTGATTTTGACTTTTTTTTTCTATCTCCTTTTCTTTTTCCTCCTTCCGTTTATTTTATGGATGACATGGTCTCCAAAACCATCTTGTACATTCTTTTCCAGCACGTGCTTTATAGTGCCTGATCTAGTACTTCAGTAGATTAACCTGAGTGTCTTGTGCATTATGATGGAATGTCTCTGTAATTCAAGTTTGTATATTCTGCATGTTGGGAATTCTTGTTTTGCGTGAAATATCCAGCCACCAAGCCTTGTTGCTGTTCACCATCTCCATTATTTTCTCATTCCTTTTCCCTTTAGTAAGTTCAGTTAAAATTTTCTAGGACACTTCGTAATGCATTTCAAAAATTCTGAAAATCCCTTCCTCCAAAAACCACTACAAAAGTTAAGAACAAATTTTCCTTTCTTCCTCAATTTTAGATAAGATTGTTCGTTTAATATTTCAATCTCACAAATGTTCATCTTTAACCAATTTAGCATTTTATTCCTATGAAATTTTAGCTCATTCTGATTTATCACTCAAAGCTTGCAAGTGTTGTTTAATTATGTAATTTTTTTATCAGATTATTAATATATAATTAATACATTTATTGTACTCAAAATATATTAAAGTAAAATGATATATTCTCTAATAAAAATATAATATATAATGAAAGAGAGAGAGACACCTTGGGGCCCACACTCTCTCATACTCTATAGCATAAATATATGTTTATAATGATATTTATAAGCTCCTTTTACTGATCCCCTTTGTTCTATTAATTTGTCATATTTGAATTTTCTTTTCTTCATATTTGAACAGAAAGTACTAATTCTTTCTTACGACGTCGTTTGTGTAGAATGGTACAGCATTGCATAATGACATATATGGTGTATGGTACAGCATTGCATAATGACATATATGGTGTATTATTTCAGGCTGATTTAGGCGTGAAGACAAAAACCCAGCTTATGGCTGAGAAATCAGTTTTCAAGATTCTGTTAATGACCATAATTGCTTCCAGTGCTGAACCAGATCTGCATGACCCCAAAGATGATTTTGTTGTCAATGTTTGCCGCCATTTTGCTATGATATTTCATATAGATTATAACTCAAATAACCCTTCAATTCCAAGTGCTCTTGGTGGACCTATGCTTTCATCAAGTAGTAGTGTCAGTTCCAGGTCAAAGACTAGCACTAATCTGAAAGAGCTGGACCCTTTGATATTCTTGGATGCTTTGGTTGATGTGCTATCTGATGACAATAGGGTCCATGCCAAAGCTGCTCTAGGTGCTTTAAATATCTTTGCTGAAACACTTCTCTTCCTTGCTCGCTCAAAACATGGTGATGTGCTGATGTCAAGAGCAGGCCCTGGTACACCTATGATTGTGTCTAGTCCATCAATGAATCCTGTATATTCACCACCCCCAAGTGTTTGCATCCCAGTTTTTGAGCAACTTCTTCCACGTCTTTTGCATTGTTGCTATGGAACGACATGGCAAGCACAGATGGGAGGTGTTATGGGACTTGGTGCTTTGGTGGGAAAGGTAACTGTTGAGACTCTGTGCCACTTCCAAGTAAGAATTGTGCGGGGTCTAGTCTATGTACTCAAAAGACTTCCTCCCTATGCAAGCAAAGAGCAGGATGAGACTAGTCAAGTGCTTACACAGGTTCTTCGTGTGGTGAATAATGTTGATGAAGCTAACAGTGAACCACGCAGGAAAAGTTTTCAAGGGGTAGTTGATTTTCTTGCTTCAGAATTGTTCAATCCCAATGCATCTATTATTGTAAGAAAGAATGTGCAATCATGTTTGGCACTATTGGCTAGTAGGACTGGTAGTGAGGTATCAGAGTTACTTGAGCCTCTGTATCAGCCTTTGCTTCAGCCCCTTATCACACGGCCACTCAGGTCAAAGACTGTTGATCAACAGGTATGCTGTGTTGCTGCCTACAACTAATGCAATTTATCAATTTTCTTTGCTAACCTGATTTGGTACTTATAGGTTGGGATAGTTACAGCTCTGAATTTTTGCCTGGCCTTGAGGCCGCCACTTCTCAAGTTGACTCAAGAGCTAGTTAACTTTCTGCAAGAAGCGTTGCAAATAGCAGAGGCTGATGAAAATGTATGGGCTGTGAAGTTTATGAACCCCAAGTACACCTTGTCACTAAATAAGCTTCGAACAGCTTGCATTGAGCTACTCTGTACTGCTATGGCATGGGCTGATTTCAAGACTCAAAATCATTCTGAATTGCGTGCAAAGATCATTTCCATGTTCTTCAAGTCCTTGACATGTCGGACACCAGAAATTGTTGCTGTTGCCAAGGAGGGGTTACGCCAGGTATTGTTTAGCTTTTCTCAGAGGCTTAGCTTGCATGTAGATATTCATCTCCATTTCCTTATAGCTTGGCCATGATTTCAGTTTTTGTATATAATTTACGTTTAACAGCTGTGTTGCAAGGAGCAGAGATCTTCATGGATGATTCTGTGGGTATCCCATCTCAACTGATGTGTATATTCGAGTCTGTCCATAATATTGTTTGACCAAGAATTAACATAATGCATTAGGAATATAAGTGTACTTTTCTTTTTTGAAAAATGGAAACATTGAACCAGGGGGAGAGAAGCATATATCACATCACAAATGGCTAATAAATAAATAAATAAAATAAGCCCCCTTTTCCCATACATCCATCATGAGCTATCTGTTTTATTCAGTTTCCATTTGTCTTCCTATAAAAACACTTCTTCAAGTTTCTCTAATGAACTCAACATGTCATATTATTCGCTTTCTCATTCTGGCTAGGGAATGCTTTTGCTTCTGATCTTGCTTTTATTTAACATAAATTACTTTCCTTATTTGTCTTGACTTTTTTTAGGTTATTAACCAGCAAAGAATGCCGAAAGAACTTCTGCAGAGCAGCCTCAGGCCTATTCTAGTTAACTTGGCTCACACCAAGAATCTTAGCATGCCTCTTCTGCAAGGTCTGGCTCGCTTGCTTGAACTTTTGTCTAGCTGGTTTAATGTCACCCTGGGTGGTAAGCTGTTGGAGCACCTTAAGAAATGGATGGAACCTGACAAGCTTTCCCAGAGTATAAAGTCATGGAAGGCTGGTGAAGAGCCGAAAATTGCAGCAGGTAAGCATCTAGACCATCCACTTTAGTGGACACAGTTTGTTTGCCTAGCTAGCAGCTTATGTAATGTATGCCTGCATAGACGCTTGGTGAGATATGAACATGTGTGGTCTGATTTTGTGCGTCTTGGTTAAATTTACGTATGTGTATTCCTAATTGTGATTCCTTTTACTGGTTCTGTGCAGCTATCATTGAGCTATTCCACTTACTTCCCCATGCTGCATCGAAGTTTCTTGATGAACTTGTGACCTTGACTATTGATTTGGAAGGGGCTCTTCCTCCTGGACAAGTATACAGTGAAATTAACAGTCCATATCGTCTACCTCTTACAAAATTCTTAAATCGATATGCAACACTAGCTGTTGATTATTTTCTTGCCCGATTAAGTGATCCAAAATACTTCAGGCGGTAAGCTTAAACACTAGAGTTAATTTCTAAATTATGTTTCTGGAAATGACATTGTTGGTGTTCTTAACTTTTCTGCTCTTTTGTGAAATGCAGGTTCATGTACATTTTGAGATCAGATGCTGGCCAACCATTGAGAGACGAGCTGGCTAAATCCCCCCAGAAAATACTTGCAAGTGCCTTTCCTGAGTTTCTGCCAAAATCAGACGTGGAGATGACTTCTAGCTCTTCAACTCCACCTTCTGCTTTGTTGGGTGAAGAAAGTCTTGTTGCCCCTCCAGCTGACGGTGCAAATTTACCATCTATCCCCACTGGTGCAACTTCGGATGCTTATTTTCAAGGTCTTGCACTTATTAAAATGCTGGTCAAATTGATACCGGGCTGGTTGCATAGTAATCAACTTGTGTTTGATACCTTGGTACTAGTATGGAAGTCACCCGCTAGAGTATCCCGTTTGCACAATGAACAGGAGTTAAACTTAGTGCAAGTAAGTTTAGTAATCATTTATGGTAATATCTGCTGTACCAAGTTTCTTCTTGGCTATAATATTATTGAGATAACCTTGTTGACTGGGGAACAATAAAGTTTTATTCTCATAACACAATTGATTATAAAACAATGTCGAACACTGAATTTGATTAGTGATAGCTGGTTAAATTTCTCCTCTCTATCTTTTATCTCTTCAATTGCCTTAAACACTGCCTTTTGTGTTATCATTGCCCTATTCTAGTTATGCTTAACTTGCACAGAAGTGTGTTCATGATTTTTCCTTCTTCTGCTGAAAGCATGGTCTTTCTGCCCCAGCTCCCAAAAACTAAAGGAAAAAAATTTGAATTGGTCTAATGTGCATATGCCTTGCACACAGTTGGGTTTTGCTTTTGCAACAATGTTCTGCAGTTGGTTCAATCAGTTTTTATCAATCCTATAATGTTGACCATATTAATTGTGAATCAAACAAACAGTGCCTGTATTTTGAAGAAATGAAAGGTCCACTTAATTGGTTGAGTTAGATTGACTTATTATTCTAAAACCTTTGGTTTTTATTCATTTTTCAAATGCAGGTTAAAGAAAGCAAATGGCTTGTCAAATGCTTCCTGAATTACTTGCGTCATGACAAAAAAGAAGTTAATGTTCTCTTTGATATCCTCTCCATCTTCTTATTCCACAGTCGCATTGACTACACTTTTTTGAAGGAGTTTTATATTATTGAGGTACTTAAGCTGATTTTTCCCCATAGTGAAGATTACCTTTTCTTTTATTAGTTCATTTGGCTTTTATGGCTTTTGCACAAATTATCATTCTATATCAGGTCGCAGAAGGATATCCGCCGAACATGAAGAGAGCGCTCCTCTTGCATTTCTTGAACCTTTTCCAATCAAAACAACTTGGTCATGATCATTTGGTGGTTGTTATGCAAATGCTCATTCTTCCGATGCTTGCTCATGCTTTCCAGAATGCCCAAAGCTGGGAGGTTGTTGACCCTGGTATTATAAAAACCATTGTTGACAAACTTCTTGATCCACCGGAAGAGGTTCTCCCTTGGAAGTTTCATTTTTCTTTTATTTATTTAATGTATTTTGTTTGTCATTGTGCCTTCTGTAGGTGCATTAATTTATTCCTTAATGAAAGTACCATAGTATCAAAATATTCTGTAGGTGCATTAATTTATTCCCTAATTTGGTGATTAGGTTTCTGCTGAATATGATGAGCCTTTGAGGATAGAACTCTTGCAGCTCGCCACTTTACTGCTAAAATATCTCCAAAACGACCTTGTTCATCATCGGAAAGAGCTCATTAAATTTGGCTGGAATCATCTCAAACGTGAGGACAGTGCTAGTAAGCAGTGGGCATTTGTCAATGTGTGCCATTTCTTGGAAGCCTATCAGGCCCCAGAAAAAATTATACTTCAGGTACCTTAAGAAATAATTAATGACAAATCTTCTGCAGAGATGTCTCTTTTCTCTTATTGGTCAAGTTGTGTTCATATCATATCTTTTGACATAACCTTCAAACCTCAACCTAACTTCTGTCAAATGAAATGGGTGTAAACAACCCATTTCCTACATGAATTGCTTTTCTTAAATGGATTGTACATTATGAGAGTTTAATTTATAGAGTACACCAATGGTTGTGATCACTGAAGAACAACCTATGTGCGGATTATATAACCCTGCAATTCTGCCTACAAATCTTGATATGCTATCATCAGTCTGAAATAATGATCAAGCATGCAGGAAAAGAAAACATGTAAACCTACTGCATCTATTTTTACCCTTGTGCCTCACATATCATGAAAATGGACCTTACACAAATTAAAAAATGCAGGTTTTTGTTGCACTTCTCAGAACTTGCCAGCCGGAAAATAAACTTCTGGTCAAGCAGGCTCTTGATATACTGATGCCAGCTTTACCACGGAGGTTGCCTCTCGGCGATTCTCGGATGCCAATTTGGATACGATACACAAAAAAAATTTTGGTTGAGGAAGGTCATTCGATTCCCAATCTGATTCACATTTTCCAGCTTATTGTGCGTCATTCAGATCTCTTCTACAGCTGCAGAGCACAGTTTGTTCCCCAAATGGTCAATTCTCTCAGTCGGCTTGGACTGCCATGCAACACAACAACAGAAAACAGGCGCCTTGCCATAGAACTTGCTGGGTTGGTCGTTGGCTGGGAAAGGCAAAGGCAACATGAAATGAAAGTCATGACTGATGGTGATGTCCCCAGTCAGTCTAATGATGGATTTAACCCTGGGTCTGCTGGTACTGATTCTAAGCGTGCTGTGGATGGATCTACCTTCCCTGAAGATGCAAGTAAGAGAGTTAAAGTGGAACCTGGTCTTCAATCCATCTGTGTCATGTCACCTGGTGTTGCCTCATCAATACCAAATATAGAAACCCCTGGACCTGGTGGCCAACCTGATGAAGAATTCAAGCCTAATGCTGCTATGGAAGAAATGATTATCAATTTTCTTATAAGAGTGAGTCTTTTGTTTTATCTTTGGTTTTAATACGAGAGCAAGATTGGATGAGATCGTGCTTTCCTTGGTAGGCTTTGATTTTACAGCGTAGTGCATAACCTGCATGAATTAGATGACCACGGGACAATCAAAATATTGCAACCAAAATACTCTTATATACTATTTATTCTTTACGAAATCGTGTAAGACCTCTTGAATTTAGCTAAAATATGACCTGTCTAGTCAAATGATCTCTCTACTTCTACCCAATCTTTTCCAATTCAAGGTGACAAAACCTGCAGAAATGAGGGCATAATTTACAAAAAATGAAGTTACACTGACACCATGATAGAAAGCTGATCTGTGTCCAAGATGGATAAAATGTTTCAGTCTGCATCTCTCTGCAAATTGAAGAACATCGAGATCATTTATGATTTACATTACCATCATTGTGCCTGGTCAAAATTTGCACCTATTTTATCACACTGTTGTGGAGCAGCTGCATTTCATATAATAGTTATCTTTTTCTTTATTTAGTATGGAGAGAAAAGTTGACAATGTGGTCAGCTGTGTGGAACAGGTTGCCTTGGTCATAGAGCCCAAGGACAAGGAAGCTACTACTATGTACAAACAAGCCTTGGAGCTACTTTCACAAGCTTTGGAGGTGTGGCCCAATGCTAATGTTAAGTTCAATTACTTAGAAAAATTGTTCAACAGCATGCAACCATCACAGTCAAAGGATCCTTCTACAGCTCTTGCTCAGGGCTTGGATGTAATGAATAAGGTCTTGGAGAAGCAACCTCATTTGTTCATTAGAAATAACATAAACCAGATCTCTCAGGTAGTCACATATAATAAGCACTTGCTTGTTTTTTTATTCCTTGGGTTTATAATCATTATTTTTTGGCATTCATGTTTCTCTTATGTTTGTATCAGATTCTAGAACCCTGTTTCAAGCAGAAAATGTTAGATGCTGGAAAGTCATTGTGCTCGCTGTTGAAGATGGTTTTTGTTGCTTTTCCACCAGATGTGGCCAGTACACCACCTGATGTGAAGCTATTGTATCAGAAGGTCGATGACTTGATACAGAAGCACATTGACTCTGTTACCTCTCCTCAGACATTGGGTGAGGATACATCTGTTAGTTCGATTTCCTTTGTACTGCTTGTCATCAAAACCCTGACAGAGGTGGGGAAGTACATTGAACCACCCATATTGGTTCGTATCCTTCAACGACTAGCACGTGATATGGGATCATCAGCAGGTTCTCATTTGAGACAAGTATGTCATTGCTTCTTTCCTTTCTTCTTTTTCCATTTAAACTTACATAGTACTTGTGGTGAAGTATAATTACAAAGCACCTAATGTGCTTTCTGGTTTCTTTTTGTTAGGGGTAAAACATTTCCTTTCCTTTTTTTCATGCCAATGCTTTTGCAGAAAACATTTAAACTAGTAAATAGCTATACTCACATGAAAAAGCTTTAATTACGAATGGAATTTGCATGAAGCAGAATGGCATTGCACCAACATTCTATCTGTTGGTTTTCATACATGGGAACACCTATTGCTTCTTTGGTATCTTGTCAGAAATTTGAATCACAACTCTTTGTTTGACATACATCCATGCCATATTCATCTAATATGCTTAATCTGTGTTGTGATAAACACCAAGTTGCGTGGCTTTTCTCTGCTGGTGGGCAACTATTTCCTTTGAGGAGGGAAAGTGAGTCATTGCAGCCAAAAGAATTGTATCTTCCGGGACTAAACCAAAAGATAAACAAAACTTAAAACTTTTGGTAATACCAATCCCTCTTGAATATTTAGTTAATGAAACTCTTTGGAAGGCCCTTTGAGTAAGAACACCACCAACAACAATCCAGCCTCAATTCCAAACCTGTCATGGTTGACTTTATGGATCCTTTTGCACCATTCCACGTGCTCATATGCCAAATCTGCCTCTATTGAGAGCTTTTAAATCCTGTGATATCACTTCCATCCATGTTAAGCAGAACACCATAAAGGCCAGTAAAAACACTATTCTATGACAAAGCAGTTATCTAGATGTAGTTTGATTTTGATGAATTTTTTAGCTATGCTCTGACCAAATCTCCAATTAATGTCAAACTTTGCATGTTTCCACAAAACTCTGCAGGCCTTAATCCTCCAGAACCTGAAATTAACAGAGGACATATCCTGCTCTCGTTCACTAACAGAAATAAAAAATAAAAGTAAACCAATTTCTATCTAGGATCACCCAGGACCCTCCACTAGTAGTAATGTATAATGTACTGCCCTTTTTCACTAACATTGATTTTATATCGTGTTATTCTCTACATCAGGGTCAGCGAACCGATCCGGATTCGGCAGTGTCTTCTTCTCGTCAAGGTGCTGATCTCGGAGCAGTCATCTGTAATCTAAAATCCGTGCTGAAGCTTATTTGTGAAAAAGTGATGGTTGTTCCTGATTGCAAACGATCTGTAACTCAAGTCTTGAATGCCTTGCTTTCAGAGAAGGGCACCGATTCTAGCGTGCTTCTTTGCATTTTAGATGTTATAAAAGGGTGGATTGAAGATGATTTCTGCAAACCAGGAAGAGTCACATCAAGCGGTTTTATCAGTCATAAGGAAATAGTCTCTTTTCTTCAAAAGCTGTCACAAGTTGATAAGCAAAACTTCGGTCCTGATGCTCATGAAGATTGGGACAGGAAATATCTTCAGCTTCTTTATGGAATTTGTGCTGATTCAAAGTAAGCAATATTTTGAGATAATTGGTGTTTCTTATTTTATTAGGGTTTTAACTATATTACTTCATTGACGTCCAGATATTTGTTGGCCCTACGCCAGGAGGTGTTTCAGAAGGTGGAAAGACAATTCATGCTTGGTTTACGAGCAAGAGATCCTGACATTAGGAAGAAATTCTTTTTGCTTTATCATGAATCTCTTGGGAAATCATTGTTTACAAGACTGCAATATATTATCCAACTCCAGGACTGGGAAGCTTTAAGTGATGTTTTCTGGCTCAAACAGGGTCTTGATCTTCTTCTGGCAATCTTAGTTGAGGACAAACCAATCACTCTTGCCCCTAATTCTGCCAGGGTTCAGCCAGTTGTGGTCTCAAGTTCCCTTCCGGATAGTTCTGGGATGCAGCAACTGGTTGCTGATGTTCCAGAGGGTTCTGAGGAAGCTCCTCTCACTTTTGATAGTCTTGTTCTTAAGCATGCTCAGTTTCTGAATGAGATGAATAAACTTCAGGTTATTGCATTTATATTTAAATCTCTGCTACTCAGTGCTATGTCATGCTTTAACAACTAAGTATCTGTATTACCATGAACTTTAAGTGTTGGTAGACTCTAGTGTGCTCAATTGATATTTGTGCATTGTTGCGTACCCCATTTTGCTGAAATCGTTGTTTTTAAGTAGCAACGATTGTTTTATAAATAATACAAGCAATACATATTCTGCCTCTGGACCTTACTTCATGTCAATATCACTTGAAAGCAACTAATGATTCAGCTGCTTCATTATTAACTTTATTGATGTCATATGTCCTTGTGCAGTGCTTTTCTTGCTGCCTAGCCCAGCATGTGAGTTGAGAGGTTTGCTTTACTAAATGTCATTTCAGGTTTAACTCCTTTTATATTCTTCCAGGTGGCTGATCTGGTTATTCCATTAAGAGAACTGGCCCATACAGATGCAAATGTCGCATACCAATTGTGGGTGCTGGTATTTCCCATTGTCTGGGTGACCCTGCACAAAGAAGAACAAGTTACATTAGCTAAACCAATGATTACTCTCTTATCAAAAGATTATCACAAGAAGCAGCAAGCCAGTAGACCAAATGTGGTGCAAGCTCTCCTAGAAGGCCTTAAGTGGAGCCACCCACAACCTCGGATGCCAAGTGAGCTTATTAAGTACATTGGAAAAACATATAATGCATGGCACATAGCCTTGGCTTTGTTAGAAAGTCATGTCATGCTATTCATGAATGAAACAAAGTGCTCTGAGTCTCTGGCTGAGCTTTATCGTTTGCTCAATGAAGAAGATATGAGATGTGGGCTGTGGAAAAAGAGGTCAATCACTGCAGAAACTAGAGCTGGACTTTCACTAGTTCAGCATGGTTACTGGCAGCGTGCTCAAAGCCTCTTTTATCAAGCCATGGTTAAGGCAACACAAGGCACGTATAATAACACAGTACCTAAGGCTGAGATGTGTCTCTGGGAAGAGCAGTGGCTTTACTGTGCAAGTCAATTGAGTCAGTGGGATGCATTGGTTGACTTTGGTAAAAGCATGGAGAATTATGAAATTCTCCTTGATAGCCTCTGGAAATTGCCTGATTGGACGTATATGAAGGATCATGTGATCCCTAAGGCTCAAGTAGAAGAAACTCCAAAACTCCGTTTAATTCAAGCCTTTTTTGCGCTTCATGATAGAAATACAAATGGTGTGGGCGATGCAGAAAACACAGTGGGAAAAGGAGTTGATCTTGCTTTAGAACAGTGGTGGCAGTTGCCTGAAATGTCTGTACATTCCAGGATTCCTCTTTTGCAGCAATTCCAGCAGCTCATTGAAGTTCAAGAATCTGCTCGAATTCTTGTAGACATTGCAAATGGAAACAAACTTTCTAGCACTTCTGTTGGTGTGCATGGTAATCTCTATGCAGATCTCAAGGACATCCTTGAAACTTGGAGACTGAGAACCCCAAATGAATGGGATAACATGTCTGTTTGGTATGATCTGCTCCAGTGGCGTAATGAAATGTATAATTCTGTAATTGATGCATTCAAGGATTTTGTAACCACAAATCCACAACTTTATCACCTCGGATTTCGTGACAAAGCATGGAATGTGAATAAGCTTGCTCATATTGCTCGTAAGCAAGGCCTTAATGATGTTTGTGTAACAATTCTTGAAAAGATGTATGGCCATTCAACCATGGAAGTGCAGGTATGAAATCTTTAGAAGGCTTTGCTTCTGGCCCAGAATTTTTTTCCACTGCCAAAAGATTGACATCTATTATGGGTGTTTTTATTTGCTGCTTTGTTGAATTGGCGGGTACTTAAAAGGAGATGTAGGATTGTCCTGACTATTTTCTAATATATATTCTTGGGACCATCTCTTAATTAATATGTTGCAGCCTGGAATTGGAATTTGTTATTTAAATATTCAATTTTTATGAATACTCTAGTTTTTTAATATCCTCAATAGTCATGGACTGTTAATGCTCTCGTAAATCTCATTGTCAACTAAGCAGTGTGTTGGTTGTTTTGTATTTTGCACATCAATTTTTTGTCCTTTCTTTTCTCTTTGGTGATTGTGCTGTTCTGATTCTCCTTTTTGGGATGGAGAATAGAGGAAGTATGTCATCGGTTCTCTTGTTTCATGTTTGCAGGAAGCTTTTGTTAAGATAAGAGAGCAGGCAAAGGCTTATCTAGAGATGAAGGGAGAGCTTACCAGTGGTCTCAATTTGATTAACAGCACAAATCTGGAATATTTTCCTGTGAAACACAAAGCTGAGATTTTTCGTCTTAGAGGGGATTTTTTGTTGAAGCTTAATGACTCTGAAGATGCCAATATTGCATATTCAAATGCTATCAGCGTTTTCAAAAACTTGCCTAAAGGATGGATAAGCTGGGGGAATTATTGTGACACGGTATATGTTATTATTTACTTGCATTACAATGTGTGTTGCCAGGTTCTGTTACCCAGTACTGATCTGCTATCTGGTGTTTCAGGCTTATCGAGATACTCAAGATGAAATTTGGCTGGAATATGCTGTTAGCTGCTTTCTTCAAGGCATCAAATTTGGTGTTTCCAATTCCAGAAGCCATCTAGCTCGGGTGCTGTATCTTCTCAGCTTTGATACTCCCAGTGAATCTGTGGGGAGAGCATTTGATAAATACTTGGACCAAATACCCCACTGGGTTTGGCTTTCGTGGATTCCACAGCTATTACTTTCTTTGCAGAGGACAGAGGCACCTCATTGCAAACTTGTTCTACTGAAAATTGCCACGGTGTTTCCACAGGTAGATGTCGTTCCTTGTTCAAAAGATTGTTACCAAATATGTTATGCCATATTTTACGTTAATCTTGATTTTCTCCCGTCTAAAATTTTACAGGCTTTGTATTACTGGCTCCGCACATATTTGCTTGAGCGTCGTGATGTTGCAAATAAATCTGAACTAGGTAGATTGGCAATGGCTCAGCAAAGAATGCAGCAAAATGCATCTGGTGCTGGGGCTGCTTCTCTTGGATTGACTGATGGAAATGCGAGAGTGCAGAGTCATGGAGGCGGTGGTGCTTTAGCCACAGACAATACTGTTCATCAAGGCACTCAGTCTAGTGGTGGGATTGGGTCTCATGATGGTGGAAACACTCATGGACATGAACCTGAAAGATCCACAGCAGTTGAAAGCAGTGTGCATGCGGGGAATGATCAAACTTTACAACAAAGTTCTTCGATGATCAGTGAAAGTGGTCAGAATGCTGTGAGGCGTAATGTTGCTTTGGGCTTTGTTGCTTCTGCTGCCAGTGCTTTTGAAGCTGCAAAGGAGATAATGGAGGCTCTTAGAAGCAAACACAGTAATTTGGCTAGTGAACTTGAGGTGATGATTGTCATGCTAGATTTCTTGCTTCAATTATGTTTTTATTATATACCTCACAAAACTCTTATACATGTTATGACAGAATATCTACCACCTCATGGAAAAGGAGAAATAATAAGAAACCAAGTTCTCTATTTCTAAATGCTCGCCCATGATAATATGAACTGTTTTTTTTTTTTTTTCCACTAATGTTCAATTATATTATTTAATTGAAAATGGTTTTCAACCTTTTGGTTCATAATAAAATTCTGGTTTTGCAGATTCTACTTACAGAAATTGGTTCCCGGTTTGTGACTCTGCCAGAGGAGAGACTTCTTGCTGTGGTTAATGCACTGCTCCACCGCTGCTACAAGTACCCAACTGCCACTACAGGAGAGGTTCCCCAATCTCTCAAGAAAGAACTCTCTGGTGTTTGCAGGGCTTGCTTCTCTGTTGATGCTGTGAACAAGCATGTTGATTTTGTGAGAGATTACAAACAGGATTTTGAGCGTGATCTTGATCCGGAAAGCATAGCTACTTTCCCTGCCACTCTTTCCGAACTGACTGCTCGATTGAAACATTGGAAAAATGTTCTACAGAGCAATGTAGAGGACCGGTTTCCAACTGTCTTGAAACTTGAAGAGGAAAGCAGGGTTCTGCGTGACTTTCATGTTGTTGATGTAGAGGTTCCAGGACAGTATTTTTGTGATCAGGTAATTGAGCCACACTTGACACATTAATTTCTGTGATGGATTTCTGCTTTACATAGTGAAGTTTTCTTGTCTGGTATGGGTGAATAGATCTTGGAAACTGATATTATTATTGGAACTTGTACCACATCATTAGCCTTTTTTGTATTCAATAGCGTATTTATGGTTTTTATTTTTCTTGTTTTTATGATACTATTTAACTATTTCCAGGAAATTGCACCAGACCACACAGTTAAGTTAGACAGGGTTGGAGCTGACATTCCAATTGTTCGAAGGCATGGAAGCAGCTTCAGGCGTCTGACTCTTATCGGTTCTGATGGTTCTCAACGTCATTTCATTGTCCAGACATCCTTGACCCCTAATGCAAGAAGTGATGAACGAATACTGCAGCTTTTCCGTGTAATGAACCAGATGTTTGATAAGCACAAAGAATCAAGACGTCGTCATATATGCATTCACACTCCAATCATCATTCCTGTTTGGTCCCAGGTGATTATCACTGCTGAATTTATTTGAATCTTTAAATGGATAAGCATGATGAAAATCATACAAAGACAGGAAATAGCATCTTATAGTGGGACATTGAATCCGTGGTTTTCTGTTCTTTCTTTCCTCTCTTTCTTACTAGTACAGTTTTTGCTGATAGATTGCACCTGATAGTGCTAACAAGGGCCTATCTGAATTGTAATTCTGATAATTATTTTCTGCATGGGCAGGTCCGCATGGTCGAAGATGATTTAATGTATAGCACTTTTCTTGAAGTGTATGAGAACCATTGTGCAAGGAATGACCGAGAAGCAGATCTCCCAATCACCTACTTCAAGGAGCAACTAAACCAAGCTATATCTGGCCAAATCTCTCCTGAAGCTGTTGTAGATCTTCGCCTCCAAGCTTACAATGAGATAACTAAGATTTATGTGTCTGATGGCATCTTTTCCCAGTATATGTACAAGACTCTTCTGAATGGCAATCATATGTGGGCTTTTAAAAAGCAATTTGCAATCCAGTTAGCGCTTTCAAGTTTCATGTCTTTCATGCTGCAGATCGGAGGAAGGTCCCCAAATAAGATACTATTTGCTAAGAACACTGGCAAGATTTTCCAGACAGATTTTCACCCTGCATATGATGCAAATGGCATGATTGAGTTCAATGAACCCGTTCCTTTTCGGCTAACAAGGAACATGCAGGCATTCTTCTCCCATTTTGGAGTAGAAGGTCTTATTGTGTCTGCCATGTGTGCTGCAGCACAGGCTGTGGTTTCACCAAAAGTAAGTTTCGGTGACCATCCATTTAGTTGGTGAGTTACTTTGATGGATATCATCCAGATGTAATGTTTTCAAATTTCTATTTTGCAGCAAAGCAAACATTTATGGCATCAATTAGCCATGTTTTTCCGTGATGAACTTCTGTCTTGGTCTTGGAGACGACCACTTGGGTTGAATCTGGGACCTGCTGCCAGTGGGAGTAGTATGAACCCTGCTGATTTCAAGCATAAGGTCACTACCAACGTAGACAATGTCATCAACCGTATCACTGGAATTGCTCCACAGTATCTCTCTGAAGAGGTAACCTCTATCTCCAATATCCCATCAAATGTGATGTCTCAATTACGTATTTTGGTAGTTATGAATAGCAGAGATACAGGCCCTGACATATTTTGGTAAATCTGTGGCAAAACCATCATGTATATTGTAGTGGTGAGGCTTGAAGATAAGCTGCCTGATTTGCATTGGATATCTTGAATCATCATCTCACACATTCTTTATGGTGTGCTGAGATTTAAAATATTGTAGAGTTCAGGATTGAACTTAAAGCACCATGGCTTTATGGTTTGGATCGGATATAAGGAAATTCATTAGCATTGCAACCCAAATTGGTTGGAGTTAAAACTAAGACAAAAGTCGCTGATTTCTTCATATTGACTTTACCAATTGTATTCGAACAGAAATTATTCATCTTTCTGTGAAGCAGTCAATAAGCATATATGATAAGAAAGGTGACTGCTGTCCCAAATCTGTCATGATGCGGCAATGTGCATGATGCCCAAAAATGTGATCAACGGAAGATCTAAAACTAATTCGTTTCCTTTGCTGATGGACGTGTTTTGTTTTCTTTCCCATTTTGTGCTGCATCAGGAGGAAAATGCTGTGGACCCACCACAGTCGGTGCAGAGGGGTGTCACTGAGTTGGTAGAGGCTGCTTTGACACCAAGGAACTTGTGCATGATGGATCCAACATGGCATCCCTGGTTTTAAGGCATGAATGGAGAGTAGCGATTGAATGTCAATAGTGGTTTTCTATTGTAAATAAAGATTATTATGCACAGCTGAATCTGGAAATTGCTGCTAGTTGTCATTCATTTTGAAGTCTAAATAGTTAACGGTAGGCTTTATATATGAATGTTCATTAATTGAATTAAGCAGTTGCATCATGAAAATTCTACAATCAGATGGAGGATTTTACAGTCTTAGGAGTCCATGAAAACGGAACGTGTCTTTACTGAGTTTATACACATTTTAAATAGTGAACTTCTTAGTTTGCCCTTTCCAGGGGTATTTTTTGGGTTTTCTTGAAAGGCTCATTGGCCATTACACAAGTGAAATGGTTGACTTTCTTTTAAAAGTAAAATATTTGAAACTGGTATCTATAGGTTTTTATTTATTTCATTTGTTCAAGCACATTAAACACTTTTAAGAAGATTTTTTAACATTTGAACTACCATTAAAAACAAGCTATGTTGTGGAACTAATCACCCAGTAATAGGGTTAGGGTTGGTGCCCGGTAATAGGCTAGCATTGTCAATCAGTTTGTTTGATGATTTAAGTTAATATAATAACATGTTTGTAATATGATATAAAAATGATATAAATTAACCTGACAGTCAATATGCTATGAAAAAAATTTGTGGTTGTATTAGTGGTAAAATGACATTCCATCAGCAATGATGGTGATCGCGTGTTGGAAAGTGATTGCCAACCGTGTGTTCATATAAAAAAAGGTGAGAAATTATGGTTAAAATCATAAAGTAATGTGAGGAAAATTCATTTTAAGCATGAGCATACAAAGGAAAAGTAATGTAATAATATTCCAATCATGTAATGTAATGGACCACTAAGCTGAAAGGTGAAGTAAATTATGTTTTTATTCGGTAGAATGTAAATATTTTAACGACGAGGTAATGATATTGATATAATATGACAAGATAAAAATAGTGATAATACAACTAAAATCAATTGTCATAAAACAAAACAATTGCTAAATGACCTAGAGTATGAAGAATACGAATTTTAAATTGTAGAGTATAAAAGTCGAATCACTAAAAAGTATATGATATCATGTCTATTTGTAAAAGAGTGAGTCTTAATTATGTTTCTTTTTATATAGATAATGTTGCCTATTAACATGTGGGTAGAAAAAATTATTTATTAGATGACATGATGGGTATAGAAATATATCTATATAAATCTAGCATGAAGGGTTCGAATAATAAATTGGATGTAAATAGCGAAATTGAGAGTGATTAAATTGATATGTGTTAACATATGTATATGTTAATAAGAAAACGATGCATAAACTAAGTTTTTTATTATCAATGTATAATTGATTTTGAATATTATATGTTGACTCCCTATGAGCTAGGAAATAAAAATTATTATGAACAGTGTGTTTGTAGGTCGTTTGATTCCTTATATTCTAGCTTAACGAAGAAAAGATCAAAGTTTAAGGAATAAACCATAATACTCTTGTATTTTGTTAAAAAAAATAACCTTGATTTGTTTTAGTTCAAGGCTCAAAGAAGCTATTTTACGTGTAGAAATTATGGGGTGTTACAACTGTTAAATACTAATTTAGGCATGTCATTTGCTGAAACGAAACAAGCTATATGTCATGAACTTAGGTGGAATTATTATTATATGTAAGTTGATACAACTTGAAGGTGTCAAGTTGAAGAACATTAGTATTATCCTTTACCGATTACATGCGATACTATTTTAAAGACAATTATTGATTTTATTTTATCCAAAGTTAACCAATTCATTTGTTTGTCCCAACTTCTTGTTGAATTGGTAAAAGAACATCACAATTTGTATATGACTCATCTTAGCCTAGTGACAATGAAGATTATGATATGTTGGGCTCAAATGTGATAATATATGTTAATGGTGATGTTGAAAATGAGGTAATACCTTTTGTTCTTAAACATGAAGATGCTTCAGCATTTACATATGCTTTTTTTTCCATGATTAGCCGCTTAATCATAAACATTCAATCAAAGGTTCTTATTTGACGGTTAGACAAACATTCAATAGTAAAAGTGATTTAGTGAATGCAATTAAATGGTAGTATATTACAAATTTGTTATAATATCAAGTTCAACGATCGACCTTAAACTTTGTTCAATTTTAATATGTGCAAGCATCGAAAATATCAATGGTTTTTACATGGAGGGTGCTATAAAAGGTCAAACTTCTTTTAGATAACAAAGTTAAAAGGGTTTCACACATATACCACCATCTTTATCCAAAAAGAACACCATCAGCTTGAAGCAAATTTTGTTGCTAATGTTATTTCAACCCTTGTGATGAAGAACCTTTCTATAGGTTGTAAGCATTCATGATGAAATAAAATTAAATTACAAATATAAAATCTCTTATGATAAGACATAAGTTGTAAAATAGAAGGTGTTTAAACATCTTTTTGGTTCACATGAGAAGTCGTTTGAAATGTTGTCAAGATTATTGTTAGCAATAAAAGCATCAAATTCTGGAGCAATTGTTGTCTGGAATCACAAAGAAAATCTTGATGATAACACAATGATTTTTTAAAGAGTTTTTTTTTTTGTCATTTGGACATTATATTGATGGTTTCAAGTATTGTAGGCCACTAATCAATATTGATGACATATATTTGTATGAGCGATATGATAAGAAGTTATTAATTGCAGTTGTTTTAATGTAAATAATAAGATATTCCCTTGGTTTTTTCCACTTGTTTAAGATGAAAATAATTAAAATTGGAGATGGTTTTTACTTTGCTTATAACGATACATTATCGATGAATGAATATGTATTTGTATAATATTAGATAAACATGCAAGTATTAAAAATAAAGTAGCAAAATTTTAGCATGAACCTTTAGGATACCATCAGTATTGAGTCTGATATTTTATTAACAGCTTCAATCACAAATTTAAAGACTCATCTACAAAATAAGATTTGATAAAGATGTGTTATGAACCTTTAATGCATAAACTTGATTTATGGTTCTCGAGAATGTGCAAGTTAGACCCAATATCAAGAATGGCTTGAGCTGGAATAAAAAAAGTTGGCACTTTTTTATGATAGTGGTCACCAATATAGCAATATGACAACCAATCTATTTGAATTATTTAATCAAATCCCGAAAGGTGCTCGTGCAATTCTTATTTTTGCTTTAGTGCAATTGACATTCTACAAGTGTAATAGTTATTGGATCGAACGGAGAGGTCAAACAAATAATTCCATTCAATGTGGAATAATATGGCGGCCAACAATTTAGGTTAAATTGATAATTAACAGGGATAGATCGATGTTGAACAATAGATTTTCGATGGGCAAAATCCTTATAAAATTAGGTGTTGTTAAAGAAGTAAGATGAATAGTCAGATTGAATAATAGATAGTTTGTCGACCATGTTTACATGTTTTTGCATGTTGCGCTAAAAATCGCTTGGACTTTAAATAGTATATTGATAATCATTACACTGTTCAGATCTACATATTAACATATGACTTAACATTTTGTCCATTAACAAATGAGTTAGAATAGAATTGTGACACAGGATCTCAAGTAGAAGCAGACTCATCTAGATGGAAACTTGGGCATGGTCGACGAATGTCAACTCGTTTGTATAACAAGAAGGATACAAAGAAGGAGCATGCACCTTATTGACGGGGTATATGCAATGAAACAAGCCATAATAGAAAAACATATCCAACTCGACAACGTATATTTGTTAATACATTTATATTGTACTTTGTTATTGCTTTAAATCCATTATTATGTTTTTGTTTACAATAATATTATACTCATTGAATATTACATTTCACAAGTATTATTACATAGGATACCACACATGTGAGGTGGTAAATCTTCTTCTCATGGAGGGCATACACATTGGGAGGCTAACATGCTTGACATGCCTAATTATTTTGCTTAAAAGTTTGTCACTTTACATACCTAATGAGCATGCTAATACTTCTGTCCTATAGTTATTAGATAAACACAAATAAGATAATGTATTTGTCGGCATCGTAAGTATATTTAACTTCAATTAACATTCTCATTGCTTAACATTCAATATACTTATATTTTAAACTGTGTTGCAGGATGAAGTTAAGATACTACGTGATAGGGTTAAACCATTTATGTTTCAGACGGGTTTTGTATATATTAGTTGTTTGAAGCACATTAAGCTTGATCACAACTTGATCAATGCATTGATTTAGTGATGGAGATGTAAGACGCACATGTTCCACACAGGGAGATGAAACCCATATTACAGGATGTAACGGTTCAACTTGGAATTTGCATTAATGAATATGCAGTCACATCTGATGGGGTGTGTAATCGGGTTGCGATATGCGAGTGTGCATTTATATTAACACCATTTTCTAATGAATTGAAAGGGGTATTATACGTCTTAAATGGATTGAGAAGATATTTTTCATACTACCAGATGATGCTGATGACGAGATCTTATGTATGAATGCATTAAATTATTATTTGAATTTGTGAAGTATATATAAAATAGTTTGATCATTAAAAGCTTATGCAAGTATGCCAAAGTGTATATATTGCATATATTTAACAGCCTTTTATTCACATATTTCACAGGGATATGTGTGCCTCTTATTTATCTAACGTTTCTTGAGGATTTTTAACATGATCCCCACATATAGTTAGGGTTTTGCTGTTTTGACATGCCTCTTCAGACATCTATATATTGCATGTATGAAGGGAGTAAAACATGTTGAGGGATGTTTACTACTTTTATAGGTATAAATGAAACAATTTAGAATTTTCATTTGCGTTTCAAGTGTTTGTTGGCAATATGAAGAAAAATAACTATTATGTTTTTTTAATAACTAATATAGTCTTAGGAGCATCTTCATATGAGTCGACCTCAAATTTTAAGGAAGTCAGTTATGATTGTGTAGACTATAAAAATTACACTTTAGCTCCTATTAGGATGCAAATAATCCAATGTTCAAATGTTGCTTAAAAAAGCTAATAGTATTATGATTTGTAATGTTAGGTGGTGTGTGATCAAGATGTTTGATAATAATCCTACACATGTATTGTCATTTTATCAGAGCGAGCTAAATAGGCCACAACCTATCCATGTATTTTTTGAACAATTTATTTCATAATTCAACTTAACTTTTACCTATTATTTCCATTTAATATTCTTGACACTTGTATTTAGGTCATGTGTAATCCATATGAGGATGTTAGAATAGCAGTTGCTCTTGTTGTTTGCACTAGCAAGATAAACATATAGACATTAATGGTTCCACTGGTATTTTTTGAGATGGTTGAGCTACATTGCCTAGATCGAGTAATGTGATAGTTCGACTATAGACAACACATTCTAGTAGACATTGATACAAGTGATGGGTTACACGCCATAAATCGTTGGGATAAAAACGACGATTACAATTGGTTAAGCCACCATAGAACTTATATATCATAGTGGGATGCAGAAGGAACAAGATATTTATTGAAATACATCATGTGATTACAGAGGAGAAGTATATGATTTGGTATATGGATATCACGCACTGGTCATTACACCAAATCTCGAGCAAGTTCTTCCACCGATAAACTTGCAATACGAGTCATTGATAAACTTGCAATACAAGCATCATATTTAAAATACCTTAAGTAATGATAAATTTTTAGAATTAATATATATTGAACGATGTGTTTTATTTATGGAACCTTTAACGCATGTATTTGATTATTATTAGGTTGACTTGTTTTTACGGGAGGATTGAAAGGCCGCCTTTGTGCTTCATAATATTGATGAAGAAAATGAAGGGCATATCTATGTGTCTTGGTGGTTCATTGTTTGTCACAATACTCTTACAAACTTTACAGAGACATTAACTCT
>Ga0307511_10000981_pt1 | contig 30302 bp, 29 predicted proteins | sample 13_EM_MG_FD_200266 | JGI IMG/M metagenome (GOLD analysis project Ga0307511, IMG submission 200266) | Populus trichocarpa ectomycorrhiza microbial communities from riparian zone in the Pacific Northwest, United States - 13_EM | ecosystem: Host-associated > Plants > Roots > Unclassified | place... | reverse complement strand
CTATTGAGCCTGAAATATAAGTTCTATGGAGCGGCATACGAAGGGCCTTTATTGCATAATCTGGGCATCGGCATGCATGTCTCATGCATGTCTGAGATGCGTAGTAACTTTCCCCCACGCACTGTATGTACGGTGTGATAAGAAAACAACCAGCCAATCGCTACAGAAAAAAATGAGTCGCAGATACCTTCACCCACGCATTGTATGTACGGTACCAACCAGGATGGTTTCCATTACCCCGCTCGGCCCTCTCGTAGGCTAAATATCCATAGGTATCATCTCCACGCCCTCCCGTACGGGCCCGCTGAACTACAACACAGCTAACAACTGCCTTGAATTGACACCTCCTCTAGATCTATATGGTGACAGGAGTCGAGACCGTTGGAATTTTGTTGGGTGTTTTCCCGCTCTGCATTGAGCTTATCAAGCTTTATGTCAGCGGGGTCGAAACACTCAACGAAATGCGCCACCATCATCGGGTTCTTCAAAAGTTTCAGCGTGAGCTCGAGATGGAGTCTTGCAAGTTCTACGATTGCCTTCTCAACCTCTTCGAAGATACGCTCACTGAACAAGACTGTGTTCGATTTTTCCAAGACCCCAAAGAAGCCGAGAAGCGGTTGAACACTAGGCTTGATAGACCTGGTGTGGCGGGGGTTTTCATCAAGGCTGTCGTAGCCTTGCAGGAGGAATTGGATGAATTAAAAAATAAATTTCCGGTGGGTAAAGGTGTAGCGGATAAAATCGCCAGTAAACATGTCCAAGCTGGAAGCAGCGAGTATTTGAAGGTATTATACCCATCTTCCTCATGACGACAGGGAAGCGCTGACGGACCTCAAAAGCTTTGCAAGTGCGCGGGGAAAAATCTAAAAAAGCGGTTCAAGTTGGCACTCTTGAAAGAGGAACATTCGAATAGAATGGGAAAAATTCGGGACATTAACGATGACCTCAACAGACTAGTCAATGGAGCACGACAATGCGTAACAAATCTCAGTACAAGCAGAGCCGATCTTTCGGCAGTTGAGAACCACTGCAAGCTTGTGCGCGATGGTGCACGATCCATGTGCGATGCCCTCAAGCAGAGGATCGAAGTTCCACATGACTGTGCTTGTGACCACGGCGTCGGTTTGTGTCTGGATATGAGAAGTGCACCGACAAAGCAACGTGCCGGGAGACGCCACGACCATGGTATGGGCATCAGGCAGAAGTCAGCATTAAATTTTAGGCTTTTGTTTTGTCTTGCTAGAGGAAAGCAGGGGGATGTTACTTCAATCCAACCAGTGCCTCCCGTTACTTGGAAGGAGCTGGAGGTGGAATCTATTTTTGGGAGTGACGACGAATCGGAGGGAGAGCAGCAACATACAGAATCCCGACACCGCGACGAGCCATCACATGCATCCGAAGAAAGAGCCATGCCAACAAAGCGGGTCGGGTTTGCTAGGAAAGCCTTGAATTACTACTTTAGAAGTGCCGATCCGTCAATTTCAGGCGAATCGCACCCTCACCTAACCTCCACTATGACAGCTCATGTCAATGTAAGCCCAGTTTCACAAGGAAAAGGCCACCGGGATCGCAGTACTGGGGATAGGATATCAAATACTGGGCCCCATATAATACATAATATCTGCAAGACGATAAAAAGATCCATGCAAGCAACTGAACGGCAGTCCCTGGGATTTCTCACAAGTGATTGCGAAAAGTTGAAGCTCCAACTCTGGTCGCTACCCATTGGAGGCTGCTTTGGCCTAACAAATAATGTGCACTCTGAATGGCGTTCCGAACCTATTTCCCTTCTCGCACTGCTCCAGGATCACAACTCAAATGGCCATGGATACCCGAGTATGAAGCTTCAAGATCGGCTGTTCCTAGGTATCAAGCTCGCATCCTCCGTAATTCAATTACGTCAAACACCGTGGCTCAATGAGTCGTGGAGCAACCAGGATATAGTTTTCTTTGCTGACCCCCATACCAGACGCCCCCTCATTGAGAACCCAATGGTGCTGCATAATCTCAGCGCCCCCCAATTGGGTCTCACCCAACAACAGCCGCCTGGGATCGTTCGAAAAAGCAAATTATTGTTCTCGCTTGGGGTAGTACTATGGGAACTTTGGTTCTGGAGGCGGTTGGAAGACGATCCAGATCTCCAAACTTCTTTGGATCATGGACAACTATCGGATAAAATGCTGTTTCGTACAGCGGGAACGGCATATCAGAAGTTGGATGGGGACGCGCCTTTGAAGTATTGTGATGCTGTCCGAACATGTTTCTTTGATAATGTACAAACTGGAAGTCGAGAGTTTAGCACTACTGTGTGGCAGAAGGTGATTTGCTCGTTGCAGGAGAATTACTCTGCTTTTGGCAATGCTTAGTGTGTTCCTGTTTTCAATCTCAAAGCCATTGCTTGCTTGCATGCGGGATTTCTACCAACGACAAAGGCCTATTGTACTCAGGGACCGGGTGCGAATGCGTTCAATCACAATGCGTGGTTGGGTGGAATGGGAGTCGGAGTTGATAGCGCTATCTTTCGATTGTGGTGGTTCACGGAAGACGTGGACCCCAAAGTGATAGAGTAAACATGGGTGAAGTGTCAGAAAATGAAAGATTGTCAGCTAGTCTACCGTACACTCAAAAGGGATGTTTTAATGCAACGCCTATTGATAAGGCTATCGGCGGACAGTTGTTGCCTGCACGCTGGCCATGACATCTCTTATGCACCAAGTCAACTATCAGCCAACTATAATATACTTAGGTAACTCACAATCCAATCGCAAGAATTCGTGATTAACCTGGGTATCATTAGGAAACTATATTTGTTGTTTAGACTGGTTGATGGGTTTTTCTATTCTGTTGCGTTGTGCAGTTTCCACTACTTGCTCAATTGAATTCCAAACCGGATACATGTATAAGCTTACAATTCCGCAATTCCTCTCCATTCCCCCAGCCGAAATTCTCGAGCTCAAAACCAAAGTTAGGAGGACTAGCTTCATTGTCAAATTATATATTCCGTGAGCTAGTTTCACGAGTTCAAGCAACTTTCTTACATCTAATGGCGCCACCATTCGCAGCTAAAGATGCAGCTATTCATAGGCGCCCCTTCACTGCACGAAAGCTTGGACCAAATCTGCATACATTTACCCGTAACCCTTGGAGTAGTGTTCGTCTTGGTTTCTCCATAACCTTGTAATTCTTACAAATACTAGTCTGGCTGTACAATCCCTCGTATGATAACCTTTCAATAGGGTGTGATATTTAATTATCAAAGCGCTCAATCAACGGTGTCATTACCCTGATGTTGAAATGTTACTAACCCACCAACACGGCAAACTATATTTGTTTAACTCCAGCAAATATTTATACACTAGTATTACGTAGCACTACCACCAAAACGGATCTGCTTAAGGGTGCCACCGTCAAAAATACCCACCTATATAGCATGACCTGGTTTCAGAGCATAAGAAACCAATCCAGGATAGCCTACATCGAGGCCAAGGATCAAATGGCAAGAAAGACTCCCTCTTGATCAGAGTCCTCAAATCTGCGAGGAGTGCCTTATTCATATGCCCACCATGCACCTGCATCGATATTTTTAGAAGCTACCTTAGAAAATAACAAGAGTTCAGGGTAACCTAGATCTGGGTTCCGCCATAAACTAATAATATGCGAGAAACACTTTCTTGCAAATCTTCCTGCAAATCCTATCCCAAATTTATTTGCACGACTATTCCAATGTGGCTCAAGGCATGAGCATGAGATCGAGCCCAATAAGTCTACTAGTAGATCTGATTTCCGGCACGGAATCTAGTCCAGGATAAAAGCAAAATCTATGCGCCTATAATGAAGGTACCTTTGTGATTACAGTGCATGACTTTGTGTCGCCTTTCCTACTACACGATGTCTGATACGCCTGCATCCGGATCTCACCGATCCGGTCAACTCATGGCCGATCCAAATGGTCTAGTTACCCCATAGGCAGGCCCCTCTGTTCAAGGGCAATCAAGTGTTAGTCCGGAGGCCCGACCAGTTATATACAATTTGACCGTTCCCCCTGGTTCCGATAATCAGACTCGAAAGTTGGCATTGCTCGAAGCGATGTCATCGAGGTTTGACAAGTTTGAAGATCGAGTACGAAATCTGGAAGCCCCACTTAACGATCCCCTTGTTACAGAACCAATTACAGTTTCAACACCAGTTACTGCTGCCATATCGAACGATCTCAAGTTCAAGCGGCAATTGAAGCGGAAATGATACCTATGAATATTCCTCCTCCTGAGAAAAGCTTTACTAAATGTTACCTAGCTCTGATTCCCGGCAGTCATTTCAACCTTGCAAACCCGTCTTGACTATGTAAATGAAAACTTGTTCGTAAAACATTGATGGAATAGAGAATATCTAACTGTTATGAGGACTTGTTCCTATAGAAAAGACCTGTTCTGCACTGGCAGTGTTAACCAAAAAACTTTTAAACATGAGCCTAAGCTAGAATACTTCAAGGATGTAGATTATTAATTAGAAAAGGGGCAGTCACGGTCTAGTTGCTGCCCAGGTGCTGTATCTGGTGCACATCAACATCTGGATTCCGCATCAGCTGTTAAAGGCATGTGGAGAGGCGCGAAGCCAGGAGAACTTGTGTCATGAGATCAGTGACTCATTGTGATAGTACTATACGCACCTCAGAGCTTGTGTAGCCATCACTCGGTACATCATACTTTATGGGTCAGCGCAGAGGTAATTATAGCTATTACTATAAGGCGCCTCCATGTAGTTGTTGCTAGGGAATAATCAGCCAAATTAATTTACCTATCTACCACCCCGGGAAGAGGGAAAAATTGGTGGATTATGGACTATATAATACCCTTGAAATCCGTCGGAACTGCTGATAACCGTAGGGCCCTCTGCTTTTTCATAGTGGGTAGTATATTCAGTATGTTCTCTGTCTCATCCATTGATACTGAGCCTCGCATAAAGTCAAGATGGATCACTGCAACTATACTAGCTGGCAGCTAACTTTGGATCTTCCGAGCTTACAAGCCACGGTCTAGGTGTAGGAATTTCAGCCCTCTTACGTATTGATCTAGCTGAGTGACAATTCTAAGCGAGATGTGTAGGTAATTTCTGACAATTTTGTAAAATTAATAGTTTTGCTATGGGGTGCCCACATACATTGAGATGTGCATGTTGGAATATACTCTCACGTGGGGTAAGCAGGCATAGGATCATGGGAGATGCAGAAAGGCCGATGGGGCCAATTGGGATGAAACCGGGGTCCCTAATGGGGCCAATTGGAGATCCTGGGAAAAGGATAAAAGAGCTGGATAATGGCCGGAAGGATAGGTGGATAGGACACTAGAACCATAGCTTTCAAGACTATAGCGATCTCTAGATAGCCCTGACGTCGAATACATTTATCTCTTTCTCTCTCTCAAGATTCCTCTGCTCGTAACCTCGTAATCTTACAGTGCAGTCTTATGTGTATATGTAATAGCTGCTGAGTCGTACCGAGACTACCAAAGTGGGAATAGCTTACCCAAAGTGGCACAGGCTGAATCGGCACTCCCCAAAAAGGCAGTCCTGAAAATAAGGCCACAATAACGAAATAGACCAAATAATTACAATACTGCACACTCGAGCAGTCAAGCAAGGCGACGATCATAGATTGCTTTTGTATCCCCATACATCCTATACAGCATTTTAATAATATGAAATTCTCGAAAAGACAAAATTATTCAGTCACCACGATAGAAACGCTACCATCCGGGGCGACCGTTTGGGGCTCGTATAGCACCAAGTTGGGCAGAGGGTTCCAGATATAGTCACAGTAGAGCTCTGCCATCTTCATTCGTACCAAGCACTTTCCTGGCATCCGTTTCTGGGTGCGGATCGCTTTGTAGATTTCACTCTCGTTGTTAGGGAAGTTGCGGTCAAGGGCCTCGCGCACACAGCACCAGCCAAAGCCATTTCTATGCAGGTCCAACACCCGAATAAGTCGCTGGAGGTGCAAAACGAACAGACTGTGATATAATTTGTTTATCACATCGGAGAGTTCCTTGGCAACGATGGGGCTCGTGGAGAGTACATCCATGTCTACTCCCGTACTGGCCTTCAGTGTCTCGCAGTGTACCCTGATGCCCCCGAAGTCACGAATTAGGAAACCCTTCAATTCACCCGTTGCGCGGTCGAATCTTGCCAGGGTGTTTTGGCCGTGCGCTTCAAACGCTACCCCATTGGTGATGGCAGGCGGGAGAAAGGCACGTAGGACCAGGTCAACGTAACGGATCAGGAACGCTTGACGGCTTGCTTCGGTTTCGAGGCCAAAGACATGAGTCACCAGAGTAGCACTAGTGTTGGGCTGCTGAATACGTTCGGTTAGGTTCGCGCAAGGCATTATAATTTCCCGCTCGGATTCGGGACCGTATTCCAATGCATCGCGGACAATACAGGCTGCGTGCTTGGCAACATGGGGATCCTCGTGGCGGGCTACCGCGCTCGCAACCTCACACTGAATTGTAAGAATATTTTTGTCATAAAAGAGGTGTGGCACGGTTGACTCTGAAAACCCTGGCCCAGAATATGCCGAAAAGGGGCTGACAGTCCTGAGGGCACCACTAACCCTGACGCCAACGCCGAGTTTGAGAGACTTGCCTGGTAACAGCTCAGGTAGGGCCAAAGTCCGAATGGAGGTTAGACTGCGAGCCCAGACAGGCCTGACCTCATTCACGATTTGTGCGATAGGGAACTTTTCCAAGAGGGTTTGCAGCTGGAACTCGTGTACAGGGAGATAGACAATGTCTGGTTTGCGTGTGTCACCAAGGATGTGCTCGACTAAGCCACAGACTTCAGCCTCGAAGTCGCCTCGAAGGTGTATAGCTTTTCGAGGAAATGAAACAAGACGGATTCGAGGGTTGTCTAGGTCAATCATACCCGGTGTGAGTGGTGGCATGGGTGGGTAACTCATCCTCAACTTATGCATCTAGAATGTAAAACTTTCCATAAGCAAACGTTCAAAGTATCTCAATTATGCTATTTAACTTTCATATACATACTGGATGGGTAGGGTGGCCTTCATAGTTACACTGCTCCCACTCAACTGTGGATGACTGTAGCGTAGGCAATCTCTTGGGGTGCTCATAGTTGTACTGTTGAAAATCGATAGATGACCGAAGCTCGAGCCTAACTTCCTCAACCAGTCTCGAAGGGACTTTGAGATCCCGTCGAGAGGCAACAGTCAACCAGAGCTGGATGGCGTCCAGCCCGTGCTCAATTCGGAATGTATCAGCGCCTGCCCCAGAAGCATCTGCTAAGGCATGAATCAGCGCCTCGTAGTGCTGTCCATTTCCCACTACCGTGCTATCACGCCGCTCTTGGCCGCCATTTGCAATTGAGTTGTGAAGTGTAAACAAATGAGGGGCAGCCATGTCCCATGGATCAACCAGCTCAATGCGTGGAAAGCAATGCGAGCCACTGGCAGAAAGGATAGCCTCGTTTGGGTGGAGGATTGGCAGACTTCGCAAGGGAACGGTCAACAGTACATTTGAGAAGAGGGTTTCAGGTTCAAGGAGTTCATTATCAGGTACATTGCGAAGGAGGAGGGCGATTCCAACAAATGGGGCCAATGAAGATAAGTTAGAGGAACAGGACCCGAAGGCCGAGGAAACAGGCAGGAAATAGGCTAGGCATATGCCTTCGGAAACCAGGCAAGCCACAAGCCTGGAAGCTGTGGCGAAGTTGGCATACACCTTAGCATCGGCCTCCCGGATAGTGGCAGCTGCAGACATTGCACGATGAAGGTGAAGGTTGAGGTGGTATATATATATATGTGCGAACGTAATATTACTTGAGGTTGCTGAACCCGATACCTGCAAGCAAGATCGACCGGATGTTCAACGGGCGCTCCAGAATTAATATTGTAAATAAAATTAGGACAAAACTTGTACATAGCTACTTTATGCTGCTGCTGTGCTAGAATCTTGCTTTTGGGACGAAAGAAGGTAGGAGAACAAAGATGATGACAGCGAATAATAAATACCGCATGATAAACGTGCTAGCGGACATCTCCATGCCCCAGATGATAGGTTAAAATAGTAGTAATTCTTTTTATGACGAGCCACCCGGAAACCCAAGTGGATTGAATGGTTGGCAAGTTAATCTGCCGCCCCACGTAGGGAGAAACTAGGAAAGAGCTACGGTTTGAGGGTCTATGCATAGGTAATGAAAACTCTAGATATGACGGTCTAAGGGAATAGGTGAAATATGAGGGTCTTAGGAAACTTCTCTGTATAGGTAATGAAAGAAGGCCTCGACAGTATCATATGGGGCCTCCTGACCCTGGTCTTTCCTGCAGATCGGCCGGTCTAATGATTTCCATGTCAGCGGGTGGGGAGGGCAGTGGAGAACGATGTGATCTCCGCCCTCTTTGGGGTGGTTGCTGTAGGAAATACTCCCGGCCGAATGCAAGGTCGATCATGGGCAGAAAACGGCAGGTTTGAATTATGCGAGTAGGAACTGGGATGCCCGGAACGGTAAGTTTGAATTTGGACAAGGATATAAGGGACGAAAACCCCGCTGGTGGAATAGAGAGTGACAGAGCATTAAGACCATAGCATCAAAACTATAGCGATACTTAGATAACTCTACCGTTGAATACATCTCTCTCTCACACAGTTACTCCGCTCGTAACCTCGTAATCTTATAGTTGCAGTGGTGACAGGCTTGGCTGCCCGCCTTGCCAATGTTGTGTAGCCAGTGCCCTTTGTTGGTGCGGGCCCACGTGAAGGCGGAGGGGGCTTGCCGGTGCCAATCTGTTTTGCGTAGTCCAAAGCCTGGTGTGTACCGGTACTCTTTGCGGGTGGCTTTGGAGAGCGCCCTGATACCTCCCCCCGTTGCGCTCTCTTGTAACCAAAAAATAGTAGTAATATTTCACCATAAAGACAAGTTTAGACAGTGGTGCAACTGTTGAGTTATGGTATATCAGAATTATGCCTTCCTAAAACCCCAACCAGCGTAGCGTAATGATCAACGTGGTTAAAACGTTATTTTCTGCTCCACGGGGTTTCCAGCACGAGTATTTTACCCAGTATATGTATATTGTCTAGGGATAAATATAGCAAGACATCGACCTGCTGAGCCTTTTCCTGTCTGCGACCGAAACTCTCCGTATGCACAACTTCCCATGTTCAATCTTCCAGTGCAGATGATTCCGACCCCACTCCAATATCTTCCCTACTCAGAAACTAACCCACAACCATGATTACCCACGGAAAGCAGAGTATTATCCCAGCACTAGCACTAATTACAAATATGTAGCCCTTGCGCTTGAGCGAATATGGCTCAATCAAAGCTCGTAAAATTGAAATTGATCCTAGAGCCCGGTATAATGCGCACAAACTCCCAAGCCCCCAAAGTGCTTAACAATGACACAGAGGTGAAGCCCCAGTCATAGAAGCAGATCAACGGCCTTCAACACTCTCAGCTAAGCCTATATTGAATCCGAGAGGGTTGGTATTATGGTTGCTAGTGCCCTTGAGGCCGAACAGGTTAAAAATCGCGATATATGGAAAGATTTGTATAATCTAGGGGCTACAGAACATGCTGGGCTAAAAAAACCACATAGGGAGTGCTCCAAGATGTCAAGATTGCAGTGCCGCGAATATAGCTTGATTGGGGCGCTCAAAATGGCTGAAATTCGATACCGAGGAGGCCAATTTGCGAAGGTTATATAGAACAATAACATTTCTCACAGTTTGCAGTGCGTATAGTTTTATATACAGTGGGTAGCTTGGGTTTATGCTAATAGGTCTTATAGAGTGGACCTATGGGGAGCCTATGGCTGCCAGTAGTGGTTGTGGTAGGCAGTGTGGGAGGGGTGGGGGGGTTGGTCATGATAGAGGAGTGGTCGTGGGGGTATTGAGGGTACAGGTGTTATAGAGGATTCAGGGTAAATCGTGGTGGGCTGGAAATATTTAAATTGGATTTTTCGAGTGTTTTTAGCTTATATTTATTGTTCTTACTGCATCGATATTGTGTGTATTGATGGGTATATTGGGATGTTACTGCATGTGGCAGGGGGAGCCCATGCCGATCGTCACGTGGGCGCCGATCTTTACGCAATATGTGATACTAAGTAGCTGCTCCCTGTGGTGATAAGCCGTCTCCTAATTAAGATAGCTCGTAGAGATGCACATCATGATGATGACGATATGATTCTCAGACATATACGCAAGCGTACCTCAGACATACCACGGATGCACCGGCACATCTCTCTCGTTCACCGCATAGCCCCCGCTTTGCACACTTGCACACCCAGAGCTCTGGTAGAGTTCCTTTTCGGCGATCTAGCAGGGACAAATTTAATTCCCCCAAGTATTCCGGTGATTTCAACCCCATGTCACCATCTACTGTCAACAAGTTCCAAAGTTACATTGTTCCCTCGGAATCAAGAAGCACGATAGCCTTGAGAACACTAGTATGCATTCACCGCAAGCGCATCGAGACCTCACAATTTGTGAAAGTTGAAAAGTACTTGTCGGTAAGTTACGGTATTGGTTCTTTTTTTGGTAATATACATACAGTATGTACAGTGCCATTCAGAAAGTGTCCGTGATGCATAAAAGAGGCTAGGCCAAATGTAGGACAAGTGCTTCTATTCTGCATATGGCTATTCAAACTATCCAACCAGACTGCTCAAACTTGCAGACGATCTTAGCCATATGCAGAATGACCACGCTTGATCTGCATGCAACCTGCACCCTCGTATATGCATCACGGACACTTTCTGAATGGCACTGTATATACAGTCGGGTTGTAAAGTGATCGGATAGAGCTAGTGGATTTTAGTAGCGATGCCCGGCTGTTCAGTGCCATCCACAAAGTGGATGAAATCTTGATTGAGAGCCACACCTGATGGCCCACACATTAATATTAATAAAGCAGGCTCTAGACTGATGTGAGTGTTTTGTGGATGTTCAGACTACGGTAGTGGCGTTCGGCTAGGTACCTTAGTACATCCTTCGTCTTCTAGAAGCCAGCTGGATGCTTACTGCCTGCTTACCCTGTCAGGAACCGTGTCCCAATGAGGAAAGGATTCTAGAACTATATGATGGTAGCGCTAATGGTGCAGGGTAAATGTTTTCTCGGTTGATGAATTGGAACCCTGCGGGCTGGGCTGTTGTGCTTGACCTGCCACTGTCCAATCACTTTTCGCCCTTTGGCTGTACGTGAAATAGGGCCAGAATAGTCACGAGACTATGTATACGGGTACAAGGGAATGAGATTACTAGCGCTGTAGACTGAGACAGCGGAATTCTGCTACTCTACATATGCACTACATATGCACTGATTTGTATATGTAGATTTGTATGGAAACAATCCTTGCCCGCCAATGGTCGATCTCAACCAGGCTAGCAATCTCTTTCCCTTGTACTGGTGTCGTACTAATATCCAACTACCTATCCTGAGTGGGGCTGAATCCGTGCTCAAGTCGCCGAAGTATATGTCCGTCAGGTGACTTTGTCTCAAGCTAGTTGCGCTTCACTATCAAAGTCATTTGATGGGGTGCCTACAATGCTTTACCCAGCATCGTCCAACCATTCGATGTGTTACGACTATACTATATCAGTCTTCGGTGGTGCCGTGGCTAACTAGTCCCCAGTTAGTCTGGTTAGGTCCCCAGTCCACGCCAACTAGTGATTGAAGATTTATTACGCTGCGATAACTTTGTGGTTAGCACCAGACTCCAGTTAGTCTGGTTGGTCGTAAACTCCCAGTCCACGCACTATCACACGTATCCAGGTTAGCCTCATTCTTGCTTTACCCAATCATGTCGTAGCAGCGACAGCCATCCCTAGATAGGCTTAAGATTGTATGTCGACTACCAAAGAAGGAAACCTGGTCCACAAGGCACACTGCAAGGCAGAATACCCTAGCTTCAGGAACAGAGACATGGTTACACAGAGTAGGTAGGTTACACGAGTGGGCTGGTTACACAGAGTACCGTACTGTACGTATCCCCATTAGCTTCTAAGATATATCCAAGATACCTATATTTCTAACGCAATAATGTACGTACTATGATTTAGTTTGGGCTCAGATAGCACTCGGGGCTGCTCCGAAGTTAGCCTCACAATATAATTAAGGCTGAGCATCCTCAGTACCGTGACCTAGACGTCATTTATACACATGCATTAGTCGGATTTAGTTTTGAGTTGGTCTTTAGATTCCAGCCTTGCTCTGCAGAAAGACTCAACCATCTATGTGCAGGTATGAGTAAATTCGAGGCCTAAGGCACCTACCTTGTGCATCTGATAGGGAGAGATTTCAACGAATAGTACTGGACAAGAGCAGACATGCTACCAACTTTTGCAAATAACAGTCTTTGGTCTTTGTATTGAGGTTACAGACATTCGAACGTAGAGTGAATGGATCATGCATATGAATAACAAAATAATATAGCATATAGTTTACTAGTACTACGAAAATACACCTTTCATACATAATACTTAAGTGCTACAATCATGAAGCCAAGCCTGGGTCCTCCTCCTCGTCACTCTCCTCTGCCCCCGCTATCCATTGTGTTGTAACTTCCTCGAACCTGAAGTTCTCATCTCTGTCGAGATATGGTGTTCGTCGTACCCTCAATGTTTTGTGGTAGAAGATCGGCAGTACTTTCACTAATCCAAACCAATACACCACTCCCACTGCAAATAAGCCCACACCTATCGTCGGAATAACAAACCACTTTATACTACTATACGCCAAATCTGACCCATTTTGCGGACGGACCCATGCTCCCACAACCATGAATAGGCTGGCGAAGAAGTATAAAGCGGGGAAAAGGGGCCCAAAATAGGGTCTGAAGCCAGCGATATTCTTCCACTGGTATGACCCACCATTGTAGTCCGACACATATTGCTTGATGTAACCAACGTAAAGTAAACCCCCTCCCAGGAAAATTCCGAACCACGCATATGTCATGTAGGAGTATAGTCGGGTAAAAATCAAATAACCATCAGATGCGGGTGGAGACAAGATGAGGATCAAGGAGGTCAACCAGTGGAGGAGTAGTGCTGGCATGGGGGTCTTTTCCTCAGGGATGGCGGAAGATACTGGCGTGCCATGTGGTCCGACATGTGCCTTTTTGGGAAAGAGTTTCGAGAATGGTGTATGGTACTCGGAGCGCCAAAAGGCGGAAAATGGGAGGACTCCCTCTTTTGCAATTTCCTGCTTCACTGCAGACACCAGGGAATTAGTCCATTTCTGCTTCAGAACAGGCACCAGGATCCATAGCAATTAGAATGTTCTCACCCTTTGAGGTCATGAATGTAGTTACAGAAATATTCCCGAAAGCAGAAATTGCGATTAGAGCAGGGAGCGCGCGCTTCGCCTTATGACTCTTCTCAAAGAGCTGTCAAGAGGAAGAGTTAGTTTTGCATCAATGGAGATGATATATATCGATGCTAAAGCAGATATACATATGTGCGATTGGAACCTCATACCGTGTTGATGAAAACTGTGGAGATTGTTTTATCATTGTTGGACATTAGACGTTCCGCTGAAACTACAGTCATCTAACGATGGATCATTAATATTAGGAAACTAGTAATCATTCACTGCTACCAACCATAATACAATTGAGAGGGATGCACTTACAAAAGAGATGTTCGTCAAAAGATAGGATACGAATACCAATGTCAACGCACCCATGGTGGACCATTTCAGCTTCCTCGCTGGATCCTTTACTTCACTCAGCACGTCTATACAGATTCATTAGTAATCTGAGAGTTGAAACACAACATAGATCTAGATATGTAACGCCATAGATATCCAGATACTCACAATTTGCACTTTCGAATCCCCCAAAACTGAAGCTGACATCTAGCAAGGTAGTTATCCACCCATGCGCTCCGTAATGCTGAGTGAAGGCCTTGCTAGCATTGAAACTCCTTGTCCTACCCAAGTCAATCCCAGGGTCCGACACACCTAGCTTTCCTGAATATGCTGCAAGCCCAGCGATAATGAAAAACCAGAGGATCATGATCTTCATGATGGCAACACTATTCTGAACCCAAATTCCTCCGGCACGCCAGGCACCATGAAGGAGACATGCAACCGTAACCACAGCAACTGCAATGCCTTTGATAATCCAGCCGGTTTTGTGGTCATCAATGTTGACAACGTCGGGGTATCGAATTATCTGCAAAAAGTTCGTTGCAAAGACAATGCCATTCCCCGAGGTATTTCCAAGGAAAATGAAGATAACAGCGTAGGTGCAGGTTGCGAGAAATTTGGGTGTTTTGAATATGTACTCCAACTGCAAAGGGCCACCCTCGTTAGTCTCTGACTCCTATGAAGATGCTCTTGGATAACTTGGATAACCTACATAATTCTTCTCCCCGCCTGACCGCGGCACAGATCGCCAACGCCCACGTACCAGATATCTCGGAATCGTGAGGCCTAGTTCCAGGTACACTGCCATCCCCGCATAGGAAATCAATCCACCTAGAACCCACATAAAAAGCGCACCCGCCGTTGTCTCGGTGCTCATCCATATTGTCTTTGGAGTCTCGAAAATCCCAGTTCCGATCATGCGATTCACCAATAAGCATCCAGTGGAGAATATTCCGAGCTTTGCAATACGGGGGGAGTGATCCTGAAAAAGCATGTCCCGGTTTCGCCTTGCGCCGTCGATGCGCGCTCTGATATCATCGTCCATTGAAATTCGATAGTTGTCATCGCTATGCTTGCTTGTGACAGAGGCCACAGCACCCTGAGGATAGCCATCATCATGTATCTTCGGATGACGCTGAACTTGGTGTTCATCATTCCGACGACGAAAACTGCTGTTGCTGTCAATGGAGCCCATAACGCCTAAAAAGATGTCACTTGATTGGTCTGATACCACTTCGTTCCTGCTCTAGCTCAGCGAAGTTCCTGGACCTGGGGGGGAATATATCTATTGCGACACGCTTGAGATCAATTTGGTCCTTTACCCTTGTCACATTGTCACAGAATCAACACTCGAGTGGTTTCGCTTGATGGGTGTGTCGGGTTCTGGTGCCAACCCCCTTCGCTGGCCGGTTACATGCATCCTCTGCACATACAGGGTCTGCTTCGAAGTGCGAGGCCATTGGGCTGCTTCGCTGGGGAAGGGCGCCCTCCCTTCCTAGCACTCTGCAGTACCGGTATGGAGGGACCCCCTTGTTGCACCACACGATCTCCCGCTGTTTCAATCAGATTTGGACCTGCGTCCCAAATATCTAATTATCACTAACTATAGTTATTGTGAGTTTCCAGGACCCATAATTACATATTCATAGGGACTGCTACTATTTAAAAACGACGATCCAAGAGCGCGTTTAATTTATCAACAGCCTCATATTTAGCTAGCGCTGTGCCCGCAGCGCTGTCCTTTGCCGCCTCCTGTATGGCGATCTACGTATACCAAGGCGTTCACAGTTACACAGTGCGAATACGATTCAGACTAGACTCTCGGCAATATTCGGCGGAGCACCCGCTGTTTTTCTAATCTCTCAAAGCCATAGTACCTCAACGTATACCCATGCGACCCAGTGCCCATACTCATCGATTCATCTCCGTGTACCTAGTACTTAGCTACCCCCGTAATAAGTATATGAGACGGGTAGGCACTGTGCTTAAGCTTGGGGCTGGGAATGATAACGATAAGTATCAAGGCGTTGCAACATGATTGCTCCCTGGCAGATGCAAACCTACGTAAAATGACAGGCTTAATCCCCGCGCGGTGATCGTCAGTCACTTGGTGACAGAACGATTCACTTCACAAATACGCGGTCGCAGTCGCAGACAGATTCGTTGCTTCCAACTACAGGTAGGATACAACTTATGAAGCACACTCCCAGTTGCTATTTGGATAGCCTGCATCTTCATCAACCGTACTAACTTCATGCCCCATTGCAGCTACACCCGCCTCTCAACAAGCTGTGGGCTTGTTGGCCTGGGTTTCAACATCAGTATCCACCACCACCATCCTATCCTCGATATTCGGCCACGATTCACACTACCGTACCGGTATAGCATCAGCGCGAGCTCGAGAGCATCGCAACACCGCAGAACCGAGCACCGACGCCCAGTGTCGATAAAATAAAGCGTATCCGGATAGTTTCCTGAATACTCTTCTGCGCCATGATTCCAGCCGCCGGGTTTTCCCTTAACGACTTCTTTGCCACTGCTCGTTTTGCTATCACAGTTTACGACCATATCCAGCTTGGACACAGTGCGCCCCAGCTTATCTCGAATTCAGACAGTATATTTTGGATTTTGGAAACGGATTGAAGTATCTCGCCGAGATTCTACAGGAGCACGAGCGACATCTTTTCAACAGCGGAGCTAGAGGTACCGTCCGAGTCGACAATACTAGCAGAGTGCAGCGAACGCTTTCAGAAGTTGTCGGAGATTTCAAAACTCTAGAGGAGAATACCTTAAAATTCCTTAGGCACTATAAATTTATGGTTCCGCCAAAAAAGGGCGGAACCTCGGCGGCGACATGGAAGAAAGTGAGGGTTTACAGTGAAGGGTCGGCGATGTACAAAGAGATAGAGGTGTTGAAATCAGAGTACTTGTTCCATACCGCGAAGGTGAACATTGTTGTACAACCCCTGCGAATGTAAGTGGTCCTTGAGCTATTCTCAATCTATTGTCCCCGCTATTAAGCTTTAGACATCATATTCATTTTTGCATGTATGCGCAGCCTCCTCCTAAGCAGCCTCGAAACTACCCTCATCGACGTCCAGCAAACGGTCAATCGTATTGAACAGCTTGCGAGAAGTCTATACACCCAAACCACTCAGGAGCCATCCGGAGTACCCGAGCCGGTTTTGGAAGAGGAAGAATCTGTTACCATGAGCCGTGAATCTTCGACCGCAAGTGGATGTGGAGTTCCGCCTCCAACTGGAAGCTACAGATTTCCACGGCGGTCAGATACAGGACTCTCAGACGCCACTACGTGTGTGTCAAGTCCAACAAAGCGCAAGTCAGTGTTTTCGCTTCCCGGCGTTGACGGAAGCAGTAATAGTGGCTCAAGTACTGCCATCACCTCCACGCAGTCAGAATGGGTTTGGCTTCATGAGCAATTTGCAGCAGCTCTATCCCGATCTGTGGGTCTTGAACAAACAAAACTCGGCATTGTATTAGACGAGGTTGTTCGGTGGTTGGAAGAGGTAAATAATTACACCATGTTATTTATTCTCCTATCCTGAAGTTTCCTCCTCTACACATCAGGTGACCTGATGCACAGATCTTTGGGCAAGCTAACTAAGGCCATAATTCGGAGAATACAGGGGCGGAGAGGTATACGGGGCACAAGATCGGGAGATTTCGTCGATCCCATTTCCTTCGTGAATCTTTGCAAGGCTTCTTGGCTATGTGGAAAACTCCTCTCTTCTCATCAATATCAAACACTTGATGCAAATTCTCTCTGGCATCCATATATTGGAAAAATAGCAGAGGTTAGTGCAACCCCCCTAGGGTATTATTATGTGAATAGCGTCACGGTAAAAGCATAAGGGCTGAACTTGCCATGTGCTCTAGTCAATCCGTAACGAATTTGAAGACGTGAAACAATTCCGGCTCAAGCTACCAAATATCAAAGCCATGAGACCACCGCTGCCAAGCCCAATCTTTGACATTGGCTTGCCACCAGCCATTGGAAGCTCAGGCATTTTTGGGCATAATACGTTTGATTTTGTAGAGCAAGAAATCTTGATAATGTGAGATGCCTTCAATGCCAGTGGTCTCTACGCCACTGCTTTCCTCCCGATTCACTTACTAAACAATGGGCAAAATTCAGGGATCTTCCGGGATACGGTGAGATGGAACGGGAAGTAACATTGGTTGAAGTTCACGGTGGTGATACTATACGGGTGAAAGACAAGATAGGGCATGGAACAGAGTGGACAGGTAAGTTGAGGGTAACGTGACGAAGTCCTTCCGGAAAACCACCACCTACTTGAGCCACTTTGTCAATACTAGTAAACTGGCTAGTTGTGGTGGGGGTAGCAACAAAATCATTAGCTGGCAGCTAACATACACTGGCTTTGGAATCACAGTGACACCGAACACTTTGAAGCGGAGCAAAACCACAATACACCCGAGCATACCGTTTATGCAAGGATCTGGGCTCCTACAGAGACCACATCTGATACTCAAGAACAGTGATAACAGTGATAGTGTCGGTTTTGAGTTCTCAGATTACAAGCAGCTTAATACTTTCCAGGCTGCTTTGATGGGCTATAAAATTGTCTCGCAACTGTACGTCTTCCTTAGCTGTATCTTTGCTGCAGAACGAACGTCAACTAACCTAGAATATGGAGTTTAGAAAGCAGGTTGGCAAATTAGAATGCTACTATCACTCTTCCAAGCTACGTCGTGCTAAAACGGATGTTTACAATCAAACAAGTGTTCAGCTTTGGCATGAACAAAGGGAAATTCGATACTTACGGAAATCCAGTGCCTACAGTCACACTAGTAGCAGTGGTGGAAAATCACTCGCTGTCCCCTTGTTCGAAGCTCAGTCTCAGTATACTACTAAGGCTCACCGGACATACTCCCAAGGTTCGATAGCGGCGGGATCCATTTCAGCGGCAACCAGTAGTACCTCAAGCTCCATGTCGAGTTCAAAAGGAAGCCACACGGTCAAAACGAAGGAAGCAAAAGTCGAACAAAGCCCTGAGAGTAGCAAATTGGTGATTTTCGCGAGACCCGACAAAGACGCCTCCAAAGGAGGCGTAGGAGGTGTCGAAATTCTTGTCATGGAAAGTTAGTCTACCCTCCTTAGTAATGCGCCCCCCAGACCATGAATATCAGGAAACTTGCAGCATTCCTTAGTACATACAGAGACTAAACAGTTTCTAGTTGACCCCTACACCATGATATCTCGCGAAGCCTGCTGTACCGAGAGAAAGCCAGATCCGAGGGATAAAAAGGCTCCACTATGTTGTCTCCGCGTCGTGATCGAAAAGCAAGCTGGAGGCGGTGATAGCGACGGAAAGTCACTGCGTTTACTTGGATTCCGGGAACCCGAACAAGACAGTCACAACGGAGACAGTGGGACAGGCGGAGGACCACTTGGCCCCGGCTTACCCTTGAACGTTGATGCATGGCCTGAGAAAAGATCTAGAAGTCAAAAGGCCCAAGGCTTGGCAATTAGATTCAACACAGAGCTTGGTAATTATGATCAATTCCACCGACTGAGTTGCAGGAACCTCTGACTGACATTTTGCTCGCTGGGCGGCCCTGTAGACAAACGTCGTTTCATCAATGACTTCGAAGGCCTACAGTTACTCGCACTCTCTAGTGCTGATACCTATCACTAGATATTCAAAGTTCCGGTTTCTCTTTTTCATTCCAATTTCTTTACACTATGTTTCAACTGGGTTGGAGTAACTACAGAATCGATTTCTCACGTGCATCTGCGCGATATGCTGATGTCATCTTTAATTACAATTGTTTTCTTTGGATGGAGTCAATTTGGTTGAATGCTGGGCTTACTTGCTGAGGAATATGGGTTTCTTTTCCTTTTTTCACTGGTACATATGGTCGACCATGAACGGCAAATATAGGGGTAATAAAAGATAGCAATATAGGCCATATATGTGAGGTAATCAATGTTAATTTGCCACGAGCTCTCTGAGATGTACCTCCCGTAGATCTAGAGGCAGTCCCGCCATACCCTATTAACGTTTGTTTTAGAGCTACAGTGCTGCTAAAACACTCATCGACGGCAGAATCGATGATTATTGCGTGCAGTGGAAACCCGTATATTCTACCTGGCGAGTTACCCTGAAACTAAAAGCCAATTGACCTTCTCTGTCCGTGCAATGCTACCTTTGACGAACCCATTTGCAAAAGTGACAGGCTAAAACGCAAGTACGTAATACTGCTCATAAACTCTATCGAGCTCCTGGTATTTAAGTGACAAGTGACAAGTGACAAGTGATTGTGGTAAGTACTTTTGTACAGATACCCCTTTCATATGTATTACCCTGAATACTTACATCTATATCCGGTACACAAGTCACCTGACAGACATACTTTTCCCATTGTCAGCACATAGTACTGTACATAAAAATACCTTATACTTAAATAGGTAAGCTTGCAACCAGACTAACTACCTAACTCGATACACATCACGTTCGTTTCACTATTGTGGTAGGCTAGGCCTGCTATGCAAGTACTGAAAAGCAGCTCAATTGGAAGCCATGTATGTATATTTTAATTTGGTCGTGAACCCAAGTCCATCCCTATGCATTATGTTGCCTGCCCTGATAGAAACCCCTCCAATCCCAAAAAAGGAAATAAAACCCGTTATATATAAGGAAATTGAAATAAGGAAACCCTCCACCATTACAAATCCACAAATGAAAGAACCTATCCGAAGCCAAAAGTAAATTCTCTCAACCTAAGCGATATTTTACTCAATTCACCACTCGGAAATGAGTACCTAAAGCCATCACAAATCTGCACCTAAATCTAATCGTCAATATCCCCATAATCGCCATTGCCATTATTGGCTTGCTTCTGGCCGGTTTGCTTCTGGTTTACTTGCTTCTGCCTCTGGTTGGTTTGCTTCTGATTGGCAGAGCTGTCATTATCATCGTCATCCTCCTCCTCTTCGTCATCATCATCCTCATCCTCATCCTCATCCTCATCATCATCATCATCATCATCAAAATCTTCTTCCTCGTCTTCTTCATCATTGAAATCATCTGAGGAATTATAACCAGTATCTTGTAGTGACGGCTTCGACTTCTTCTCCTTTGATTCCATTTCGTCGTATTTTGAATTAATAGGGCCAAGCAGTAATTTGATCGCCTAGAGCACGTATCAGTCAGAATGGGAGCTCAACAGTATGGAGTGGTGTCGTATCACATACCCGTCGCTGGTGCTTCTCAGTGAGTTTATAATCAGGATCTTTGGATCTCATTCCCATAATTTCCATGAGATCTCCTCCTGATAAGGTGTCAACATAATCCTTAACCGTGGATTTGTTATCAAGGTGTTCAAGGAATTTTTTCGCGTCGCGGTCATTCCCGACCCGAGCAAATTGGAATGCAATGGCTTTCCGAACGTTAGTAGCTCGATTCAGGGGTTCACTCTTATAGATCACGGCACTAACCTTTAGTAGTCTTGGGATCAAAGTTGTCCCTCTTAAGGGAGTCAGCGACACTCTGGATTGCCTGCTTGAGGCGGGAAGAGGGCTCTCCTTCGACCTAAGAGGATTGCGAGTTAGAGCATATATCATGTGTGGGTGCATGAAAGCATAAGGAGGACATACAGCTCCATCTGTGATAACCATAATCAAGAGAGGCCGCCCGAGTTGCTTGAGCTTCCTCGCCTCCCCGCTCTTCTTTTCCCATTTCACAGTGTCATCAAAAACGAAAGGTTTGAGTATCTTTTGCATGAGACCAGTTCCAATTCTCGTCAAGCCTTCAAATTCATGGTTATCAATGACTTTGTCGATCTCTTCGGCTGTCATGATGTTGTCTGCTTCCAGATCATCGTTGCCATTGAGGAAACGAATGGCGCGGATACCACGCTTCTTATCGGAAACCGCCCCATAAATGTCTGCGATGAAGGAAAGGACACTCTTTACGGCCACCTTACGCTTCCCGGCTTCTTCAAACTCCATGGAGATAGAGTCATCTAGAGGCACAATTGGATTAGCCCCATTCCTATCATTCAATTTAAGGAGACTCACCGATGAGCACAGCCAGGTCGTAGAGACTCAATATGGCGAGCTGCATCACAAGTTCACGGTTAACATATTTAAGGTTAATGGGCAACCTTGCAGCAATTTCGGCTTGTGGCAATAGCTGTTGCCGCAACTGTTTGTCGGTCAAATCTTCACCCAGGATACGTTTCAGGTCATGAGCCTTCACAAATTCCATCATTTTATTCAGACAATCCTTCACTTTGAGTAGCTTAGGTTCGCCTTTCTTGCCCACCTGGCCAAGGCTCGAACCTGATCTGGTAGAACTTGGACTGAGAGGAGCTGTCAGATTGGTACCGTCGGACGTAAGTCTTTTCACGACAGTTGTCTGTTCCCGTATTGAGTTAGCTTACAATTGAAATACTTTCTCAATATAGGATTCTTTGGTCTGTTTGAGTACATGTCTTCAAGTCCCTACCAAGGGATGTGAATGCATAATTATATGTCATTGAAACTAACATACCCAGGATCCTCGGGTTCTTGAGCTGGATGACCTCCCACGCTCATCACCATCATCATCTTCATCATCATCATAATCTGACCCGCCATTGGTAGACCTGACGGTGGAGGCACCACGGGAATGCACAGCTTGACTGATGCTCAATCCATCAGCACTGATACCAAGGGGCAGCACCTTCGGCTTCTTCGAGCTCTTAGTCGCTCTAGCAGACATCTGAAAGTGGGGTTAATTAAAATCGAAGGGTAAAAGGCGGTAGAAGGCGGTGATTAAGTGCAAGTATCTGCCGGAGATAGGCTGTTCGGGAGTGGTGATGGTGGCTAGTTCAAAATGAATCGCGGTGTCAAAAAAGAAGGAAGCCGTCGCATTAAGGGATATAAATACAACCCGATGAATTTGAGGACGCCCAACTTGAGGCTCCATCTTGAGTGTGTTTCACCAAAATATACACTATTTCAGATTTAGTATTGCGTCTTAGTATACGTATCGAGCTGGAGGTTTAGCAGCTCATCAGCAGCAGATACCTGAAAATCCCCGGCCCCTGTCCCCAAATCATATTCTATCCCAGCGAGCATATTGGAAATCGGACTGGTGATCGACAGATATCGCTCGTATAATTGATGCCCGCTGTTCTCAGTGCCCATGACGTCTTGCAATTGGAGGCGGTGGTCATGCAAAAACAAACTACAACATAACCCAACCAATATGTCGACATTCAGATATCTAGCCCAAGCCCTTTACAATTGCTCTTTCCGAAATGCACGATAATATATATATCGATATCGATATGAATAGCAACTGCGATTTGCTGGCAATGCTCGAGTTGGCGATTTGAACCGCAAGAGATATTGGGATTGCAATCGTTGGTCGACGTCTGCCAATGTCTTGAATTGCCTGTCAGTGCACCAGGGATATCAACCCTGCTGCAATTCGAACACACCGAGAAACAGAGGAGCCTCAACCACGATGTCCACTGCTCCCAACCCGCTAGGACTACGATAATTCTGCAGCCTCAAAGGCATATTGGACTATGGTTGACGTGGCGAACAATCGCTGGGCGAACGGCACTGCTTGCGGCTCACCTGCATCATTCCACTCTGAGCTAAACCTACTCAAGACCGTTGCCTTGGAGACGACCCTGCGGCTGATATGTACTACTCTACCAGCCGAGACTGCTACCAACCAATCGATAAGGATACACTAATGGTCATGCGTAATTGAGGAGGTAATTACCACATCGCGCATACGCAGCTATGATGAATGCTCTTGAGTACCTGTATATATTCTACGCTAACTATAGAATGGCATTAATATTCATGTTCATGAAGCAATATATCGCGAATGGAACTACGCAATCGGACGTCCATGTTATTCAATCGCAATTCGATGATCACATACAGCCATGCACGAGCGCAAGAATTTAAACCTATAGAAAACTAGTACCTTGAACAATCCTACTTAGGAAGGCTCTCGACAAGGCTGTATGTACTTACGTACCTTATACTTTAGCCTAGCCGGAAAATGTAACAATTCTATCATGCATTAGTGAGCTTGTAGGTAGCGCCCCCTCGCTAATATGTTCTCCTGAAGTCCTCCTGAGCTCAAAACCGAAAGACACATCACAGAGTATCATGCTTAAGTTTTGATTCAAATTTTCAGTGGAATTCTGGCTGCTCAATGCCTGACAGAGAAACTGACTATAGCAGAAGTGGTATCGCTTGCCTGGCACAATTCAACCTATAGCACCGACTTAAAGGATAGCAATAGGGACTGAGGAAGTCACCGACTCCGCTTCAGATACCACATTTAGCTCCGAATTTTGTGACAACCTCACATCCGCAGCCAGCAGAGGAGTGTCACACCCTACCCTTAGGGGCCCTGTGAGTTGTGACTGTCAATATAATGAAGGATGCAAGACTTCGTAGAGATAATGGTTTCATTGCGTGTTCACCAGTAGAGTGGCGCAGAAAATGGTACACTAGACAAGTATGGAGTAAGTAGCCATGGATTTAGTGGCAATGAAAACACCTTGCTGGGCAGGGTTCGCACTCTCCACTGTTGAAGGCGATTTAATACCAAAACAACCATCCAAAGAATTATAAAAATCCCACAACTGCAAATCCTTAAGCTCTTTCGGGACAGAATTTAGGCTATCAAGCTTATAATATAATAACCTATATTATACAAGCAAGGCATGTATAGAATGTTCAAAGGTTGACTGATACCTAGATACATGATATGAACAAAGTTGTAGGTACATACAGTACATATGTAGCAACCACTTGAGGACAGTCAACGATTCTGCAGATCTGAACACAGCAAAATGTTTGATATAGGGTAGAAATCCTCTTCATAATTACAATTCTAGGTATGCATATAAGATAATTGCTTGGTTTCTGGGGAGGCGTGGGTTTGGAGAAGCGTGGTGATATTACTAGTTGGGCGAGGACTGGGGCTGCACACATTACTGCATCTTATGCTAAAATGCACGATTTAAATTTAGAACATATTCTACATTTATGACCAGTGCATTAATACTTCCATAGATCAGTACGGAGGCGCAGAACAAAAGGCTTTTCCCATTCCTATTTGAGAATACTGGGCTTGGCAGAATATGCATATTCATTTCGCATATGCAAGACCATAGTGCATCGGCCAGGCCTCCTGCCCAATTCTCTAAATATCACTTGAACTCTCGCTGAATTCGCCAGCTATGCCTTGCACTCAATTCGCCAGCCACCCCTGCTGCTCAATTCTCCAGCTCTCCCTCCTGCTCAATTTCCCAGTTATCTTTCCCTTTCCATTCCTCCGGCTCATTTCCACAGATACATGTTGACTGACTCATACTCAGGTAGAGATTTGCGGTCTCTTGGAGAGACCTTTGGATGGAGGATAGCTGAAGTATTGGATTGGACGATAGTTGGAGACTTGCGTAGGAGGCAATAGGACCTGGTGAATGCAATAATACTTTGCATAAGCCAAGCCAGGATGCATATGCTGCCAAGCCCAATATTCCGAAATAGGAATGGGAAAAGACTTTTGTTCTGCGCCTATAGTTTACCCATAGGACTGGTTCCACTTAAGCACGAACGTTGTTAGTGATCTACCGGTATGTGGGGCAACCAAGATCGCATGTAAAGTGGTCTGGGTGTTCAGCTCCATGTGCACATCCAACTGGATGATCCTAGTTGAGCCTCACTGTAAAAGTTCCCTCTGGTCCAAGAGCCGATTGCGTAGTAGGCATTCTCGGGAGACTACACAGGGGTAAGTTGATCCTGGCAAAAAGCAAAACAGCTGCCGCACAATTTAGCTCGGCAGCAGACAAATTTTCCGGAGTCTCTAAGCGAGTCCCAATTAAGTAGGTGATCTTCCCAACTCAAAGAAAATCCCCCATCTAGTACTCATTCACTTGTATTTGTGCAAAAATAAACGCGAAGGAGCTCAAGATGCACTTGTATCTATGTTGCACATAGCTCTATGAGCCATCAACTGTATCAATACCTGGGTGGATATATACTGTACATGTCTAAATCATGCAAAATATCGTGCAGCCGTACCGTATAATTATAAAGCAGGATCCAATGCGATGCGGCAAAGAAAAGCATGTATATAGATACAAAGTAAGTATTTATAAAGGTAAACCCGCCTTGAAGGTCCAACTAGTAGCCGATTTATTGCTAGGCAGGGTCTAATATGCAAATATACATGGGAAACTCGGTTCGTCGCCATCAAAATCAATGCCAATGCAATCGGCAGTTACTTATACCTAATGGACACGCATCAAATCCATATTTTGTTCCGCCATCCTATCCAAATCTATATAGAGTACATAGTTGTAGGTGTTTGAGGCTCTGTAGAACTTACTCCCCGTCCATATGACTCGTCTCCACATCTATATTTAGCACTAGAATACCTTTTACACCTAGTCACCAGTAGACATCAACTAAGAAACCAATACGAGCAATTGTCCTCTCACCAGTGGATTATATCTACCTTCTCAAACTTTGAGTGAGTCAAGTCGGCGGAAATCGCGGCATAGTACATAACTTCCGAATTCACTTATGGAACGAGTCTGGGGCACACTGGAGTTGTGGTGGGTCAAGCTGGGAGTAGATGACTACCGTACTACTATATTTTCTGGTTCTTGATGATATCAAAGAACTTACACGTGGATTTTGTATGAGAAAGCTTGGGGTAGCTAAAGAACCAGAAAATACGGTAGAGAACTCGCCGCGTGCCGACTTCGAGATGTACCAAATTTGATGCCCATGAAGTTGCTGATCCCAAAATCTAGAACAAGGCTCACTGATAATCCAGATATCGGACCTCTCATTCGTGCCACGAGCGTTTCTCTAACTATGTATGTACGAACATGTAGGTAGCGTGCATTGCATATACTACCGTAGAGGAGCAAACACTTTACCTTGCCAAGGCACCCACAATCACCGCAACCCATGTTTGAATTTATGTGCCGAGTTGAGTTGGCAATTGTACAAGGTAGGTTGGAACTTGCAGCAATTCTGCATGTACTGCGCTATGTCTTAGAATATTAATTAATGCCCATGCAACCCAGCACTTAGTATTAGGTAGGCATCGCCCCAAGGTAACCTCACAAAAACCGAGCCTCAAATACATCATGTTTCTCAATCTAAAAATCTACTGTGGTAGTTTTATATTAGCAAAATCTTATGGACAGGGACAATCCAGTATCCACGCGTATGGTATGCATTGGTATTGATAGGGTTCGAACCTTGGCTAGTAGTTGGGTATCTAGAGGTGGAAGATAGAGAAAGTAGATATCAATCATACAATCGCAGACTAGAATTCTCGACTTCATGGCTTGGTATCACACAGAGTGGCAGCCGATCACAGGAGGTCCTTGCGAGAATTGTATTCACCATCAAGCAACATTCATGATCCACAGTTCAACTAAGCTTTCATTCTAGTTCTTTTCTCATTTATCCTCACGTGTTGCGGGGTTACCTCCGTCTACAAGCAACTGGCAGTATTCAGGGGGGCACGAATATCGAATAGTGGAATTACACGTCGATAGGTTAAGGTGCCTGCACCTATCTATCACTTTGATCGATGAATAGAACCCCGATACTGTACCGGTAGCCGTGTACTTGGATTGGATGTCTATGCGAAGGTCTTAGTTTGAATATGACTAAAAATGCGTTGCCCTGGATGATATCACTACGAGGAGTGGAAAGGTCTAGAGCACTGCAAAATAATTGAACTGTAGCCTCAAGTCTGGGAGGACATACAGTGCCATTCAGAAAGTGTCCGTGATGCATAAAAGTGACCAGGCCAAATGCAGGAAAAGTGCGTCTATTCTGCATATGGCTGTTCAAACTATCCAACCAGGCTGCTCAGACTTGCCAGCGATCTTAGCCATATGCAGAATGACCACACTTGACCTGCATGCAACCTGCACCCTCGTATATGCATCACGGACACTTTCTGAATGGCACTGTATCAATGGCTGGGCTTGAGATACGTTGCTATTCATACCGCCTGCGCAGACCAAGGTGCGGTCAAACAAACATGGTACCGGTCCAGCCTTCCAATAAGGTCCACCGAAAGGTCTCTTTACGCCCCAGCCTCGATCACGAGCTCACTAAAATTAGCGACTGTGCTGATCATGATCAACTTCAAGAATTTTAACATCTTCGTCGACGTCCATGGACAGTAAAGGTAGGGGTATGTACTTGATGATAAAGCCTCATGCCCGGGAGCTGTCTCAGTGCCGCTCAAAAAGGATCATAGGAAGATCATAAAGCCGGTACAGTACCTACCTATCTAACTTCATACTGCTGCAAATCCATATCCAAAAGCCATAGATGTACTTATATCTAGGGCTAGGGCCATGGCAGAGTAGCATATCTATAGCCATATATGACGATAGAAACATAAAGATCACTGACGTATTACGCAATTTGTTGGAATGATGTGATTATGTAGGCGTGAAGAACCCAATTTGTTGCAGTCACTACCTGTAAATGAAGGAAAAATGCATTTCAACAATAGACTAAGATCCCCGCCACTCATTGTCATTGAAGTCTGGTATATATGTAAACTGTATACATGTGTTCAGGCTGCTCGCTTCTTGCTTGATAGTTAATAATAGTAAGACCTACCATCCTTATTCTGCCTATGCAACCGTTGGCCATAATTGAGGCGAATGGAAACTCCAAAGATAGCACTCGGCATACCGAGTAGGTAGTACATTGGATTTTGTAAAGTGGTTCACTTGCGGGGCTGCTGGGTGTATCATAGCTGTAGGTACCGGTATCCGGTATCCGATCCCAGACGCCCGCATGTACTATTTCTTGCTGTATTCACTTGACGTACCTACCGGTGCGCGACGTGCTTTGACCTCGTAATACTCTATGTTCATATGTGCATATGTATCTGTTCTTCGGGTACCGGTATTTGAAATAACCAGACAACGAGGTAGTCTGGTTGGCACAAGCCGCTCTCCTAACAACGAGGTACGGTAGATACCTACCTATGTAGGCAGTTGCCTTTGAGCTCGCTACCTTAGCACAAGATAGCCGACAATATTGGGGCTAGCCAGACTAAGGGCTAGTCAATGGAGTGTCGATAGTTTAGTCCAAGTCTCAACCAGACTACGGGTTGCAACCAGTTGCCAACTAGCCTACGTCGGCAGAACCTGGGTTGCATGAACAGGAATCCCTGCCACAGCAGCCTGCAGATATGAATGATAATTCCAAAAGAGCTTTGCCATCGCGAAAAATAAGCCTTGCTCCGCAAATTTGCTTCTGAATGATGGGTCAATGTCAATGGATACTGTAATGGTAGACTGGTCAATGGGACAACTAAGCGTATCTTAGTTGGAGCCTAGCAATGCCCTATTGAGCACTCATTCGGGTATTGGCCTGATTCCGATACCCGCCCTGAGTCTAGCCGTAAAGTCCTTGGTTCCATTAGGTATTCCGATGCAAAACCACCCGAGAGCTGGTACGCAGGGGGCTGGGGAACCATGTAATCAATAACGCTGCGGAATGTGGTCTTCGAGTGGCTGGGGCCAATAAAATTTATGTCATGAACTTGTTGAGGTTGGTTGGACACAACCCCCCCAACGTCCCTCAATAGCTGCCGTGCGAACTCGCGGTGATTTCACAGCCCCCGAGCACCACCGCAGTGTTTCAAGCGCCAAAGTGAATTGTGGTGAGTATAGAGCCCCAAGGGAGACCAAGTAGCTCCATCCCAGAATACAGTTGGCATACTAAGAGCTGGCAGGTTGTTCACATTCTAGCTGGCAAGGCGGCTTTCACATACCGTTGCGCCAAATTACCGGAGGTTCTAAAGTACTACAGGGGCTTCCCTTAGGGGCCCTTGCTTGTTATTTGGTCTGGAAGGTATGTAAAGCCGGTCAAATTACCTTCTGGGCGTGTACTGGACTGAATATCTCTACGAAAGACTTGAATTTGCGGTTTTTGCAAGATATATATCCTCAAACTCCAACTGGCACGCTTATACGACTCTGACGAAGAAATCATTTGTTCCCCTACGAACTCCGGCTCATGTCCCGTGTCGCGTCCGAGGGGCTGACCCTATCTCTTCGGTACATCAAAATAGCCAAAATGAATGGTATGGCGCGGAATCGCGGGAGGGATGTTCTCCCCGTGGTCTTATGTTTATCCATTTTCTACCTCGGGGGCACCAGTGCACAATCGACAGGCCTCAATGAGACCCAAGTCAGCAATATGATCCTCCAGGACATCAACCAAATCCAGGGACTTGGGCAGGAATTTGCGGCCAATTTTTTCACGGATTTAGCGCCGCTCCTCATTCTTTTCGGTGATCAAGTCGTTCGTCAATACATGGCCCAGTCTCAGGATTGGGCAGATCATATTATCTTTGCAATGGGGCCTTTGGGTATTGCTACTGCATTGACAGGGGCCGTGCGTATTTGTGGACAAAAGTTCCTTAGAGGGGTTGTAGGAAGAGGGCGAGAAACAAAGCAGATGGCTGAGTTCGAGCTTACATCTGCAACATCGGAGGATGTATATGAGGTGTGGGATGGGGAGTCCATTGTTCGTGTGATGGGAGAACAAACCTTTCAAGAAATACGTCTTCAGAAGG
>Ga0307511_10000980_pt1 | contig 30329 bp, 18 predicted proteins | sample 13_EM_MG_FD_200266 | JGI IMG/M metagenome (GOLD analysis project Ga0307511, IMG submission 200266) | Populus trichocarpa ectomycorrhiza microbial communities from riparian zone in the Pacific Northwest, United States - 13_EM | ecosystem: Host-associated > Plants > Roots > Unclassified | place... | reverse complement strand
CCAAAGTCGCCTAGTTACAGCCTGATCAGGTCTAGGGAAGGAGATCCGGCTTGAAGTCTTAGAGAATCACATTATGCCTCTTACTGAATGCAGTTACCAGGAGGTCTGTGAATAGAAACAGCGCTAGCATATAACTCGAGTCTCTACGGTACCTACAGTCCCATTCAGGAACTGCCCGGGATGCATAAATGGGGGTCTGCATAACCCGTTCAGGTAGGTTGCATAAATCGGCTATTTTCTATATTCCAGGCGGCAATAGGCCGGCTGGGATGCCCGGCGGTCATAAGATGAGGTTGGAGATATCGTTTTGTCTGCCATAGGCAAAATAACCCATTTATGCAACTCACCTGAACCGGTTATGCGTGCCCTAATTTATGCATTCCGGACAGTTCCTGAATGGGACTGTATATAAACATAAATAATGCCAGATAGGCACCGATCTTTACCACTTTTCTTAATAACTCCCACATATACAACCCTCAAGGCACCCAATGTATCTCGATGTGTCGCTGCTCCCCGCTGATCAAGGATAGCCCAGAGCATATCCCATGTTCCATGCACGTTCCACCTACTTCCATGGAGTGCTGCTCAAGTGGGTACCAGACCCTTACGTCGATTCCGCGCGCCGCCAAGCGTTGATCCTTACTATGAGCGGCAAGTTTTCGCAACAGTTGACGTCACTCGCTGGCTTTGCCTTGCAAAAGTAGTTCCATCTTTATTAAAGAGAAGAAAATCCTCGAAATGATCGACACAAGTTGAGACGGGGTGTATATATGAATATAAGAGCGAGCTGGAGTCCCCCAGTTGGGACAGAATTGGGAAAATTCTCAGAGACTGTTGTTTTCTGTTGTTTAAGGTTGGTTATTGGTTAATTTATCAATGTGAGTTTATTGATATTCAGACTCCATACAAGCTTGCATCGTCACGGGGTAACTTGGGTTACTAACAAATCTTGACTGGCGATATCGGGGTTGACCGCTCCCAATGAAGTTTTCGGCAAAGGTTCCAGGCCTTAGGCCGACTGCGAGTTCAGAAGTTAAATGACAAGTCAACATTACACCATACGGGATTCATAAGAGAGGTTTCAAACACTAAGGCAGGTACTGGGGAGTATAGCTTACTTCTTAGAAGTATAGCTAACCTTGCACCAAAACGTCGACTATGAATTCTAAAGTGTGCAGCTAGGTCACTGTCAACTCATGAATAAACTTCACTGGCAACATTACATTCCAATCGTATTACCCGGAAATAAGCCGAAACCGAAACCGAAACCGAAACCACCCTGTATCCCAATTGCAGTTCAGGGAGAAGTAGAGCATGTTTTGCTCTCGCTTTCCACAGTCGACCATGATACCAATACTTAAACATACACCCAACTCCAGATTCAACTCCTTGTTTCCAATTACTCTTGTCCCCTGACTAGAGTTCCAACCAACTCCAGATTCCAACCTAGGAAAGAACGGGAAGAGAAAACGACCACCATTTTGCTGTAGCTAATACCCAACCAACATTAGTAAGAGCAAGAACCAACTCAAGGACTAGAAAAGATACCTGACTACCCGACTACCCGACTTGCAAGAGATGGAAATGAAGGGGGGCGCCACACTGAAGACGAAAAGAGTCATCAAGAATCAAAAACTCCAGGAAAAGCGACATGCAGGTGATAGATATGTGCGTTCGCCAGGGAATGATGCTAAATACGAAAGAATTGAAAAGTGCAAGAACCAAAAAAACCCAAAGGCGAAGGTGCCAAAGAAACCGAAAGAAATACAGCAAATTAGCGCCACATGCTGAATACCGGAATCGAACTGTGTCCAAATTTAGACGATCTCGGATCCTCCGGTAGCCTGGATCTCATCACGGCTCAAGGTTCCGCCGACGACAGAGCTGGAAGCATGGGCGTGCTCAAAACCTGATCCGGTGGGGTAGCCGTGGTGAAGACCATCGTGGTCCTGCCCTGGGTTGGCGGTCTTGTACTCGAGCAAAAGGAGAAGCTTATAAAAGCCAGTTGCAGCGACAGAGCCGAGACATGGACCAACCCCTATGAGATTTGATGTTAAACTCATGTTATCGGAAATAAAAGAAGAAACCGGGCTTACAGTAGATCCAGTGATACGTTGGGAAATCCCTGGTGATGATAGCAGGACCGAAAGAGCGAGCTGGGTTCAGAGATGCGCCAGTGAAAAAGATACCAGTGAGATGTGCAATGAAGAGAGCGAGACCGATTCCAAGTGGTGCCATGAATGTGGCTCGGTGCTACACAAGTGGTATTAATATTAGCATGAGGCTTGATGGGGTAGCAAGCTGGGTAGACTGATAATACCTTCTCAACGGCAAGCATATAAATGGTCAAGGTCAACTCAAATGTGAGGAATGCCTCTAGGAAAAGTCCCTGAGCCGTATTGATTCCACCACCCAAGCCTGTATTCACCGAAAGATTCCCTGGAAGAAGAAGCTCAACCATGCCAGCAGCAAAGATCCCTCCAATTAGCTGGGCTGCCACCAGCAACACACCTTTCAGTGGTGGCATCGCACCGAGCAACACCACTCCCAGTGTCACAGCGGGGTTGAAGATACCACCGCTGATACGGTAGAAGATCCAGACATTGACTGCCAAAGAGAAACCGAAAGCGAGGGCGACATAAAGGAGAAACCCAACTGTCGGTACGGCATCCTCGGCCATACCTTGCTCCTTCTTGAGTGGGTCGAAGGCGAGCTTGGCGCATTGAGTTCCGGCGAAGGCGAAGAAAAGGAAGAGAAATGTGCCGAGGAATTCGCCCACCTATATTGAAGAGTCACCGTTAGTTTTGCTTCCGAGATATCTCTACCTGGCCCGCCAGCAAACTCGGATCGACATTGTGCATCAAAGGCGACCAATAAGGAACGCCGGGGAACATACAGCTGCAATTGCGTCTGTCAAAGGGAGGTCATGTTAGAAACAAAACAAATAAATATTATGAGGAATTAGAGGTAATTGCTTACAGTTCTTCCCCACACTTTGTTTCCATCCACGGGCAGTCAGTGCCTCATTATCACTCCCCTTGGTTCCACTTCGAGGAAATGCACCGCTCATGTTGATCTATGACGTCAACAATTGTCAAAGTTGTCTAGGTGTCAGATGGGAAGTAGCTTTTGATAATAGAATCAAAACTGTGGATCCGGTTCTTAAAAATCTGGGGGTCTTGATTCTGGGGGAGAGGTATGAGGAGGAGGGGAGCTGGAGGTGATATATGTAGCTACGGAACGGGTTGGCACCCCCGAACCTCAAAGCCATTACCACCCACCACCACTAACTTACACACACGCATGCAAGACCCCAGGACCCACACCCCCATACATTGCGGACAACATAAAAAGGTTTGGTTCTTTTTATTTGGCTTTCGATCTTTGGCTTGGTTTCGATGTAAGTAACATTTTTTTCTTTTTATTGAGCCTTATGCATCGTTAACGCCGAGAATAGTCCGTTGGTCACGATCCATTCGACTCCATTCCCAAGAGCTGTTGCCTGTGCGTCCGGGCGTCCCCTGTGCAGCTGCGAGCCAGATTGCGGAATTGGAATCAACACCCTCACGGTTCTACTGCCTGGTTTTGGGCGCACACAGACTCTGGAATCCTGCTTTATATCTCGTGTTGCAAATTACCGTCAAGTTATAACTCTGAGCACTAATACTATAGCATACAGCCACATCCCCAGACGATATCCTAGCATAAATTTCGTTAGAGTCATATGCTGTGCTCTGAGAAACATCAGGGAAAAAGTAAAATTTAGATGTTGTAATTGACTACCCGTTGCAACTATGGCTGATGGACAGACACTGGGTAACCATGCTGTCGTTCATCCACGATAGCTTTTCCCGTCCCGTCATACAATGCATATACATCGGAATTTTTTTCCTGCCCTTACTCCTTGCTCTCCTTTACATTATTGCCAGAAATTGAATGCGAGGGAACAATCAATACCGGTACACAGATATCCGTGCCAGAAGAAGGTACACATATTACATGGAGCATGAGGTGTGAAGTTTTTCCGCTGGATGGCTTGGATTGTGCCCGAGCCTGGGGTGGAGGCGGGGGTGGACGCACCCCTATCTGTCGTGCTAGGCATGCATCCCGTCGCTGCAACCTCCCGAAGCCAGCCATATGATTGATTTATCGAATTGCCATGCGAGACTCTTTCTAGTCCTAGCCTTGCGTCGCTCTGTCGCATTCTCGACGAGCAGTACTGCATGACCAGGATACGTTGTATGCGGGGGCGCAGGAGGCCGGTCGGAGGATTGTCAACGGTACGGATTACCATACAACGGTAGTATATCGAATCATCCTACATATGCACGGTATAGGTACGGAAAGAGGCGTCATTTTACAATGATTTAGGACAATGTCTAGTACTGGAGCTCAGGCAGGTGTAGCCAGCGCTCTCTAACTAATGACAGCTCGAGATGTAGTACTACCCTATACGGAGTTCTCTTACTATTCAGGTTCTGCTTCGCCTAATTCAACCCCGTCTTCGCATAACTCAAACCAGTGTCTTTCGGTCTTTTACTTATAATCGAAGTACCGGGACTAGGCTCCAGAACTCTGCTTCTCTAAGGAGGCCAATGAACACGACAATTAGGTACTGCAGGGCACATTGCATAAGATTGGCTGCACTTATAATTGCAATTGTTAAATTACTTACCACAGCGGAGTACATAGAGCAGCAGGTATGAAAAGCTTAAATGTCTATTATCGGCCGGTCTATTTCGGCGAGAGAATTGCGAGCTGACTGACACGATCGGCTGGCAAGGAATAACCATGACCCTTTAATGTAATGTAGGAGAAGAAGAGGTCGTGAAGAGGGCGGCTCTTTTATACATTGTGGGGGTGTACGCGATGGGTTTTTTTGAAATTGGACTGCTACGTATCTATGTCTTCCCGGCAAATCGAATCAAAGTTGCGACGTCGCGTCACTGGGGCTCAATCATGTCACTAGTACGTTGGGTACTCACGCCCCACCATTGCAGCACAGTCAAGCGGACAACTGGAGAATGGTGGATTTGATACCTCACCGAAGGTAGTTGTGGTTCAAACTGATGAATAGGATGCGGATTTTGCAGGCGCTAGTGATGGCGATGTAGAAGTCCGGTGCACGAGATCGGGGTAGACAGCAATTACAGTACAGTACGGTACAGTGCTTAATGCACGAGGCTGCAGGATGCACGAGTTGGCCTGGCGCTGCAGGCCTGAGCTCTCCATGGATCCAACGGGGACGCACTTGGATCGACTTTCGGTCCGAGAACCCGCTACGACAATTCTATTCAGTACCTAACGAATGCTTCGCCGTGTAGATTCTGTGTACATTTTGAGCAGCTTAAATACGAGGCACCAATAACTAGCTTATACTAGTGGTGAGGAGTAAGGGGCAGGAGAGACAGTACAGTGCAGAATATGTGGAGTGTACAGACAATGGGAATGCAGAACCTAAAAGTCAACAAGTATGATAGTATGGCATGGTGGTATCTAGCTACCAAACTAGGCAGTACCTGAATCGAGGTGGCAATGTGAGACTTGTCGGCGAGATGTAAGACGGTGGCATGGCAGTTTGGGACAAGTGCACATGACGCTAACTGCTCTAGGACCATTGTAGCAGGGTTGAAGGCTGTGATTGGAGAATGGGAAGTTCAGCACGGGACCACCGTTTCATGTTAGTTCATGCTTGAAACGCTTTGGGAAGCGAATTACAATCTAGCATTGATAAGTTATTATGTACAGTACATGTGAAATAGTGTCCTTGACATTTATGTTGGCGTTGTTTAGATGGTGTATATTTGTATCGTCCGCGGATAAACAGCTCGCTTGCAGCTGAGTTAGGACGGAGACTCAGCTGCTGAAGCCCCGGCTTCTAATTAAATCAATTATAGATCCATATCGAATCAAGTCAGCCACAATAACGTCGCTTACGCAAACTTTCAATTGTTAAACACTCGCTCGGACATTGTCCCAGCTCACCAAGGCGCGCCTCCGCTTACCAGCCGTGCTGTCGGCCCACTCCAAAGCCCAGAGACTCATTTTTCATCTCGGGTATGTATATGCCTTTGCCATAGGGTAACCGCATAGAGCATCTCAAGAACTCGCATCACAGGCTGCTCAAATAAGAAACGAAAATATGTTCAATTTTTTCCCTGGCGAAAGTTCAGGTTCGTAATCGTCTCCTATATGAGAAGTACCTTTGTGTCACATTGAGGTGCGGCTTGAAATGCTTATACTAGGGTATATACTGGGATATACTGGGATATATCCCCGCAAACAAAAGCCTAGAGGTTATACTTTACCTATTTGGGGCTCGTGATAATGCCCTGGATGAGGTGAGAATTGATTCACTGTCATGCAAATGTCTCAGGTGGAGATTTCACCTTTGCGATGAGCATCGGATATGTAAGTAGGGTACACGACTATAGGTAGTCGCCGGGTCCTCGAAAAGCCTGCGATCCGTTGGATACAGTGGACGGGACGGGATGAAGTTTTTCAGGCAAAGGCCTGAGTTGACGTCATAGACCTGGAGGAAAGAACGTTAGTGAATCCCACAAGAAATTTGTATTCTCCGAATCTTCTTTGGAGAAATAATACCACAACCCCGACCTTTTCCTTCCCCCCTGGCCCTCATTCACATCGACATGACTTCCACGTGCTGATTACCACCTTGACCCTTGCATATATATTTTCCTCAGGTGACTTGCATGGACAAGGAAGATTCTACCCGGTTCGCACGGGAAAATTTGTGACTGGAAGAGCAAGGCAAAAAGGAAAAAAGACAAAAATTTCAAATCTTGGCTGGGGCAATTATGATCAATAAACATATAGGGAATAAGGGTTCTGAGTTTGAAACATGCGATGTTCCGGTAATCTGACATTATTCGAATAAATTGTGGGTTGCATGCATACTCCGTACCGCAAAGTGCTACCAAAAAAGGAATATCGTGAGTTTTAGGTTAGCGTGTTAATCGCTGAATGGAAAGCTAATCCATGTACATGGGTGGACCTGAGAGTAATTAATTCCTAGCGAACCGTCACGGAATGAACAGCCCCGCGCGCGGCACACCAGGTATATGTATAATTCCCTGAGATTTCTACTTCAGCTTCCTCGCTTACACCTTACAGAGCAAGAATGAAGTACTTTAGCTAGGATATTGACAGGAGGCATCTAGGGATGCCTAGATTATTGGGCTAAATTAGATTTTGTCTTGTATGTACAGCTATTCATAGCTTTGAGCTCTAGGTGAACTCATAAAGGCGAGTATTGTAGAATAGCACTTCCGAGGTACTCTGCACATATACCTCTTGTGAAACACCGCCGATGTTTCAGTACCATATGCAGTGCAAGGGAAGTGGAAAGTGAAGAGAGCTTGTAATTAGGCAGGGCGCACAGATGATCATATGCACTATTGTATGATTAAATGACACGGCTGAGCAATAACCTACGGCCAATGTGGGGTTGAGGTCGCGATCAGAGTTCTGAGGCTCACTGTAGTGACGGTCTAATTGATCGAACACTGGCTACCATTCAATTTGTCGAGTTCACATGGGATTTGCCTTATACTGGGCACTCTTGGGTCAATCCTGCGATTGGTGTAGAGATAAAAAACCGGTATACATACTGCTGTCAGCCGTTATATTCTTACCGACACGATTCTACATCATTGGCACAAGAGCTATTATGACGATATCAGGCATCTAGTTTGTCTAAATTCCCATTATTCGCTGAAAGCGAAACAATGGTGTTTTGGCACGTGGGGGGTTTGTCAAATGGTAAAATACTCACATTGCTCATTATTGGGTAGGGTAATACAGGAACGTTGTTGACAGATTACGGGTGTGAATTCTCCGAGAGGTAAGCCATGCAACACCGCGCTGAAACAAGAGGTTTTAAATCTTCATACCAAAGTCTTAGATTGGATTTGTTACATTACTTTCATCATCAATTTTGTAATCATTCCATTCAATCAGTGCAGCCACAAAGTTAAGTACATGTAGTATGTCCTGTACATATTAAGGCGGCTCAGATATTTCTCTCTAATAATTTCATCACTCACTGGGCTTCTTGGTACAATACATGAACCGATTCAATCTGACCGGCTAGGAAGGCCCCATTACTTTGCAACCACTTCTGAGTGGTAGCTCTCGATCGACGTGCAGAATGCATCATTTGTTGGGATTTGTTTTTCCCTATGTACCGTGCGGGATCCGGAAAAAGCAATGGCTGGAAGCAGGGAAAACCGTATGTATCTGAATCCCGAGGTCGCTAGGTACAGTAGTTATTTGTCACATAATGTTAGTTCCTTTTTTGGTCGTGGGTTCTTATCGAGGTAGCCTTGCAGAGTTGGTGCCCATTCCCCACACTTCTGTAGGATAGCGCGGAGTACTTGCCTAGCGAGGAGGCTGATTCTGAAAACTGGAGGAAATACATATGGGTGAGGATTACGATTAGTGGAATTGGGGAATGTGCACTTCTAGTTGGCGATATGTGGTATCGATAGCGGATATGCTCGAATTCGAATTAACCTATCGATATCTCAGGTGCTCATCTATCGAGAAACAAGGATATACATTTACCTTTCATATACAATCAATCGCGATCGGTCATGTACGAGGCTACTACTGCACATGAGTAACGCTGGTTTCCGAAATAGCTCCATGGCCGCGCGCCAGCCTCGTGAGAGCGGGGAGCTACAGCTACAGTGTTACCCTATAAGCCCTATAAGCCCGAGAGCCTCATGATCAGTAGTGATGTTGCCCAGAGCTGTCATATATTGAGACATGTGGGATGTACGCAGGTTTCCATGACCAATACTGGCATGTGCCTCACGTATGCCTTGTTCGAATTAATTTAAGACACCAGGCTCTTATGATCACTTTGAGTGGAACCGATAACAAACCTTGTGCAGGCCTTTATTGGTTTTTCTGGGCTTTTAGTTCAGTCTCTTTGTATCAATAGCCCTCCCCCGCTTCTTCTCATACATTCTGCTCCAGTTGTGTGCATTGTATGAAATTCGGTGTGATACTTTAAAATCTGAATCACCAAGAATCATCATGGATCAACATTGCATGTCTGGTGTGTAGAAACCCCATCAGATATTATTATACTACGTATGAACTTATACGGATTTATTTGTCTTGTGACAGCACCCTGGGCAGTCTACACCAAAGCGTTTCTATTGTGATCACCAATCTTGCGCACCTTCCAGTTATTTGTGAATTTGTGGACTACTAATAAATGTGCCAACCGAGATATCCAGATGACTTCATCTCATCTATCTTCCAGTTTTACAGCAAATGATTCTAGATGACCTTTCATGACACGGTAAGTACAATTCCCGTGTGTCGGTGGCCGGTGGCATGGTGACCTCCCCTCGAGCTCCAATCTAACTAAAGCTATCGATATTATGTTTACGAGAATGAAGCTTATTTAGGTGTGAATAATTGAATGCAATTCAGACTCGGCTTCGACCTCAAGCTCGATCTCGATGGGAAATTAACTATAGCTATAGTACTCACCGATGCAACACCAGCCGCGGCCGAGGTACAGTCTAGGGAACGTGCAGTGCGCAACCCAAGTGACCCGTTCCGCCTCGGTCGCTAGCGGTCATTCTTCGGGGGAAATGCGCATATGCACTCTACACCGTGGACAAGTACTTACAATGCACACTCGCGAAGAGGTTATATTAACTTCCGGATCCTTAGTTGATATGGCCTAGTCCGCGCGGGGTCACCTGAATCTCCAAGAATTAGGGTCTGGGTCCTTCCTAGGTTACAAGTGCATCCCCTCCCAATGAAACCTACTTAGGCTGCTGCTGGTTATAGTAGATATGTAACTGCTTGTTAGTCTTGGTGCAGAGTTTAACTATTTGGATACTTTGGACATCATGAAGGTAGCTATATATGTAGTCTATAAAGCATTAGCAAATGACTACAGTGCACAGGTGTTTGTACTGGCATCCAGAACATCCCATCATTGACAAGTACATTCTATACTTATTAGCTGCATCTATAGTACGAGTAGCTAATATGGAACTGAACTATCAGCGAGGTATGTTACGCGTACTGTAATTGGGTGTCGGCCCAGTTAGCGCTCTAGACTTTTCACTATACTAGATTTCCCATTTCACACCATATATATTCACAAACTACATACAGACACACGTGGGATTATTCTTTCGTTGGTCCCTTCTGAGTAGTTAAAATACCATGATCTTTTGGTTAAAGCATTTGTAGACCTGCGCTTGAATACTTATGTATATATACATAACATATATTGTGATACAAGACAATTTGGAATTAGATATTCCCCAAATACCGGGAACTTGGAAAGCCTACCACGAGCCATCCTTGCCTGGCCATGGGACCCAATAATCAAGAAAACCAAAAGATGCGGCTGGTTGAACAAGCTGCAGCTGCAGCTGAGCATCAAGCTATACTAGATATGTTTTCCCATCTGCTAATAGCATGGCATTCTGACCCAGCACAGTCAGCCTTATCCTGTTTTGCAGTAGTACAATACCTACTAGTATATTATTAGTTTTTCCCAGGACAAACTGATACAGGTATTAGAGAATATCATAGTATTATGCCTACCCTAGAGTATATATATACTGTGAGTGACCCGCTCGTGTGCGCCTCGCAGGTGAGGAAATGAGTAACGGTTGCGTATGAAGGTTACACAACTGATGAGGAACAGGTTTTCTTGCTAGCCATTCCCGCTAAATTTTAGGTTCAGGTGTGATATCAATATCGATAGTTTAAGGTATATTAACATAAGCTACTACTATTTAAAGTTTTCCTTAAATTGTTGGTCCCTCAAATATAGTGCAAGGGAATAATAGAGAAATCTAAGTTTAATGTTGTGCAACTGTTATTCCTTGGATTTCGCTGTTCTCCTTGATTTAGCTAGTATTTCAATTGCCGACTGTTCCCTTATTATGTCGATGCTCTAGAGGCTTCTATGAAGCACGGTTTCAGTGGAACTAAATCCCATCGAATCCCCGAGGTTTGTGAAATGCGCTTGGACAGCAGGAGAGATACTTTTATTTCCCTTTTCTTGGTGAATGTTCTGTGAAGCCGGAACCCTTATTACGATCCCTAAGCAGCCAAACTTGCCTTGGGTTCTGCTTCTGCTCTAAATATATAGGCTCTGAATACAGCGTCGCCTCTACCGACGACGCTGCTTATTATTTCCGGCAACGGAGAGCAACGCAAACATCAACAGATTGGGTTATACAAATGAACATGACCAGTAGGAGCACTTGGCGCAGGCTCATTCAGGGTAAACTGAGGCCTGACTGGGTGTTTTGTGTAGCCTCCTGGAAGTTAGTCCCCCATTGAAAGAATTTGCGATGCTGTATTAGTCTGGTTGTTATATATATGATTGCTTGGACTCAGAGAACCTTGAATTCTAGGTCATCGTGAAATAAGACCTTTTCATTCCAATAAAAATAGCTCCTAGACGGACCTCAGCCTTCGACTTCAGGGTAAATACCTAAATACCAGGCGTAAAAGAATCAAAGCCCAGATTCCAAGTATTTTCTAGTTTAAATTAAGGGAGATTTTATCGGTGCCCCTATACTTCGGCTCTCAAATCGTTTTGCTTTTTCTTCTTCTCGAAATTGAAGCCATTTCCTCATTCCTAGGGTGCGGTTCCCTACCTTGAAGTTTGATTAATTTCCTACACATCTTTATCTCCCCAACAAACCTTCGAGTTTCTTTCAGGGCCTTTTAGAACCTTTTCGAGCAGTTTGGGGGCTGGGCAAAATCGAGCTTCTCTAGCCATTGAGGTTTCAGGTTTGTGTACTTGGTACATGAACTCTGGTGCGAAGCACCGATTTCCAAGAGCGCGTACAACCAAGACTGTATTCAATCTCAATATTTCCGCTGTTTGGTCGTTGCCGATCACCAGCATTTTTGCTCGTTTAATTGCGTATCACCGGTAGAGGATGTAGTACAGCATATCTCAATCCCTGCACCCTTGCTTCCGAATTATTCGACGTGCATCAGCAAAGCGGCCCATCTTCCAATGCGGCAAACTACAAAGCGGGGAAGCTTCCTGATGTTCATCTAGGCTCCTAACCTGAGCACGAAGCTAGCTCTAAACCTCTGCGTATAACTTTGCACGAGAAGCGATCATTACTGAGAGAGTTATCCCCCCGACTCCGGGCTAGTGCCTACCTAAAAGTCCTCAACTCCAACTGCGAATGGCAACTTTACTCGATCTCCCAGCGGAACTATTGCTGCAAATCCTGTCCTATCTCCGTGTTGGTGGTAACATCCCCCGGCAATACTCTGGAGTATGCAGACATCTCCAGCAGTTTATCGATTTTGAAAATTTACGCATCTTTTCTCTCCGCTCTCCAAAGTACCACCACTTCAAGGCAATATTCTCACTCTTCCCCCACCGGCGCAGGGCTCTGAAGGTATTGAATTATATTATTGTACTTCCAGAGTATGATAGGCATCTGGAAGAGAATGAATTGGAGACTTGTGCGAATAATAAAGCATTTCTGAATGCTTTAGTACCATTATTTAAGATATTGAATACATGGGAAGCAAACGGCAGCGACACTCAAGGTATCGATGACAGTTACGGATTTACATTAGTCCTCAATGCTGTCGCTAAGCCACGGTTTTCGAGAGCTATTTGGTTGTCCGAGAGAGGAATAGGGTGTACACCGGAATCTAGGCGTCGCCTTAACTATAGCCATAGAAACTCTGGGTCCCTACCGGTACCTGCACAAGCATTTGACTGGCCGTGGGAATCACCTTCAAGCGATAGTGCCCAAACTCCTACGAGCTTTCCTAGACCATCGCCTGTCTCCCTCCCACCAGGAGCCGAGAAAAAACTGTCAATCATAAATTGTGTCCGCAGCCTGAGACTGAATACACACCCCAGGAGGCCGCCTATTCGCTCAAACGACTCCGAATTTTCTCGAGATGTTGACCTCCGTGTTGTGCAGTTGCTTGCAGGCCGGATGGTTGGTTTGAGACTAGAATCTCCAGGTGGTGCCAACCATACCGTGACTACGTCAGATGCATCTGACAATGAGTCTGAACACCAGCAATTGAGGGCTCACCTATTCACATAAGCACCGGATCCCTTAGGTTTCATATAGCAGACATTTTTGTGCAAGGCGGATGGGCACTAGACTATTGAGTCTCTTTTTCCTGTTTTGAAGGCTGGATTTCTTTTAAGATAGCTTCCTTGCGGTTTCATAAACAGATATCGGTCTTGGGAAGTGCAATAGCCCATTAAGTTATTGGTTGGCTCGTATGTAGTTACTGTCGGTGACCTTTGGTTTCCTAAACATCATGTTGAACCGATATGTTCAGGCCCCCTGAATAATTCAGCCCCTCGCGAGCGGGGTGGGTCATTCGCATACACATTTTCTATCTTGATCACTCAACGTGCTTGATAGGTAGGTAAGTATACATGGTTTTGTTGCATATTTCCGGATTACTTGATAATTTCATGTAGCAAAATCACTCCGATATTGATATTAACTACTAAGCATATTCCGGAGTACCGCATGTATGGATGTACGGAATGTGTTTCAATGGGGAAACATAGGGTAGGTAGGGAAGCCTCCCACCTCCACAAATTATTTAATTCTCCTTAGCACCAATAATTTTACAGTCATATATATATAAACAAAGAATATCAGAAAGCATGAGAGTTATTCCGAGTAGTATCCGCATGAGGGACGTGTTCACCTATCCGGGGAAGGATAGGGAGATAATAAAGTGACGATACAGGGGTGGCCCGAGGAGGGAGCCCCCGGAGCTGCGATATGGGTAGAGGAAGGGGGTGGGGACGATTGGGGCGTGGTGGGAGAATACTTCAGTTACCTACACAGACAGTTGGCCCCCCGATTTTCACTTTGATCCTTTCCTTTCTTTTCTACCTCATCCTCTCTCCCCAGTTTTCCCCTCCAGGTTCACAATTAGACCATTTCAGCTCTCTTTTCTGACACCTCTCTTCCTCGCATCCAATTCATCTCTTTCTCTGCTGTACATAGACACCGGCTCAGGCAGATTAACTTGCCCACCGCTTGAATCCAGCCGGGTTTCCGGCTGGCTCGTTATGAACCAGACAGGTCCGAAACCGAGTGCTAGTTTATAAAAATAAAAATAAAAATAAAAATGCATATGAGGGACATCCTGCCTATGCCACTCGGGAGTAGGACAAGGTTTTATGAGAGGAAGGGAGGAAATTACTGGCAGTTCGTTGGGGATGAAAAAACCAAAACACTGGCTAGCGTTTCTTTTTATTTTCAATAAGCACAATTTCTCTTCGGTTGATCTTGGTTTGCACTCTACCACCGACGCCGCTAGGTCATTGTGCCTACCCTCGGAATAACTAGAATAAATTTGAGTCCGGGATTACCCTGAAGTGATCATCACCTACCTTCTAGACCTACCTCCATTAATACATTACCACGTCTAGTCTTGCACGGGATGAAATGACTTCGAACACCCAACGCAAATGCAAGGCTGGTATTTATACCTCTAAATTCATATATACATAATATAACTCAGAGTAATATACAGTACATTCCTAACTACCTATCCATATGTGGGGCAATTCCAATTGTAAGTACTAGTCATTATCCTCACCTCCCACAATGCTCACTGGCATTGTGAGTAATAATCGTTCGCCTTCACACAAGTACTCCCAGTCACACAGACCGTAGACCCAGTCCATCCGATCCCACCACACTGTCCATACTTTGCCACTGGAGTTCCACTCGCAGCTGGTGCAGACGTTGTAGTAGCTGCTTTGGTATTAGAAGTCACCACTGGCGCCACAGTGGTAGTGGTCGTAGCTTTGCTAGTTAATGTCGAAGACGCAGGCTTAGTGGTCGATGTGGCCAACGTGGGAGATGGAGGAGGAGCTACTGAAGTTGCAGACCCACCCTCACTCGGCCACACTGGAGGGCCTGGGATGGGGTAAACCGGAGAATTGGTATACATATCAAACACAATCCCTGGAGTGCCTGGCTGATACGCTCCCGGGAAGCTAACCAGCGAACTTCCACTCGGGATCTGAGTTCCGGACCCAGTAACCGTAACTTGGAAGCATGATGGGTACGACTGAATCCCAGGATAGGCCCATGCTCCGTGCAGAGCAAGAATCTCATGTCGGGCGATGTAATTTCCGGGGGCAAGGGACGCAGGAATGCTGAATTTGTACGCCGGGACGGGGCTGGTTTCGTATGGTGTGGTGGCCCAGACGCCTGCGGCATTTTTGCCATCATGTTTTACTTTGAACCAGACGGCCCTGTGCTCACGTCTGTTAGCCATCGTTCTCTACACTAAGAGGGTCTAAGGCAGAACATACGCAGTCCCCGGTAACCAAGTCGAGCAATCGCCTGGGCACCTCACCATGTACGTCAATAACGGCCCCTTATGACTATCCGGCCACAGTGTCCATGTCAAGCTAATCTCACTCCCCGCGGGCACAGTCGCACTCAACGCTGCTGGCTTGGAACCCGAGATTCCACCGGCGGTATACCCACCACATTGGACATCAATCAGAGAGAGGTCCTCAACTGGGCCATTTCCTTGAATCTCCCTGAAAATCAGTTGCCGGGATGGTGAGACGTAGGGATCGTAGTATGGCTCGTAGCCAGAGTATGTTGTGCCGGCGATGACAGCTTTCTCGACGTAGCCGTGGGCAGAGACGAGGGTAGTTGCGGCAGAGAGGAATGAAGCGATGAGTGCGTATTTCATAGTTCTAATAAGCAAGAGGGGCTTGGTCAGTCAAAAAGGAGTGTAGGTCAGTTCCTATACGCTGCTTGGACCGCTGAGGATGCAGATAGAGAGCGAAATTCATGAGGACAATCTACACCTTATTTATACTCATGAAACTAGTTCTTCCAGCATAGGCATATCGACGTTTCAAACATCACTATCTTCCAGTGATCGGAAGGCGTCTATCCCTCGCCTAGCAGGAACAATCCAAATATGACAAACGGGTGGGGTATTGCCACCCGAAGACCGATACGTATAGTCTCGGTATTAAGGCCCGCCGGAGTCTGTTTCCTAGTGTTTGGACTTGATAGCAGTATGTGGCGTTGACCTTCCTCCAAAAAGCTAAGTGCGCACCTGTCAGGTTGGAATTCCCGCGTTTTCGGATAGTTTATTTGGACCCCAGTCAGGGTCAGGGCTCTAGGCCCGGCTGATCGGGGTGAGCATCGAATTAACCCCGCATCGTCACTTCAAAACTCCGGACGTGGAATATTTATTTAGGACGTCACCTCACAGGTACAGGTGGGGAAGTCTGACAACTTGAGCTCACGTCTTGACGCTGTAGGCAGTAAGTTAGGCAACTGAATATTGGGGCGATATCGATAAACCCCGGCCCCTAGTCAACCCGATTTTCCACAAACAGTTCACAGCTCATGTATGTATATATTCATGAGATGAGTGGCGTGCAAAAACTAAGTTCTCGAGTACTGGGTTCTATTAAACTAGAGGCATATCTAACTAGGAAGTGCGGTGCGAATCCCTCTATTTACGTCTCAGCCCATAATATGTAAGCTGCATACCCGGTTCTCAATTGGAAGCGCTGAAATCTCACAAGATCGCAACTGCCAATTACTGACATCATGAGGCCGAAACTCGAATAGTATGCAGCTGTATAGCGTGTGGGTGTATAAAGCTAATATATCGCTAATATATCTCGCCTGGATAATTCTCCAAGAACCCTGTCAATAATATGGAAATAGCCATTTTCGGTATATGTAACGGAGGTCGAGTCATCAGATATTTATCAAAGTATTTACAACACAGAGTAATGTGCATAACAAAGATACCAAGACGGATGCCTAAAACAATACCAAGAACCGAAAAGTTACCAGTATCGTTGGTTGATACCTCCCCACCCCGGGTTATTGTTAGGCGCTAGATACACTCAGAAATTACGGTTGATTGATGCCGTACAACCCATGCCCAGTAGCTAACCTACATGCCCAGAAATCGATGGTGATAAATAGCATAAAGAGGTGCATGATAGTAGTAACCATAGGATTGTGGTGATCCATTAATCATAGAATAACTCTGGATTTCTTTCCACTCTTCTAAAGATACTCAAGGAAGTGCTGAACGGAAGGGGGAAAACCAAACTACCCTTGAGTCAAGCAGATTTTGTTTAAATAAATACGCTTGTTGCTCTCAATTTCTTGCCTTTAAGGCATTGCTCATGCCAGGTCAATTATACTATATAGCAGTAAGTGCTTGACGAATCTATTTTACTTGAACATATATAAAATTACTAAGGTTAGTTATCAAGATGATCCCGGGCCGGATCGGAGTTCCTAAGGCCTTCCGCTGGCTCATAATGGCCCCCTCATGGGGCCGAGTATGAGTACTGAGTATATTAAAATTAAAAAAGAGTTCCTAAGGTATTCAGAATTCCTGCTGTGTATATCCTCTAGTGTTAAGTAAAGCTATGCTACCTTAAGTTTGTCATGTTCCTACAGTGGCACCTCGTGCTCGAGCCCAGATCCGTGATCGCTGGTATGTACGTACAATATGTAGCCTGTTGAATGCATTGCAAGCTACAAACTAAGTATATGTATATTTTTTGGGGGGTAAATCAGTACTCGTATTGATACTATGGTATATGACGAGGGCACGCATCCCCGCGTGGAAACGCAGCTGGATTGTCCAACCCTGGGCCGTGCCAGCCCTGCTAATTAGGTACATGAAGAGCGTTAACCCCCCCCCCCCTCCCCGCCCCACTCCCTTCCTCCCATTATCCTTGTGACAAAAGTATATGTATATACCCCTTGCTAGTAGGTATATACACTATTATAGTTACTACCGCTGATAGCAGTAAACATACGACAAGTGTAACACCTGTATAGATGTACCTAGGCTATATATAGGTAAGTTGCGATTACGGATCAAGAGGTTTAATATGGCACTTCAAGGCCCCTTTTTCAACGCTCTTTCAATATATCTTTCCGTATACCTTAGCAATGAGCAGCCCTTTTGATAAGAGCAGGGTTGTTCTTTTTGCTCCCTTTCGGGTTGTTCCTTTGGAAACCGGAATCTCCGCAGGGACCTTAACGACCTTAACAGGGCTAATGGGGTAAAAGAGACACCACTGCCAGTAGATGCGCTCAAATCCTAGCGCCCTTCCGAAGTCCAGATCCGTTCTCAGGAGGAAAACCAAAAGGACTCCCGATCTCGGAAAACCCGCATAGAGTGCGTCATTTAGAAAGCCCCAGCTACATGCTATGCCACCAGTACTAGGTAGGTAGGACTCGATTCGCGCAGCTGTAACTCCTTGCATAGCAATTTGATCATCTCTACTTAAGCTTGAAAAGCATGACGGGACTTTACTGCAGACCTGGAGGTATGTGCGCGCGTGCCCTTCGAAGATCATAGAGCTTAGTGGCTGTGCGAGACATAATGCTAGGAATTCCCACGCGAATATGCACGGGCTCTGGCCTTCGATTCGACCTCACCAAAACGAGTGTTTCTTGAATCTTGACTACCTACTTGCATCTCTTTGTATAGCGATTCAAGTCACTTATAAATCTCGTCGGCACTAACTAGCTATAGCTATTACATTACTCGAGCTCGAATTCATAGTGTGGCCGAGCATTCTCCACTAGCGCTATAGCGTTTAGCCCTTGAACCCGAATATATTCCCAAATTAGAGGCCGATCGAGCCCCAATACCAACCTCCCAAGAGGTAGGCTACCTACTGCCTGTGACTTACCAAGGATCTGAAACAGTTGCATTATGTCACCGATAAAAGCTCACAAAATACCAAGCTATCTGACGTCAAAGCGAGACAGGGTGCTGATCATCATTGGAGTCGATCGAGGCCCGGGCGCGGGGAGAAACTTTAGTGGCTGGCTTGAAGATCTTGCCCTTACTTATTGCGCTGTTATATTGATCACAATAGTTAGAAGTTCTTTAGTTTCCTGTGCAGTTCCTGTACAACGACGCCGCTGCTCTTGTAGCCGTAATCTAGGATCCTAACCATTCCTTCCTAAGGCTCCCCATTCGAAGCTTCTTAGGCACAGTCAGTACTAGTAGTAGCTACCCAAGCTTACGAGCTCAGCTGTCAACTTTTTCTATCGCTATGGGGGGAACAGGGCTTGCTGAAGCTCTGCGTATATGGGATAATCTAAGGTACTTGTTGGGGGGAAAAAACACAAAAAATAGCTAAGACTTAACTCCTGTGCTCCTCATTCTTGTACTAGATATGCTTTTGTGATTCCTTTCGGCTAGCTTAATGTATTTAGGCTCTAGATATATGAGCACGAGTACTGTCAGACCTACTGTATCTGCCCTAAACTCTTCATATACAGCGCATGTACATTCGGCATTCGGGCTCCATAACACAATACGATAGCAGCGGAGGGCTATAGTTACAACCTATATCCATAATCGAAGTTTCTCATCGTTGACGCTGTACTTGCCCCCCAGATATATCATGGTTTGGAAAACCTAAGACGGCACAACACACCAGCACACCCCCACGTGGACCCCCTGCCTCATGCCCCTGCTCTACCTGCTGCATGATCGGTCGCGGCGCTTTGCTGATCGATCGCAGATCATGACTTCCCCACCTCCCCAGATTGCCTCATCTGGATCCCTGGTTGTCTTGATCATGATCAGCCGGGGTTAAGAAATATATAAAGCCTAGCTCCCTAGCAAAACACCTCACACATCAATGGCCTTGGTCAACCACTTCCCATTCGTATCCCAGACCCATGGACAGCTTCGTGTTCCTCGGCCACGTGGACGGTATCCTAGCTGAACGTACAGGCTAGCTCATTCCGTCCGCATATGCGTTAGCGTCCGACATGGTGGTGCGGCTTGTATGTCTATGTACATGTATACCTCTGCATTGAGGTGTACTTAGTTACAGGTACCGAGGTAGAAGACTGGTAGAGGTTTTTGGTGATATTTCTTGGCAAGTTTTGGCAAAATGAACGAACCTCGAGCGAAAATTGGTGGTGACATTGGGGAACCATGAGTGTAAATTGAATCAATCGTGTACAGGAAGAGTGTAATTTCAACAATACCTCTGAATAGGCAGAATGCTCCCAATGTATTATTTTTTGTTTTAATTTTGGCTCGCCTCTGCACGGCCCAGGGGTCGAAACCTCTGCTGGATTGGGAATATGTACAACTAAAGAGCCTCTACCATTATCTGCCACATGTATCAGAGAATCCTAGCTACACAAGCTGTTACATTCTTAGGGGGGTTGAAGGATCATATATATGTATTGGGGCTCAAGAGCATGTAGGACGAATTCACGTTATGGATAGTTTCAAAAAGGGTGTCACGGTGTCCATATTACCAAGCCTTATCTAATGGGTACTTAGGAATTACAACTAGTGGAGCCAATCTAGGCCAACGAGAGCTAGAGGTGGAGTGGGCCTGTGGCTCCATTGAGTCTCGAGATCCTTATTCTAGAACCCCTGAATATTGATGAGGCGGATGGTAATGGTATCGCGAATACATGTCTACCTGCCTAAATATACTTAGCCCCAGTAGTTTATTCTAGAAACTCGGTGATCACGTGAATGGATATTGTATACAACCTCAAAGCCTCGCCCGGCCGGGCATACAGTAGTAATAGTACTGCTACAAGCTCATGGCACTGGCCGGACCCGCGGACTGGTATAATTCAAACCTCTATCAACGTCGTTCCTTTCATCAATTGCCTCCCTGTGACGGCTCGGTATGCCGACCTCCGGAGCTCCTTAACTACAGATGTACGATATTGATATCATTGCCTCCGAACCCGCAGATTTGGCAGAGATCGGGATTTTGTTTTTTCCTTTTTAGGGTCAATACTCGTATGTGGCGTGAGCTATGTGTGCCTACCTAATTCCTTGATTGGGCCCCTGCTGGAGGATCCGAGCTCCACTACTTCCGTATCATAGTCCTCTAAGTGCACCGGCTGGGTGCCAACGTTACCATGTACGGCTTCAGTTCTCCTCCAGAACGGGCCGTGGACAACCTCCCTGAAATAATACCACCGAGCTATCCTCCCCTCCGTTCCAGGGTCCAGAATAGTGTAGATGCTAATATTGTTTGAACCAAGAATGAACAAATCCCAGGCCCTGTTAGTGGCACTTGCCAGGGAGGACCTGGCACACTGGGTAAACACTCACCGGGCCCATTGGTTTGGAAACCAAGCGTCCCTAATAGTCATTGTCAGGCACTAGCTAAAACCAATAATGAGCAACTTAAGATGTCTAAGTGAACCCAAATCTGTGATTCGTAAGAAGATAAAATGTCGGATGCCATATATCGTAGCTATAAGGTGCGGAGGCTTCGGGTGAGTCAAGTGCAAAGGTCTAACTCCGTGGGAAGCTATGCGGAAGAGAACTATATAGAAAACCCCTATGCACCTTATCCAGCAATGAAGTCCATGCCCGTGCTCCTTCTTAAAATACTTTCGTGCCACTTCAAACAACGATATAACCTTATGTATCCTTCCGGTGTATGCGCATATATGACTCGGTAAAGCTCCGGCAGCACGCCAACCATTCTAAGACGCAAATGTCGATATGACAGATTCCTTTGGGTAACTAACGTAGCCGGAGACCCTTAAATTTTAAGGTTTGGTATTTGCTATTTGAATACATATACCCTAAAAACTCACTAGCCTTAACGCTATATCTCTGTAGATACCCATCCCCCTCATGTAGCTCGGATTTTATTGGCTGCCTAGAGTCTTATATGGGGGGTGGGTCTTAGACACTACCATATCCACTAATTTGAGAGGCTTTCTTCACCATTAAAGGCGACAAATTCATAGAAAAGAACACAGTAACCTGGCCGCTTTAATAATTATTCAACGAGTGTGACTCATGGGTTCTAGACTTCACCCAGAATGCCAAAAGGTACGATCAAATACCTATACCCTATTCTGCATAATGCTCTGTCCGGTAATTAGACCCACAACCCTAAAATCCAAACCTCCATTGAAGCCAATCCCAGTATCTATAGCTTTACATGTTACGCTGCCCATCGAGATAGACTCGAGGCTGGGAGTACGATAGTGAGTTATAACCCAAACCAACCTGCTTTACCTTGGACATATCTAGGTGAATAGGTTGCTGCAGTAGAAGTGTTTGGGTTAATGTTGCAGAACGTAGTAAGTATGTACCTCCAAACTTTCATACCAGCCTAATATATTTTAAAGCGAGATGCTTACAAGATACTTAGTAGTATACTGAAAATGTACTTACTTAGCAGTAGTCTCGTGCCCACTTAGGAGTTCTAGTTACATATGCCCTTAGAAAGTATCGGTCTCTACCTAGGTGCAAAAAAAACCCTAACCACCATTTTGGGAAGTCCAAGATTAGATACTTAAGCAATCGGAGGTTTGTGTGGATATGAACGGCAACCCCATGCCCAATCGATTTATATGTATATATATTTCATATCCTACTTAAGTTCCTATAGCTAGGTAGTCCTGTATGTATATGCACATCTCACTAAGTTATCTGGGTACTGGTTAAATCGAAATCAATCTTTTCACGTGCATTTTGACTTCATGCTACCTATTTGTTCTATGTTGCTGCAAAAAATCAAATCTAGTGCACCAGAATGCCTTGTGTGATGTTCCACGTGCGTGACCGGACAGCACTTCCCAATTTCCCGATCGACCTTCCCGGAACAGCTCTACTCGGCCTAAAAATACCTCCTTGTGTTGGGTGTTTCTTTGTTCGTTCGTCGGAGGTGACGCGGGAAGCGGGAAGACTCATGTGCAATAGGATCCGTGTTAATAATTTGCCTGATCGAGACTAACACCATCAAGACGATTAAGGTTTTTAGCTAGTCACTGACTTCTACTTACTTACCAATTTTCTCTTAAGAGGCCGACATATGCCAACAGAATACCCCGACACGCAGTTAAAGTGACTGCTCCTTTTCCACGCGCATCACCGACCAGCTACCGCTACCTCGCTGTCAAAGGAAAACGCTGGTAGGTACGTATCCACAGTCATCTCGTTTCCTCATGCTGATAAGCTGCTGAGAAACCAATAGTTACTAGCACGCGTGGGGATCAAACAGGCAACTGTCCCGGATCTCCTCATGGTTACGAGAAAAGCTGCCTACCTTGCTCACTTTCGGATTCTCTGACATGCTACAACTTCCGATTCGCTGCTTTGTAAAGCTCAGATCAGTCTGATGTTCTGGTAAGGGACTGGGACATAGCAGTGGTTCATCTTGGCGTAAGTAGCTCTTGTTCCAACGTTCAAGTTCTTGTCATTAATGTGCAGCCATAAAAATAGGTACATATGAACGAAAGCTATCGTCTTTCTACTCAACAAGGCTACCTTGACGCCTAAAATGGTATCACTGAAGTCTGTTCGTGACAGCCATGTGGGGGTGTACCCACAGTGGACTACATGCAGCCACCGACAGTTCGTCCGAATCTGAAAATTTCCCGGCACATGACCAAAAAACTCCAAATATGATATGTGTGCTTGTATGTGTAAGTGACTGGTCATCAATGATGTCCCAGGCCCAAAGTCTCATCCTAATCGACTGAAATGAGAGGAAGAAATCCCTCACATCATGTCATTTCGGGTATTCTCAGGGCAACGAATTACTACACCCCACCCACGTTAACGATATCTGATTGCGTGTACATGTGATTCCTTCAGTTTAATATCACCAAGAAATGCCGAGGTGGTTACTCACTCCCTAGAACCTTAAGGCGTGATAGACAGATAAAACTAATCAAAGCTCACAATTATAGAAAATATGACCAGGACGAAAGTGATTCACCTGTTCATTGCCAGCAAAAATACATACTGAGCTGTTTCCCTTCGTTGAGCAACAGTACTAAATTCGGATCCTCTGTTGAGGATAAGGCTAGGTATATTTCGCTGGCGTTAGTTTGTCTCACTCTTACTCTTGTTCTTTTAGAGGTTTCCAACGAAGAAGTGGTAACGGAATTTAGTTCGAGGACACGCTATGAGGGCTGCTTAATCCAGCGTTTTGTGGCTTGCTTGGGGGAAAGGATTGGCCACTTGCGGAGGAAAGTACCGAAGAACCTTGCCCAATGTTGTGACACGAGACAGTCCATATGCCATGAAACAGCATCGCTTGCTGACAGGGAAATAACCCCGATATAACGATCCCTCAAATCACGGAGCAGAGCTTCTACTTTTGCAACATTCAACAGAGAATTTATGCAGCTCTACGCAAGATTTAGGGGGTCGGGGAATTTCCTCCAATTAATCGCTCTCCGAAGAAAATACCTTTGAAACTCACAGCATTATGCCGAAGTCAGTGATAGGGGCGAGGTCTGTATGTAGCCATTCCTCCCTAAAAGCCGATATCTCGAGCTGATCCATTCCCTGAACATAGATCTGTTCTGGGGTTCTGCACGAACCAGTATCCGCAAACGCCACACAAGCTAGGTGGACGACACATATCTAAGGTGGGCAGATGAGCCCGGTGCGATGCATCTTGATCGGTCCCCGCAGGTCGGACTCATGGACCTGCCCCTTGTCAACAGGCCTCAAGGTTCAATAACCAATCAGTCCCCCGGCATGAAGCCATGGAGTAATTACATGGATTAAGCAGGGATATTGTCATATTGTTCAAAGCAGGTTAGGGGCTTTAGATGCAGTTCTCGATTGCATCACAGCTCGGAAAGCGATGATTTCATCAGAAATCAGAACCGTTCTCGAAGCTTACTGGTAGAGGGCGTTTTGGCCTATACCTGAACAAACTATTCAATGCGGTGTGTATATTCCACCCGTAGTACATGAATACTTGACAGATTAGCCGGTTCGGCTGCTCGTCATACTATCAGCAATACTCTTTCACCGACATCCCCGCTTCCTCGATCAATCACTTTTGATTCTCGGTTGCTAAACGGTCCTGTGCAAAACCCCTGCTAACTGTAGGTACTGACTGTTTGAACCTGGAGCCGACTGGATGGTAAGTTCGAAAGAATCCAGGAATTACATCCCTGAATGGGATTTTCACGAGGAGTAGAACCTGGAGGTACAGGAGCCAATCAGATGACCGTCTGCGCGTGTTACGAATTGCTGATAAAAGCTGAACTAGTGGAGACAGAACAAAACAAATCCCGCAACAAAAACAACTGATTAGCGCTGGTCGTGTTACGATAAACGCATTGCACAATAGGTGTGTTGCTGTGGATTTCAAGGTCGAAATATCATGGAAGCAAAAATATGGGGTTCAAGTCCGATCCATACTGGCCTTCTTCCTATCCCATCACGACATGGTTTAGCGAGAGGAAGGGTTCCTTCTGGACGTTTTGCATCCTCCGGGAGCGTACCCTGTCCCATGTCCATGTTCATCCACCCTGTTTCCCGTCGTGCACCGGCTGGGGGGCCTGGTATGCTTCGAATCAGCAGCCCAATCGCTTTCCATTCTTAATTACATGCCATTCAACGGTTTTTTTACTACCAACAGTGGTAAAATAGGTTGTGGATGTCAACGGCGCACCGCGATGGAAATTCACTGAACATTGGATTACACTCTGTGGTAATCCTCTGATACGTACGGTAATGGCTCTAGGTGTCACAGCCTGAAATAGCTCATCTAGAGCTTTCACACGGCGCAAGCTTGTAGGCGCCAAATATTAGTAGGTACCCCGCACATCGAATCATGACTATTGGCCCACAGTTTAATTAGTATCCTCTATTTCATCTCCAACAGTCAGCGGTGAATATTACTGCGGATAAAGTGGATCAGGATAGACCTCTGCCGGTAGTGATTATCCCCAAGTTAGCAATAGATTACCGGGGGAACCTTTGCGAATCCTCATGCCCCAAACGCGATCAGGTTGTTAGACCCAATTTGGCTTTCACATTTCCTTTTTGAAGTACGCACTCTAACTAGAGTTAGTCATTTACAACTGGTAATGATCTAGGCAGTTTTTAACAGGTTCTTGCGGTCCTGTAAATCTACCCCGGCAATACTTTGCGAGGTGTTTGATCCTCAATTCTAAAGGCTTCTACATAGGTCGGAACACCAGGCGCATCAAGCGCAAGTCTATCGGAATCGCAAGTCCCTACCTATCTCCAGGTCTCGCGATCGGAACATCGCCACTGGGGAAACCTTGAGGATTCTTAACCCTTGAACAGCGGCTGTCATTCAGATACCTAGTCTGTGGAACTCTCAGTCCCTGTAAGACCACTGGGGAGTTACCCCAAAGTACTTCTGCTTTAGCTGTTCAACTCATAGAGCCCACTGAGAGGGAATACGGTAGGGGGAAGTAGTGGCTCCGCTGCCAATAGCCCCCGGTCTTCTCCACCGAGCTATCTTAAGGCGCTTCTTAAGTCTAGGACGGACAGCACAAAACCCTAATTGAACGCCCCAGAATCCGCAAACATATACTAGAGTAGCTAGAGAAGTGGGGAGGTACACTACATACTAAGTTGAGACCAGTTGCTAAGCTCTCTACTTTACAAGAGGGCTTCGTGCCTGGATTTGGGGGCAGGTGCCTTTTGCTCCTGTGTCTTATCTGGACCCCAATGAGGATCTTTTCATCCAAGTTAATACAATGGACGACATAGGAGAAAAGTTTCACAACTGGAGAGCAGTTTACCGCACAAAGCCGATTTTCTAGGCCAATCGAGTCATCGATAATTTTACGGCCGTCCCGGTTGAGGACATGCAGGTGTAGAGTAGAGGTATTATCATACATACTTGTAATCTACATTTGAAACATGAGTATCAAAAGGGCTGTGACCCTGTTTGCTTCCACTGGAGAAATTGCGCGTGATTACACAGCACAAGAATGGAGAAAAGTTCCATACGAAGTATAATCTCAATGGGAACTTGGACATCAGGATCCGAAGGCGGTCTATCAAGGAAAAAAAGCAATTGATAAGAGTCTCTTACCAATCGATATGCTCCTCCAATGGTTTTGCTTTTTCTCGCGTATTTTGTTTCGTTCTAACGAGTTGGTTGATACAGGAAAAATTACGTTTTCTCCACTCTAATCTCGATCTCCCCGCAAGCCATTTGTGGCATCATCACAACTATACGAGGCTCTGGATAATCATGAGTACGACTCATCACCCACAGCAACCGCGGCATCGTGAAGCAATAGTCCTACAATTTCCTCATTAATCGATCATCACTAATCCTTGATCCCTGCTTTTAACACACCCCCTGAATTCACTGAGCTTAGGGACAAGGAGCCCCGGTCTACCATGTCTCTGTTGCCAATGAGACTGTCGGCATACATGTACTGTACATACAGTAAGGTACTTAATTGGCATCTAATTTGGATTGCGGATACTGGGAGTTTCGACTCCGCTCCGGCAAATCTGTTACCGGATCCCCACGCAGGCTTCGTATTAACTTTTCCTTTGTAATAGGGAATCTACGCGGGGCGCAAGTAATATCCAATGGAGGAAGGCGTATAGCCTGTGGCCTAGCCTTGTTTCGGGGAAGCGCCATAGGCTGGTCAACAGCCAATACGGGAAAAGATCAATGGCTAAGCCCTATGTTGCAGAGTTTTCTGCCGAGAACAATGGAGGCTAGAAGTGTCCACGCAAGCGAGAGAGTTGGTAAGGCTCCTGCTGTTGGTTTTTTTTTTTTGGCAGCAACAGACATCAGAAGAGTCGAATTTCATCAAACTGTTGTTACTGTTATCTCCATCTGATATGTGATGTTAATCAAGACATGACTTCCATCCTAATTTCACGGGGTCGCATATCCGTTACTATCCCAGCTCCCTTCTTCGCAGGGTCATTTATCTGGTGGGTTTCTTTCGCGCTTCTCTCGCATTAATTCAGCTGCAGTTCGTGTAGCCTAGCCACATACGAATCGGCTGGATATGCGGCGAATGATTACGAGCGGAGGTCTGAAGTATTGATTCTTCTGCATGTGCATTCAAGCTGCGCAAAGCCCTGAGTTTTGTGGCATGATACCATAGTTTTTTATAGGCCTTTATACTATTCGTCACTCGTTGGAAGAGATATGACCGTTTGCTCATTGTATGCACGGGTATATTCCTATCTCCGTTTCAACGAGTCGGTGACAGGGGGGCGGTGCAAAGAGTGCCACCCACCTCATCGCACTAGTTACCCGCGCTATGCCAGTTTTTTTCATATCACAGCCTTTTTTTCTTTTTTGCCTTGTCTGAACATGAATGCAATCGTATGGTTCTCGTCATTTCACTTTGTGTATTTTTCCCTTCACATTACCAAGGCAATCTCCTCTTGTGTAGGAGTGACACTCTGACAGGGAGATTCCCCGTGAAACTTTTGGGGGAATACCGGTATAAATACTGTACGAACCTATAATAACCAGATTAAGTTATGATCACTTCCGAAAAAGTTGTATACGTATCGTGCCTTCGCACTAGCAGCGCATTTGATTTGCCTCCTGGGATTCTGCACTCGCAAAGGCGTTGCTTTGAGTCGTATACTAGCTGAACTTGCATAGTGGCTAGATGTACATGCTATTTTTGATTATTGTAACTCTTGACATTTCTTGATGACTGTATCCCACAGGTTGATGCATCTGCTTGAGCTCGAGGTGAGTGGATTTCAAGTTCTAGAAATGCTTTGCTGAGGTCACAAGTACATGTACGTTATTAGCAGTGAGATTGTCACTCTACTCGCGGTTTCGCGACTTTGGCCACGTGCGGCTCCTTTGGCTCTTGCTATCCTTTTGCTCACTCACCATACCCATCCGTCTCACCGTTTCCCCCACCCCACATCCACACCTACACATATTCGCACAAAGTCTGGAGTTCGGCGTACAGTCACATTTCCATGTCGCCACCGCCGCCCCCCCCCCCTTCGTGTTGTCGAATTTTCTCCAATGTTGTGAATATTCGTCGCATCGTCCCTTCTAAGGGGGGGATTAGCATTCTTTTTCCCCAATCGCAGGGAGTGTGTTTTCTTCTATCCACGATCTGGAAGCTGTGTGCCACGCCGTCCACGCGAGACCCATCACGGACGCAAATCAACCCTTACCTTCAATCCCTGGCCAACTTCGTTGCTCGACGCTCAGAGCGTGGTGAAAGACCCTGGCCCCTCACCCGAATCCGAGCAATCGTCAGCCATTCCCACGCCCTTGCCCTTGCGCAGCTAGTTACGCAAGGCACTCGGAGAAAAAGATCTCGAGCAAGCAGGTGAGCAAGGGAGATGCATTTCTTCGAACAAGCCTAGAGAAGCAGCGGTTTTTTTGTGGCAGGGGAAGCTGCCGTGGACATGTAATATGGGAGAGGCGCGCATAGGTAGAGCAGTCTCAAACAGCGACCGCCTATACTTGGCGTTCCTAGTGGGAGCGAGTTCATACCGTGAGGAAGAACGAGCGGCCCAAGTATATCCGTACTACCACCATAAATACTTGTGCATACATACCTTATGGTGAAGATGGGAAGAATGGAGCGAGGGAGGCTAAGCAGACGGCGTGCCCCTCGCCCTGCTTCCTGTCGCAATTTTTTTTTACGAATCGCGCGCGCACTAAGCCGGGCTTTGCCAGGCTTTGCCAGGCTAACACTTTTTCTTACGGTGGAGGCACAACACCCTCTCCGGGTCCCGAACGCATCCCTTGGCCCACACGCCAGGGAGGGCTGCCACACCGAAGAGCGAGTCCCGCCCTGCCCATCACGCCCCTCGAGTCCCAGCTCCCATCGCACGAAACGACAGGAGGTCTCGTCACCGCGACCGGCATCACCCATCGGACGCCCCCGACTACGCCGTGCGTATCGCAGCACTGATCCCCGTTGATCCTCGAGGGCAGAGTGTAGAGTACGAGTAGGAGTGTGAGTGTGTGCACCATCCAACCATCCCTCATTATTCATAGCAAGCATCCATCCATCCATCCATCCATCCATCCATCCATAGCATACTTAAGAACGGGCTCCGACGACCCGTAACCCAGCCATCCAAACCGCCGCATCGCCGGACACCCCGGTCGCCTTTCTCGCACGCAGAAACACCCGGCGAGCAGAGCAGAGCAGAGCAGAGCAGAGCAGAGCAGAGCAGAGCAGAGCAGCAGGGCAGGGCAACCAGGCAGCAGCCGGCGTGACGCTACCTGACTCTGGCTGGCATCGCGCGCTGCGAAGAACCCTACATACAAGTACCCTGCCATCCCCACGCACGACGCAGCAGAAGCTTGCTCGTGCCTTGCCCACTCCCGTGCCTGCTCCTCCCTCCATCGTAGGTACTACCCCCGTCCAGCATACGGAACCATCCATCCATCCATCACCCATCACCCATCCCCCATCCCTCCCGCCAACCAGTACCGAGAGCTTCTCTCGCTCCCCCCCCCCGCGACCAAGAATAATTTTTTATTTTTATTTTCT
>Ga0307511_10000979_pt1 | contig 30339 bp, 40 predicted proteins | sample 13_EM_MG_FD_200266 | JGI IMG/M metagenome (GOLD analysis project Ga0307511, IMG submission 200266) | Populus trichocarpa ectomycorrhiza microbial communities from riparian zone in the Pacific Northwest, United States - 13_EM | ecosystem: Host-associated > Plants > Roots > Unclassified | place... | reverse complement strand
GTAGCTCAAGCGGAAGGTTTTCCCCTTACCCTTGTGTTTTGTCCCCGGCCACCTTGTAATTTACAGTAAGAGTTTTACTAATCTGGTAAGGACTGGTGGGTTGATGAGGGATATTCTGCCGAGTAGCATTTTTATTTGTTTCCCACTCGTTGTCGGTATGATGAGCTCACGTCAGTTCTCACAGGCATAGCTGAGGCTTGTCCGAATGTTCGTGAATTATCCACCGTGTACCTAAGCCTTAAATCTGTGACCCTCCTTTTCCGAGTAACCAACCAAACGACATGGACAAGAGGAAATGACCCTTCCCACCGTGTCAAAACAGCCCCTCTCCACACTCAAAAACCTCTCGATCGTCCAACTTGTCTGTCGCCCCATTCCAAACAGCAACGTCGCGGGATATACACATCATATGCACCCAGCATCACGCGTCAATCCGCGTGTGGAACGGGGCCAAGGGTACGGCGATAAGAGAGTTGAAGAGTTCTTCGACAGATGGTCCCACACAGTTGAAGGATGTTACGTTGCTTCCTGCCCCGCGGGCTTGGGGTGGAGGAGATCGGCGTCTGAAAATACCTGGGCTGGCGGACCGTCGTGACGTACCCTTGTAAAAGGTACAAAGTATATGGTACTCGCGTTCGTATACTGGATGGGGAATCTGCGATACATGTGTGATCCCCTAACTGATGGCACGGTTAATCGCCGGTGTCGGAGCAGACACAGAAGTTCCAGCCGGAGGAAGGAGTGCCAACCATTCAATTTCAAACTTCACGCCTTTCGGCCCCCGTGTTCAAGTTCCCTCTGTTGTTATTCCGGACGATACTCGCGAAGAATGGTCGAGGCAACGAGTCCGGGTAAAGGGGATCACAAGTTCGATTTACGTGTCGCTCATAGGCTTCTCACCCCCCCAGAACGGCTTCGTTCCGGAGTGCATCGCCTTGTGATTTAGCGGGGTGGCTGTAGTTGGTCATAGCACACACTACACCACCTATTCAATAGATCGGCGCATAACGCGTATCCACAACGCACAGATAGAAACCAAACGCGATGGGGAATCTACTTGTTTGTAGAAGGAGGGTACGACTTCCACGTGGGGTGGACTTAATGGCACAGAGAGTAGATGGGAGATGATCGATGAATCGATGACGTCTGGGGTTTCCGCAAACGTCCCGCAAAAAACCCGAAAGGGTCCGAGATCAATGGACGGAAAACAACGCGTGGTCGCAGAGTGTGTATAAGATCAAATATCTCGAGACACTCCCTATGAACCATCGCGGTTATCGGGGGGGGGATCGGATGGGACAACTTGGGATCTAGTGGGGGTACGACTAGGCGCTAGCCCGACAGAAGTGATACTTACTTGAACGGTGGCATGGTGTTCCGGGTCTAAAGTTGCGAACCAAAACCCCGAAGACTGTTGATGTGTCCCGATTGAGCGCGAATGGGTTCGGGTCGAAAAATGGGACATCCATCCACAACAGCCATGAATTATGCGAAATGGAGTGATCAGCCAGTCGCAGGCATCCTCAGATCTTGGATGTTAAGAGGCGGAACTGTCTGCCCTGCGGTTGGTACCAGCGGTGGGGACGAGTCGAGTTATTGTGTAACGACGTGGTCAATCATAGTGGACCGACCCGAGCTTGACAAAAGAGAAGCGAGTTCAGCTCGTCTTACACTCTCCAGAACCTCCGGATTGGCGAGTACGCATAAACTGTGTTCTTCCAAGCGTATTCTTCCTCCGCCTTGGGTGGGGTGTGCCATCACTGGGGCATCATAAAGAACGAAACCCCCGGACGGGAGGTGCAGACCTACATAGCCCGACCTCTTCCCAGCCGACTGGCTCGAACACCACGAAACCCCCCAGGATCGGCGGTCTCCTTCGCGGTTTCAAGGGACCGAGGTGGATCGGAAACCCCGTTGTCCAGGGGAAGGTTATTGGTGGGCAAGAGACGTACCGGGGGCGTGCCAGTGGTGCGGAAGTTTGTGAGAGTGGGTGGTTGTGAATTTTGGATCGTCACGCAACGGAGGTGTGACTTCCGTACTTGAAGCTTAAATCACTGACGGTTGAAATTGGAACGTTGAAATTCGAATTCCGAGTGAAGGTCTGCCATTGGTTCGCGAGGACGCTGTTGAAGGAAGGGATCAAGAGCACTATGATAACATCCACTTGCCCAAGCCGAGCTGCGTTAGACTTCTCAGTGTCCTCCGACCCATGCAAGCTTTCTATACCCTGCAAGGAACGTGGTAATGCCGTGAACAGTCACGCTGTCATTTTGGAGATTGTCAGCGGTAAGGCGTGGTCTACGCGAGGATAGTAGCTCTCTACCCATTCCCCCATTCCCCCGCCCCCCCTCCCTCCCACCACAATCCATCCGGACACATACAAACCATGTCTGACCCCTGGGATCAGCAGTGGTCCGATAGTCCCGATGCTCCGCAGATTTCAAAATACGACTACACTGCGGAGAAGGCCACACTTGCTGGAAGTTTCATCGGCTCAGTTCTCTATGGTACCCCCGCCCACACATTCGTCTATTCGCGCTCACCCCGATTCCCCGGTTTATTGTAGGTTTACTCGCGTTGTTGTTCTTCCAATGTATGGTGGCGCTCCTCAACCCCGCCTATCGCAGAGAGGAGGGCGTCAAGTGGTGGCTCGTATTCTACACTCTGGCCATGTTCTTGTTTGTGACCGTATACACCACAATGAACCTCCACATTCAATCCATGTCCTTCATTGATAACCGCAAGGAACCGGATTATAGCAGATTCTCCGGGCCAATGTTTTACCAGATGGTCGTTCACAAAACGGACTTCGGCCTTGTTCCAAACGTTGTGTTCAATTTGAATAATTGGCTAGCGGATAGTCTTCTGGTGAATCCTTTGTTTGATGCCGCAATTACTCGCTCGGGTGTCTAACGTCTGCTCCGCTCCTAGATCTACCGTTGCTACATTATCTACTCCACGAGCCTCTGGGCTATCGCCCTTCCCTGCCTCATGTACCTTGCCTCTTTGGGTACGTATTCCATGTTTTCACACGCCCACCGCAACGCTCTGGACTAATACCATTAATGTAGGGATGGGTATTGCGACACTATACTTCCAGCGCAACGATGGTGTAGCCTTTACTGGTACAGGACTCCCCAAGTTCGGGGTTCCATACATTTCAATCTCGGTCTCGCTCAATGTCCTCCTCACCCTGATGATTGTCATCCGGCTTGTCCTGCACGGCCGGAACATCCGGACTGCCACCGGGTCTCTCGCTGGAATCAGTGGACTGTACAAGACGATCTCCACCATGCTCATCGAGTCTTGTGCCCTTTTCGCCATGAGCTCGTTGTTGGTTGTCGGAGCTCTGGCCGCGGTCATGTACCCCTCTTCTGGTGATAGTTTTTTCATTGGAAGCTGCGTTGTGGATGCTTCTTTCCCAATCCTTGCAGAGATTCAGGTTCGTGCCTTCCCACGACGACCATCTCTGGGTCAGTTGTCTAATGCGACGACGGATCGGACAGGTGATCGCTCCATTGCTCATCATTCAGCGGGTCGCCAACGGGAGCGCGTTGACGGGCCCCGCTGTCACCACTGGACTCGCCAGTTCGTTCAATGTTAGGGGGCAAGAGGAACCGACGGGTAGCGATGGTACCCCTCTTCGTGTTTGCCTCAAGAATTCGGCGGCTGGGTCTGGAAAGAACCCTGGCGAGCTTGGGGTTGCGGTCTAGACAACGACGGACTTCCATCCGGATGGCAAGGCCTGAGGGTCTTCGGAGCCTGGCCCCTACCTTCCACGGTTGCCGTTCCCTGCCCTGGCTTGGCCCCTCCCCTCCCCTTCTGACCCGGCACTACTCCCTTCTGTTGTTTCCCCGTTTTATGTTGTTTTCAAACCCAAGTCCTTGAATCTCTTGCTTGTTGGTATCTATTTCGTGTATGCAACCTATTACCGGTTTTGAAACGACCAGCATGTGAACTTCGCCCAGTCGACGAATGGGGGCGCAGGTTTTCTCCGTAGATTCTACCAGCAGTTGTGGTGGGCTGGCCCGAGCAAGACGAGAGACAATTGGATTCAACCTGTCCTACATTCTCCAGAATTCAGGTCGACGAGTCGCACCGGCAGGCCCAGGGGGGGATTCGGCCTGAAGGGGTGCAGTCTCTGTCCAACGACGGGGAGGCGCCGATTGATTTGGAAAATTGCGTCATTCGGGGTGAGATTTGGTGGTATGGCGCCCAGGTTTTGCAAGGTCGTCACGATCCGACGAGCAACGAAACGCTTGCCAGCGCGGTACTTAACATTTGGGCAGGGTTGGTCCAGATCCCCACGAGTCGCGAGCTTCATACCGCGGATCTTTTTGGCGGATTATAACATTTGGGTTGGGGGACGGCTCGCGACACTCGCCCGGTGAACTTCCCCTCCCCGCGGCCTGCAAGGTTCTGTAAGTCTCGAACGTCTGAACACCCATCAGGATTACGTCCAGCAGAGCAGAGGGGGTTTATAATGTTATCGTAAGGTAACCTACCATCTCTTGGAGCCTCGTTCCTGCTTCAGCACTTCGTGGGCTCGTTGCGGAATGACCCCCGAAAATCCCGGGCATAAAGGCCTTGGGCACGGCTGCGCAGCCTCGGTTCAACTCGACCCAATTGGCTTCGTTGGACGAAGCTCATCTCCCTGACCGGTACGGTATTACGCGGTTGGATTCGTGAGTCCAAGTCCATCGAAAGGTTGGGATATTGACAGACTACACGATCTATGCAACATCCCGAATATTTACCTATTCCTACCCCCAGGAAACGACTCGGAGTTTCTCCCTTCCTGAATTTCTCCGCCATGAATCTCTCGAAAGGGCGAACGGCAGATGGCTGTCCGCTTGTAGCATGGAGTACAAGAAGCGCCCTAAAAAATGTGCCCCCATGCGCTACACCGCATGAGCGAGAGCCCGGGACAGATTTCAACGACGAGGAACTCCAACTCGCGGGAAGTGATTGATTTCAGCTGCCGGAAAAAACCTGTCCTGGATGGTGAGACTGGTCACAGCCCTTTCGGAACACCCTTGGGCCCGAATCGAAAGTACGGGGAGGCTACGACAACGAGAGATCCATGTTTTCTGGCACATCTACATCACACTTCCGCGTCAGTTTCGTTCCTGCTGATGGAGGGATAAATCGAGCTCACCGTCTTGGCACCCGGGATCCCGAGAAGGTACCGCGTTGCTCGGTATCCGAGGTTCAGCCTGAGCCGTACCAAGAAGTTTGGGAGTATTTACGTGAGGTCCTCGATGAACCGCAGGCTGTATGCGGCACACTTGCGCGAGCTGTTGTTGGCGGGATCAATAGGTCATCCGCATTGACCTTCAAGTTCGATGGGCACGTACCAGCACCAGTCGGTCGACATCCGGGTTCATCTTGGTGCACTGGGTGATGTTTCCGTCTGGAATCCACAGGTTCGTGATGCGAAGCGAAACAGATATAGGGTCCTCAAAACCTCGATGAAGGGGAACAGATTCTGGCGATGATCGAACCCGTCCCCTTCGCTTACATAGCGGTATGTCTGTTATGAACTGTACTCAGTACGCCTCCGATAGAACAAAAGTGCTACACACATTCCGGATTTTCATCAGGGGGGTCCCGTTCGATCTGAATCACCTTAATACGCGCTGGCCGTCCGTGATAATCACCCTTCCAGCTATCGAAAAACCCATTGCATGAGCAGACTGGGGATTCATTGGATAGTTTAGGCCGGGGAAGATTTGTGCTTCATGGAGGATGGAGGGCATAAAGTCTAAGCGATGGACGGTTGAGAAGGTAAGGCGGATACCGTCTAACCATCAGACGCGTCAGGGACTGGGACAACTCCTGGATGATGGAAGACGATACCCTGCGAAACGTCTCCGCCAACGCTGCCACTTCCGCTGAGGACGAGCCTTCCGGAAAAGTTGTATCTCTTGGTATCAGGTCGGAGATCGACGATAGGTACGGAAGGTTTTCTATCGCGGCGAACGAATTTGCGATTGTGGCTGGAGTTGAGGATGCGCGCAACAAATCTTCCCCAGTTGGATGAGGTTCTTGGGACTAACCGAGGGGGATTCAACTAAATCAACTTGCTCGTCAGCCACCGCTACTCAAGCTCAAGTTCGGTTGGGTCGGTGACTCACTCTCGGAAGGACCAGCGCGAGACATGACTAGTGACTGTTCGTCCAAGTTGGAAAAGCGCGGCGGCGGCGGAGGAGGAAAGTAGCGACCGCAGTTGAAGTTACACTGAGGGAGTCCTCCCGGACACGCCGTCGCGCAGATGGATTTGTCAAATTCAAACCCAGCGGCGGCATTCATTCCGGCCTCGGGATCCTGATCCTCGCTCTCCCTCTCATTCAAGATGACCTCCCTTTCGCCCAGCTAGTCTCGCGCTTGCTATGCGGAAATGTGGATAGACGTTAAATACTACGGTGTTGTGAACAGTCGCTAACAACTCAATCGGTCATGCCACAACCCTGCTCGTGCACATGTCCCTCGTTCGGTTCAGCTCATATCGCTCGGACAGTCTCCAATACAGTTATTCGAATACTTGTCACCCTCAGACACCCCCCATTACCACCCCCGAAGACCTCCTAGGACTCGAATCACAACTTATCCCCTTCATCCCAATCGTTCAACTCAGTAGAAGTGGAGAACCTCGTAAAAATCCTGCAAGGTACACCTCTTTCCGAGTGTTCCTCCCCACGTACTGATTTCCTGGCGATTAGGTCGCGTCATTCGCCAAGGTGGATCCAAACTCGAAGAAGAGGTGCTTCGGGTTTCTGCACAAGCTTTCACCAACACACCGCGTTCTTCCGAACTCTATGTCCGGAGTTGAAACACACTGTGGCTCTTCGGACCCAGCGGACTGAATACAGACGAGATCGAACGGGTATGTGGCAGTTCCCTTTTTCGACGAGGGGTGAGCTGATTCCAATCAGGATTTCATGAGGAGGTACACTTCGTATCTGAACATACTACCCTTCCATGGAGTCCCCGAGTCATCGCAACCCTTTGGGTATATCGAATATCATCCATCGTGGCAACTCACCGTTACCGACCTCGTCAATGGTCTTGTTCTCAGGCCGCCAATGGCCACGTCGATCGTGCAAAATAATTTCCCACTTCACCTCAAGTCCCTGTCCCTCCCGCTGACCGCTCTTCGCAACCTGGCTGGTACGATGCAACGCAAGGATGGGATCTCATTCCGTCGTAACCGCCGACGCCAACCAGGTCACTATTTTAAGGGACGAAACTTGCCATTACCATCTGAAAGCAGACCCGCTTGTCTTCAATGGAGTTGGGATAATATCGTGTGACAACTGTCCAGGTCGACAGTCCACATGGAAATTGACATTCTACGCCCTTTTCGACTCGTCCCTGATCCGCGTCCAGTCTCAGACTCAGTGTCCCTCGATGCTGCATTGACCAAGGTACCATGTCTCCCCTTCTCACGTAAGCCAAGGTTCTAAAACCCGTTAAAATTCACGACCACGCACCCCTTCTAGGCTACCAGCAACCGCCCTGGTCCCATAAAATGGTTCTCCGCTCCAGTTTCACCCCAACCCCGCTGGCATCGCTCCGGAATTCCCCAGTGCGGCACAACCGAGTCTTTTTTTCGTCACCGCTGGTGTCGGCCACGTTGCTTCGGGAACGACTGGTCTCCCAAAGGACGAGGGTTATCACTAAACTACGTAAAGCAGCCCCAGCTCCATCAGTGTGTCGTATAATGATCCCGCAGGTTGACAGCGAATATAAATGAACCCTGTGCACCCCTATGGAATCGTCCACTGGATTCGCGTTCTTTGGTGTTTGATTGGAAGGGATAGGAGCCGCACCATAACAACGACCGGTCACCGATTCTAGGGCGTACCGACTGTGTAAAACAAAACGGCCAAATTAACCGGGCGTCCGCAAGTGTTTTGCCACCGATCCGACGTCGCGGAGTTCACGCTTGGCTCACTTCGATGGGCAATGTACTAGAGCCGGTTCTATCCCCCATAGTCGTGGACTACTGCGATATAGATGGGCATGGTTTGTCGTACGTTTGATTGGCAAGAGTTGTCAGCGTCTAGGCCGGCCGTTAGCAGGGTAGGGAGGCATCACCGCGATAACTCGTACCGGATCGGGACTTTCCCTCGCCCCTCGGGATCAAACGCCGGAGGGTGTTCGTGTGAACGGTGTTCGAAGACCGCCATAATGTAGACCAACGGTACGTAGCGATAATGGGTTCGGTCACGGGCTCGGCCGATGTGTTTGTAAGCTCGTATATTCTACCATAAGCTGTACTAGGAGTTCATACAACGAGAGAATAGTAACTATTAAAAACAACCCTTCGATTTCAAACTTCATGCCTTTCGACCCTTGTGACCGAGTTCTTTCTATTAAGATTTCGGATGGCACTCGCGAAGGACGATCGAGGCAACAATTCCGAGTCAAAGGTATTACAGCCTCGATCTACGTGTCGCTCGTAAACTTATCGCCCCCACAATGGCTTGACTCCGGGGTGTACCACCTTGTGATTTAGTGGGGTAGTTGGGGTTGGTCGTACCGCGCGCTACACCACCTATTCAACGGACCGGCGTGCAACGTGCGCATATTTACAACGCTGATAGGAACCGAATGTAATGTGGAATCTACTTGCTTGTAGACGGAGGGCACGGCCTCTACGTGGGGTGGACCTCATGGGACGGGCAGTAGATGTAAGATGACATCTGGGGTTTCTACAGGCGTCCCAGAACTCCGAAAAGATCTGAGATCAACGGACGGAAATAAACGCGTGGTTGTGGGGTGTGTATGAGATCAGACCTCTTGAAACATTCCCCATGAACTACCGCAGCTATCGGGGAGGGGGATCAGCTGGGACAACTTGGGATCTGGCGGGGATACGAGGCGCCAACCCGACCGAAGTTATTTACTTACACGGTGGCGTGGAGCTCCGGGTCCGAAATCGCGAATACCATATCCAAAGGCTGTTGAAGTGTCCCGATTGAGCGCGAAGGGGTGTGGGGGGAAATGGGGCATCCATCCATAACAGCCACGAATTACGAGAAATAAAGCGATCAGCTGGTCGCAGGCGTCCTCGGGCGTCGATTCTCGGACCTTTGATGTTAAGGGCGGAACGGTCTACCCTGTAGATGACTCCAGCGGCGGGGCTCAGGCTCGGGTTATTGTGTAGAGACACGGTTGATCGTAGTGGACCGACCTGAGCGACAAGAGGGGAACGAGTTCAACCCGTCGTACGTCTTTCAGAATACCCGGGTTGACGAGTACGCGTAAACGGTGTTTCATCTGAGCGGTTTCTTCCTCCGCGTCTTGGATGGGGTGTGATCACTGGGGCACCACAGGATCAAGAACGAAACCTCCGGATGGGTGTGCAGGCATGTAAACCGACATACCTCGACCGCTTGCCAGCCAACCAGCCCAAACACCACAAAACCGCCCTGGAACGGCGGTCTCTCCTTGACAGTTTCAAGGAATCGGCTGGTTGGAAACCCTATCGTCTGGGGGAATGTCGGTGGTGAGTGATGGGCGTTCCGGCGGCATGGCAGCGCGGAAGGTCGTGAGAATAGGTGGTGATGAATTTTGGAGGAACATCTTCACGCGACGGGGTGGACTTCCGTACTTGAAGCTTGAAGCTTGAAGCTTGAAGCAGTGACGTTTGGGATTGAAAGTTTGCGACCTTGATGAGGTGAATGTCTGCCATGACGATGATCGTCTCCTGATTCATCAGGACGCCGTCGAAGGAATCGAGAACGCTACGATAACGCCCACTCATCCAAGCCAAGGGCTGTGTCAGTGCCCTCCGACCCATCCGACCTTTCCGTAACCTACAAGGAACGTGGGAACACGGTACGCGTACTAAACTTTGTTTCTTCCGAACGGATTCTTCCTCCGCCTTTTGCGGCGTGTGATCACTGGGGCATCACAAAGAGCGAAACCCCCGGATGGGGGTGCAGACCCACATAGCCCGACCACGAAACAACCCCTGGATCTGCAGTCTCTCCTTCACAGTTTCAAGGGACCGATGTGGATTGGAAACCTTGTCGTCCAGAGGAAGGCTGTTGGTGAGCGAGAGACGTTCCGGCAGCGTGACGGCGCTGAAGATTGTGAGAGTGGATGGTTGTGAATTTTGGAGGAAGAAGTTTGCGGCCTGGATGATGTGATGGTCTGCCATTGGTTCGCGAGGACTTCGTCGAAGGAAGGAATCGAGAGCACCACGATAATACCCACTCGCCCAAACCAAGGGCTACGCTGGACTTCTCAGTGTCCTCCGACCTACGCAAGCTTTCTATACCTTGTAACAAACGTGGCAATGCTGTGAACATTCACGCTGTCATTTGGGTGATTATCAGCGATAAGGCGTGGTCTGCATGAGGAGGGTAGCTTTCCACCTGTTCCACCATTCCCCCGTCCCCCCTCCCCTCCGCTACAATCCCACCGGACACATACAAACCATGTCTGACCCCTGGGATCAAACGTGGTCCAATAGTTCCACTGCTCCACCTATCCCAAAATCCGACTACACTCTGGAGAAGGCCATCATGGCTGGATGCCTCATCAGCTCAATTCTCTACGGTACCTCCGCCAATATGTTTCTCTGTTCGGGCACACTTCGATCCTTTGGTTTATTCTAGGTTTACTCACCTTATTGTTCTTCCAATGTATGGTGGCACTTGTCAACCCTGTCCATCGCAGAGGGGAGCGCATCAAGTTGTGGCTCGTGTTCTACACCATGGCCATGTTCTCATTTGTGACCGTGTACACCGCGATGAACCTCAACAATCTATCCATGTCCTTTATCGATAACCGCGTGCCCATCGAACCTGATTTCTCCGGGCCAGTCGAATACTATATCTACATTCCCTATACGCCTCTTGGCCTTCTCCCCAACGTTATGTTCAACTTGAACAATTGGCTAGCGGATGGTCTGCTGGTCGGTCCTTTGTTTGATGCCGTGCTCACTCTCCCAGGTGTCTAATGTCCACTCCGCTCCTAGATCTATCGTTGTTACATCATCTACTCCACAAACCTCTGGGCTATCACCCTTCCCTGCCTCATGTACCTTGCCTCGTTTGGTACGCATTCCCCCTTTTGACACCCCCGCCACGATCCTCCGGACTAATCCCATTAATGTAGGAATGGGTATTGTGTCACTATGCTTCCAGTTCCGTATGGGTGTAAACAATTCCTTCCTCGGATTCTCCAAGTTCGGTATTGCATACGTTTCAATCTCCGTTTCACTCAACGTCCTCCTCACCCTGATGATTGTCATCCGGCTCATCCTGCACGCCAGGAAGGTCCGCAATGCCATCGGGTCTCTGGCTGGAATTAGTAGATTGTGCAAGACGATCTCCACTATGTTCGTTGAGTCTTGTGCCCTTTTCACCGTGGGCTCGATCTTGGTCATCGGAGCTCTGGCCACGTATCTATACAACTGGGATCTCGGTATTTACATCGTCGGAGAAATCATCATGGAACTAAGCTTGCCAATCCTTGCAGAGATTCAGGTTCGTGCCTTCTCACGATGACCATCTCTGGGCCAATTGTCTAATGCAACGACGGATCGTACAGGTGATCGCTCCATTGCTCATCATTCAGCGGGTCGCCAACGGGAGTGCGTTGACGGGCCCCACTGTCACCACTGGACGCACCACTTTGTTCAATGTTAGGGGACAAGGAGGGCCGGCGGATAACGGTGGTGTCCCTCTTTGTACCTGCCTCAATAATCCGACGGCTGGGTATGGAAAGAACCCTGGCGAGCCCGGGGTTGTAGTCAGGAGAACGACTGGTCTCCATCCGGATGGCAACGCCTGAGGGTCTTCCGGATCTGACCCCTTCCACGGTTATCGTTCCCCGCCCTGGCTTGGCGCCTCCCCTTCCCTTCTGGCCCGGCATCCCTTCCGTTGTTTCCCCCCTTTTTTTGTTGTCGGGCCCCCATTCCTTGATCTCTTTCTTGTTGTATCTATCGCGTGTACGTATCCTAGTATCACCTGTTTCGGAACGGCTGGCGTGTGAACTTCGCCCAGTCGGCAAATGGGGGCGCGGTTTTTTTTGTGGATCCTACCATCAGTCCTGGTGGGCTGGCCCGAGCTCTACGAGAGACGATTGAATTCGGCCTGTCCTACATGCTTGAGAACATTTAGATCGACGAGTCCACCCTTTCGGGCTGGATCCCTTACCGGGCCTACCGGTGTCTCGGTCTGGCGATGCGGACGTGTCAATGGATTTGCGAGATTGTTTTGATGTGCATCATCCGGGATGGGATTGGGTGGTGCGACGCTCAGGCTTTGCAAGGTTGCCGCGATGACGAGCGACGAAACCCTTGCTAACACGATAGACATTTGGACAGGGTTGGTCGGGATCCCCACAAATTGCGGACGTTGTATCGCGAATCTTTTTGGGGGATTATAAAATTCAGGTTGGGGGACGGTTCACGACCTTCGTCCGGTGAGCCTCCCCCCGCCACCCGCAAGGTTCCATGAGCCTCGAAGCTTGAAGTTTGAACACCAACCAGAATTACGATCGCGACCAGCGGGGAAAATGCGGTTTGTGATGTTATCGTAACGGAGCCTACCATCTATTGGAGCCTCGTTCCTACTTCAGCGCTTCATGGGCTCGTTGTAGAATGACCCCCGGAAATCCCGGCCGTAAAAGCCACGGGCACAGCTGTGCAGCCTTGATCCAGTTCGACGCAATTGGCTTCGTCCAACACTTTCTCCCACACTTGCTCATCTCCCTGACTGGTATGGTACTATGTGGTTGGGTTCGAGAGCTCACGTTCACCGCATAGTTGGGATATTAACGGACTACACGATCTACGCAACATCCGAATATCTACCTATTCCTACCCCCAGGAAACGACTCAGAGTTTCTCCCTTCTTGAATTTCTCCGCCATGAACCTCTCGAAAGGCCGAACGATGACAGATAACCGTCCGCTCGACGCTTGGAGAACAGAAAGCGCCCTGAAAAAGTGCCCCCATGTGCTACACCGCATGAGCGAGAGCCCAGTGCCCATTTCAATGATGAGAAACTCCAACTCGTGCGAAGTGATTGATTCCAGCTGTCGGAAAAACCTCTCCTGGATGGCGAGACTGGTTACGGCCCTTTCGGAACACCCCTGGGTCCGAATCGAAAGCATCCGGAGGTTGCGGCAACGAGAGAGATCTACACTTTCTGGTACATCTGCGCAGCACTTCCACATCAGTCTCGTCCCTGCTGATAAAGGGATAAATCGGGCTCACCGTCTTGGTGCCCTAATAACATCGTGGTAACGTGGTTTGCAAAACCAGGGATCCCAAGAAGGTATTTTGTGGCTTGGTATCCGAGGTTCAACCTGAGTCGTATTGAGGAGAAGTTGGGGAGGATTTGTGTAAGGTCCTCGATGAACCTGAGGCCGTATTTGTTGACTGGTCCCGACAGGTTCAAAGTCCCTCGGAAGATCAGTAGCTCGCTTGGTACTTGCAAATATTCGCGAGATATCGTGAACCGGTGGAGTCTGAGGGATTTGAGTCGGGGGAAGAGGGTGAGGAGTTCGAGGAATTTGTTCAGCGTCAGCGTTGCGTCACTGATCAGAAGCGCTCCGAGCGTTTTCCCGAGATGACCGAACGCTAACTTGAATGAATCGAGGTCGAATGTTCCCAACGCCAGGTGCCGCATCTCCAACGTATCCAACTTGTCGAAACTTTGGAATTGTCCCCCATACGCCTCGAGGATGTCGTGCGGACGGAGCGGGGGCGTAGATTGAATCGGTTTACACTCTCGGGTGGGGGAACCCCTTACCCGCAGGAGACTGTATTTGGCGAGGCGTGGTTTGAAGGAATATCATTAGGAATGGAAGGCTAAGGTACTCCCACCGACCCAGAACACCCCGAACCGTCTCCAGGAGGACTATCCCTTGAGAGGTGGAGCTTCACGCCCACCCAAAAATGGTGAACTGTAGGGCCACGCAGGAGGGGTGTCAGATGCAAGCGTATGGACCGGTACTATGAGATGGTAGAATCGCCAATTGGCACGTGAAGTGGTGTCCGAGGGATCTGGAACTTGACAGACATAACGAAGAGGCAAAATGGCGAGCAACGCGCCGGAAACGAATCGGCAGCTCGAGGGATGCTCGTGGCCAAAGCTCCGGGGTACCTCGAGCATGACGGGGATCCAAATGGAGGCGATAAACGCGTAGGGGAGGTAGAAAGGGTCTGTGCAGGACCCCATTCTGTCGGTGACCCTCTTTTTTTGAGTTCGTGACATAAACGTCAGCCAAACCCTGCACCTCCCTACAACGACAACCAATGCGAACTAACGGAGATAATCAACAGCCCCATGTCAAAACAGTGCACCTCTGCACTCGGAAATCTTTCTGCAATACGACTCATATCTTGCGGTGGATTGCGATCAGGCAGTCGAAGGGTTACGATCCCCAAAGGCCGAAGACCGTCGTGTTGGTTCACGGTGCATGGATTCGGGTAACCCCCAGCCCGAGCTGGCAGTGGAAGAACTCGTTGTTTGATCTGCAATATACGGTACGCACCACTGGACCGTTGAGACTTCTTTTTCAATCTTGTGAAAGGTATGTACAGTGGCAGTGGTAGTACATATGACCATTCGTGGCACCCTCGTCAGCAAACCGAGTGAAACGTGATCCGGACCTAGTCAGCTCCGACCCATCCGAGCTTTCAATAACATATGTACAAGGAATTTGGCAGTGCCATCGGCATTCAGACTCCCAGTTCGGTGATCGTCAGTGGTAAGGCGTGGTCTACATGAGGAGACTAGTTCTCTACCAGTTCCCCGTTCCCCGTTCCCCGTCCCCCCTTCCCTCTGCCACAATCCATCCGCACACATAAAAACCATGATTGACCACTGGCTCCGGCCGTGGTCTAACAGCTCCACTGCTCCACATATCGCAGAATACGAGTACATTGTAGAGAAGGCCACACTTGCTGGAAGCCTCATCGGTTCAATTCTCTACGGTACTCCCGCCCACACGTTTGTCTATCTGAGCTCACTTCGATTCTTCGGTTAATCGTAGGTTTACTCACCTTGTTGTTCTTCCGATGTATGATGGCGCTTCTCAACCCCGCCCACCGCAGAGAGGAGGGGATCAAGTGGTGGCCCGTGTCTTACACCATGGCCATGTTCTCGTTTGTGACTGTGTACACTGCGATGTACCTCCACAATCTATCCATGTCCTTTATCGATAACCGCCAAGACCTCCACACACCCTTTGTCACCTTCTCCGGGCCACTCAATTACCAGTCCAAAATTCCCCACATGCCTCTTGGCCTTCTCCGCAACGTTATGTTCAACTTGAATAATTGGCTAGCGGATGGTCTGCTGGTGAGTTCTTTGATGCCGCGCTCACTCTCCCTGGTGCCTAACGTCTTCTCCGCTCCTAGGTCTACCGTTGCTACATTATCTACTCCACAAACCTCTGGGCTATCGCCCTTCCCTGCCTCCTGTACCTTGCCTCGTTTGGTGCGCATCCCACCTTTTCACACACCCGCCAGGATGCTCCGGACTAATCCCATTGACGCAGGGATGGGTATTGTGACACTATACTTCCAGTACCATCGGTCTGATCAGCATGCCATCCTCGGATTCTCCAAGTTCGGTGTTGCATACCTATTAATCTCAGTTTCACTCAATGTCCTCATCACCCTGATGATTGTCGTCCGGCTCATCCTGCACGCCAGGAATGTCCGCACTGCCACCGGGTCTCTAGCTGAAATTAGTGGATTGTGCAAGACAATCTCCACCATGTTCATCGAGTCTTGTGCCCTTTTCACCGTAAGCTCGCTGGTGCTCGTCGGAGCTCTGGCAGCATACATATACAGCAATAATATCAATATTTACGGGGTCGGAAGAATCGCTGCGAGGATCTTCTTCCCAATCCTTGCGGAGATTCAGGTTCGTGCCTTCCCAACGTGACCATCTCTGGACCAGTTATCTAAGGCAACGATGGATCGGACAGGTGATTGCCCCACTACTCATCATCCAACGGGTCGCCAATGGGAACGCGTTGACGGGCCCCGCTATCACCACTGGACACACCAGTTTGTTCAATGCTAGGGGGCAAGGGGAGCCGGCGGGTAGTGGTGGTACGCATCTCGGTAGTCACCTCAAGAATTTGGCGGCTGGGTATGGAAATAATCCTGGCGAGCCTGGGGTTGTGGTCGAGAGAGTGACCGATCTCCATCCGGATGGCATGGCCTGAGGGTCGTCCGAGTCTGACCCCATCCGTGGTTACCGTTCCCTGCCCTGGCTTGACGCCTCCCCTTCCCTTCTGACCCGGCATCACCCCTTCTGTTATTCCCCCATTTTATTGTATTTCCAAACCCCCGTCCTTGAATCCCTTCCTCGTTAGTACCAATCTCGTGTGTGTAACTTATTACCAGTTTTGAAATGACCGGCGTATGAGCTTCGTCCGGTCGACGAATGTGGGCGCGGGTTTTCTCTATGGATTCTCCAGCAGTCGTGGTGGGGTGGCCCAAACTTGACGAGAGATAACTGAGTTCAACCTGTCCTACCCCCCGAAGAATGTTATCCGATCACTTTTGAGCGCCAATCTTTTCTTGATGATTTCCCCCGCCAGATTTGGGCGCTTAAAGGCCTTCTACTTCTACGGAGTTGGCACTTGACTTTCGTAATTACACTTTCGTGCGCTTTCAACAATTTCTCGTCACTTTCGGTGCTTTCAGTCACTTTGAAAGTGATCGGGGCATTTCCTGATGTCAGTCGACGAGCCCACCAATTCAGGCTGGATCCATCACTGGACCTACCGGTGTCTTGTTTCTGACGTGCGTCATCCGAGATGGGATCGGGTAGTACGACGCTTGGGCTTTGCAAGGTCGTCGCGATGACGAGTGACGAAACCCTTTCTAACGCGGTAGACATCTGGGAACGGTTGTTCCTGATCCCTGCGAATCACGAGCTTGAATCTTTTTGGGGATTATAAAACTCGGGTTGGGGGACGATTCGCGACCTTTGTCCGGTGAACCTCTCCCTCCGCGGCCCGCAAGGTTCCGTAAGTCCCGAACGTTTGAACATCGATCAGGATTACGCCCAGTGGGGCAGGGGGGGTTTATAGTGTTATCGTAACTTAACCTACCATCTCTTGGAACCTCATTTCTGCTTCAACGCTTCGTGGGCTTGTTGTAGAACGACCTCCCAAATTCCCGGCTATAAAGGTCACGGGCATAGCTGCGCAGCCTTGGACCATCCAGGACACTGGTGGTGGTCATGGCCGAGGTTGGTTTACCACGTTGCTCATCCTTTCGTGTAACCTCAAATGTTTTATTCCCCTCGAGGTCCGACGAATAACCCCCATCTATTGGTTACTAAAACTCGGCTCCAGACACCCTTGTACAGCGGACGGAGATATTCCCGGCCGTACTGACAGTCACTCGCTGTCGTCCTTTCCGTTGATCACTCCTCCGGTGTAAGTTCTCTTAGATCCCTACACAAATCCATTGAATGTTCCACTTTTCCTTGGGAAGGTCCAGCCCGCTGTGGACTTCCGATCGACGGGCATGTTCGTGGTCGTGTAGTCAATTCCAATTCGACGCAATTGGCTTCGTCCAGGACTTTCTCCCGCACTTGCTCGTCTCCCTGACCGGCGGGGTACGCGGCCGGGTTTGTGAGTTCACACCCATCGGAAGGTTGCGTTAACAACAGGCGACGCGGTTGTCCGTCCTCGGTGACCAAGGTTTTGTTCTGGGCATTTCCGGGCCTCGGCGTGTAGGCTGGCTCATTCCCTTGGCCTACCTGCTGGAGTGATATTGCCACGTAAGACATCCAACCCATGAAGGCGCGTCAGTCCGCGGAACACTTACACGAGCTGTTGTTGGCGTGGGCAGCGGCTCATCCGCATTGGCCCCAAGTTCGATTGGCACGTACCAGCACCAGTCGGTCAACATTCGGGTTATGTGCTCCATCCGGCATCCATGGGCTCGTGACACAAAGCAGAGATAGGGCCTCCGAAACCACGGTGAAGGGGAGCAGATTTGGGTGAGGATCGAACTCGTCCCTTTCGCTTACATAGCGGTATGCCTGTTATGAACTGTACCCAGTGCGTTTCCGATAGAATGAAGTGCCACACACCTTTCGATTTTCATTAGGGGGTCCTGTCCTGTGCCCGAATCACCTTAACACGCACCGGCTGTCCGCGATAATCACCGTCCCATATATCTGCGAACCAATTGCACGAGTAGCCCGAGGAACCGTTGGACAATTTAGGACGGGGAAGACTTAGGATTCACGGAGGAGGGCGTGGGCGCAAAGTCTAAGTGATAAATCCAAGCTGGGAATGGGCCGTAGTCGAGAAGATAAGGCAATACCGTCTAACCATCAGATGCGTCAGGGACTGGGATAAGACCTGGATGGTGAAAGGATATACCTTGTAAAACGTCTCCGCTAACGCTGCAACTTCCGCTAGGAACAAGCCTTTCCGAAAAGGTTTATCCTCTGATATCAGGTCGGAGATCGACGATAGACACGGAAGGTTTTCTGTCGTGGTGGGGGGATTTGCGATTGTGGCTGGAATTAAGGATGCGCGCGACAAATCCTCCCCCAGTTGGATGAGGTTCTTGGGACTGACCGAGGGGAATTCAACCAAATCAACTTGTTGTCAACCACCGCTGCTCGATGCTCGGTTGGGTCGGCGACTCACCCTCGAAATGACCTGGGCGAGACATGACTGGAGACTGCTCGTCCAAGCGGGAAAAGCGCGGTGGAGGAGGAGGAAAGTAGCGACCGCTGTTGAGGGAGAGTCCCCCCGGCCTCGTGCAGATAATTCAAACCCCGCAGCTGTGTTCATTCCGGGATCATTGTCCTCCACTCTCCGCCTATGGTCTCATTGGAGACGACCTCCCTTTCGCCCAGCCGGCCTCGCGCATGCTTTACGAAGGTGGGGATGGACGTTGAATACCACAGTGTTATGAACAGCCGCTAACAGCTCAATCAATTATGCCAGCCACAACTCGCTCATGCGCGTGTCCCGCGCGTGGTTCAGCCCATAATGCTTGGACAGTCTCCAACACGGTGTATTCAAATCCTCGTCACCCTCCAACGAGACCCGTTTACTAGACACCCCATCACCACCCAACGACCTCGCAGGGCTCGAATCGCAACTTACCCCCTTCACCCCAACTGCTCGCCCCCGGCCAACCCAGTAGAAGCGGAGGATCTCGTAGAATCTCTGGCAAGGTACATCTCTTTCCGTGAGTTCCTCCACGCGTACCGATTTCCCGACGATCAGGTCGCGTAATTCGCCATGGTGGATTCAAAATAGAAGAGGTGCTTCAACACACCGCGTTCTCCCGAACTCTCTGTCATGAGTTGACACTATGTGGTGCTATCCCTCATGCCTTTAGAGATTTCGCGGAGATTTCGCAGGGTTGGCAGGGTGGGAACCACGTGTGCAATGTGGGATGGCGAATACGGACGGGATCGGACGGGTATGCGGCAGCTCCAATTTTCAACGAGGGGTGAGCTGATTCCAATCAGGAGTTCATGGGGTGGAGGTATGTTTCGCATCTGAACATCCTACCCTTCCCCGGAGTCCCCGAGTTATTGCCGCCCCGAACCTCTGGGTTGTATCGAATACATCATGGCGACTCATCGTCACCCAACCTCGTCGGTGGTCTTGTTCTCAGGCCGCCAATGGCCACGTCGATCGCTCAGAAGAATTTCCCACTTCGCCCCGGGACCCGTCCTTCCCGCTGACCTCTCTTCGCAACCTGGCTGGTACGATGCAACGCGACGATGGGATCTCTTCCGTCATAACCGTCGATGCCAACTACGTCACTCTTTCAAGGGACGAGACTTGCCATTACCATCTAAACGCAGACCTGCTTGTGTTCGATAGAGTTGGAATGGTATTGTGTAACAACTGTTTACGTCGACAGCACGCGTAGAAATTGGCATTATACGCCCTTTTCGATTGTCCCTTGGATCCGCGTCCAATCTCAGCGCTCTTCGATGCTGCATTGAACCAAGGTACCATGTCTCGCGTTCTCATGCAAGCCGAGGTTCCAAAACTCATCAACATTCATGACCGCGCTCCATTTCTAGCTACCAACAACCGCGCTCATTCTATAGAAGGGTTCTCCGGTCCCGTTTCACCCCGACCCCTCCGACGTCACTCCGGAACTCCCCCAGTACGACACAACCGAATCTTTTTTCGCCACCGCTGGTGCCAGCCACGCCGCTTCTGGAATGACCGACCTCCTACAGGACGAGGCTTATCACTAAACCGCGTAAAGCAGCCCCGGTTCCGTCAGTGTATCGTATAATAATCCCGCAGGTTGACAGCGAATCTAAATGGGCTCTGTGATCCCCTATCCACCAAATTCGCGTCATTTTGGTGTTTGATTGGAGGGAACAGGAGCCACACCATGACAACGACTAGTCATCGATACCAGGGTGTACCGAGCGTGTCAAACAAGTCAGCCAGATTAACCAGGCGTCAGTAAGTGTTTTGCCACCCATTCCACATCGTGAAGTTCGCGTTTGGCTCACTTCGATGAGCAAGGAGGCGTCACCATGATAACTCGTACCAGATCACGACTTTCTCTCGCCCCTCGGGATCAAACACCGGAGAGTGTTCGTATGGGCGGAGTTCGAAGGCCCCCATACTGTGGACCAACGGTAGGTAGCGATAGTGGGCTTGGTCACAGGCTTGGCCGATGTGTTTGCAAGCTTGTATATTCTACCACAAGCTGTACTAGGGAGTTCATACGACAAGAGAGAATTGGAACTACCCTTTGATTTCAAACTTCATGCCTTTCGACCCTTGTGACCAGGTTCTTTTTTCGGATGGCACTCGCGAAGGACGGTCGAGGCAACAAATCCAAGTCAAAGGAATTACAGCCTCGATCTACGTGTCACTCGTAGACTTGTCACCCCCAGAACGGCTTCATTCCGGGGTGCGCCGCCTTGTGATCTAGCGGGGTAGTTGTGGTTGGTCGTACCACGCGCTACACCACCTATTCAACAGACCGGCGTACAACGCCGATTAGATAGGAACCCAAATGTGGAATATACTCGTTTGTAAAGGGAGGGCATGGCGCGTGGGGTGGACCCCATGGGACGGGCAGTAGATGGGAGATGGCGTCTGGGGTTTCCGCAAGTGTCCTAGGGAATCCGAATGGATCTGGGATCAAGTGACTGAAAATAAAGTAACGCGTGGTTGTGGAGTGCGTATGGTATCAAATACCGAGATATTCTCCATGAAATATCGCAGCTATCGGGGAAGGGTGATCGGCTGGGACAGCTTGGGATCTGGTGGGGATACGAGACGTCAACCCGACCGAAGTGAATTTACTTGCACGGTGGCGTGGAGCTCCGGGTCCGAAATCGCCCATACCATATCCAAAACCTGTTGACGTGTCTCGATTGAGCCCGAAGGGGTGTGGGGAAAAATAGGGCATTTGTCCATAACAGCCCTGAATTGTGCGAAATGGAGCGATCAGCCGGTCGCAGGAGTCCTCGGATCTCGGATGTTGTGGGGCGGAACACTCTGTCCTGCGGATGGTACAAGGGTGGGGAGTCAAGTTATTCTATAACAACGCGGTTATTCATAGCGTACAAGAGAGATACGAGTTCGACCCGTCTTACATTCTTCAGAACGTCAGGTTCGACCAGTACACATAAACAGTGTTCCTTCCCAACGCTTTCGTCCTCCGCCTTGAGTGGGGGGTGTGATCGCTGGGATACCACAGGGATAAGCTTAAGAACAAGACCTCGGGATGGGGATGCAAATATACGGACTGACATAGCTTGACTGCTTCCTAGCTGACCAGCCAAAACGCCACGAAATCCCACTTGGATCGGCGGTCTCTCCTTCACAGTTTCAAGGAATCGGGGTTGATTGAAAACCTTATCGTCCGGTGGAAGGCTGTTGATGGGTGAGAGACATTCCGGAGGCGTGATGGCGCGGGAGATCGCGAGAGTAGGTGGTTGTGAACTCTGGAGGAACATCGTCTCGCAACAGAGGTGGGACGTACTCGAAGTGGACTTCTTACTGGGCTTGAAGCTCAAAGATTGCAGCTTGAAGAACGCCGACGGTCGGAACCGAAAGTTCGCAACCTTGATGGTGTGAAGGTCCGCCATGATCGCCTCCTGGTTCATGGGGACGTCGTCGAAGTAATCGAGAGCACTACGATAACGCCCACTCGTCCAAGCCAAGGGCTATGTTGGACCTCTCAGCGTCATCCGACCCATCCGACCTTTTGATAACGTGTGGGGAACGTGGCAATGCCGTCAAAATTCACAATCTCAGTTCGATGATCATCGGTGGTAAGGCGTGGTCTATATGAGGCCCGGAGACCAGTTCTCTACCCGTTCCCCGTTCCCCCCTCTGGCACAATCCCTCCATCCACATACAAATCATGCTTTCCTGGCTTGAGCCGTGGTCCAATAGTCCCTCTGCTCCACAGATCTCAAAATTCAACTACACTGCGGAGAAGGCCACGCTTGCTGGAAGCTTCATCCGCACAACCCTCTACGGTACCCCCGCTCACACGTCCGTCTATTCCGAGTCGCACTCACTTCGATTGTTCGGTTTATTCTAGGTTTACTCGCATTGTTGTTCTTTCAGTGTATGGCAGCGCTCCTCAAACCCACCCATCGCAGAGAGGAGGGCATCAAGTGGTGGCTCGTATTCTACACCATCGCCATGTTCTTGTTTGTGACTGTGTACACCGCGGTGAACCTCCACATTCAATCCACGGCCTTCATTGATGACCGCGAGGCTAACGTGTCTGATAACGATGGTATCTTAATCTCTGGGCCAATTTGGTACCAGACGTTCATTCGCGGGAGGGCCCTCGGCCTTGTTCCCAACGTCATGTTCAACTTGAACAATTGGCTAGCGGATAGTCTTCTGGTCAGTTCTTTGTTTGATGCCGCGCCTGCTCGCCCAGGTGTCTAACGCCTACTCCGCTCCTAGATCTACCGTTGCTACATCATCTACTCCACAAACCTCTGGGCTATCGCCCTTCCTTGCCTCATGTACCTTGCCTCTTTGGGTAACCATTCCGCCTTTCCACACTGCCGCAGTGCTCCAGACTAATCCCATTAATGCAGGGATGGGTATTGTAGCGCTGTACTTCCAGTGGAATGGGGCGACCTATGACACCCTTGGACTCCCCAATTTCAGTCTTTCACACCTTTCAATCTCGGTTTCGCTCAACATCCTCCTCACCCTGATGATTGTCATCCGGCTCGTCCTGCACGGCAGGAAGATCCGCACCGCCACTGGGTCTCTAGCTGGAATTAGTGGATTGTACAACACAGCCTCCACTATGCTCATCGAGTCCTGTGCCCTTTTCTCCATAACCTCGTTATTGGTCGTCGGAGCTCTGGCCGCGGTCATATACGGTTTTACTCCCAATATTTCCCTGATCGGAAGCTTTATTGCGGAGATATTCTTCCCAATCCTTGCAGAGATTCAGGTTCGTGCCTTCCCGCGATGACCATCTCCGGGCCAGCTGTTTGATGTGACGATGGATTGAACAGGTGATCGCCCCATTACTCATCATTCAGCGGGTCGCCAACGGGACCGCGGTGACGGGCCCTGCTCTCACCACTGGATTGGCCAGTTCGTTCAATGTTAGGGGGTAAGGGGAACCGACGGGTAACGATGGTACCTCTCTTCCTCTCTTTGTACTTGCCTCAAGAATTCGGCAGTTGGGTATGGAAACAACCCTGGCGGGCCTGAGGCTGTAGTCGAGAGGACTGATCTCCATCCGGATGGCGACGCCTGAGGGTCTCCCGGATCTGGCCCATTCTATGGTTAACATTCCCCGCCCTGGCTTGGTACCTCCCTTTTCCTTCTCACCCAGCATCGTTCCCTTCCGTTGTTTTCCCATTTTATTTTGTTTTCAAGCCCCTGTTCTTGGATCTTTTTCTTGTGGTATTTATTTTGTGTAACGTATCCTATTATCACCGGTCTCGGAACGGCTGGCGTGTGAACTTCGTCCAGTCGACAAATGGGGGCGCGGGTTTTCTCCGCTGAATCTACCAGTAATACCGGTGGGCTGGGCTGGGCTCGACGAGAGAAGATCGAGGTCAACCCTTCCTACATTCTTGAGAACATTCAGGTCGAAGAGTCCACCCTTTCAGGCTGGATCCCTCCCGGGCCTACCGGTGTCTCAGTCTGGCGATGCGGAAACGTCAATGGATTTGCGGAAATGTTTCTGACGTGTATCGTCCGGGGTAGGGTTGTGTGGTACGACGCTCAGGCTTTGTAATGTCGTTGTGATAACGAGCAACGACTCATCTCTTGCTAACGCCGTTGACATTTGGGAATGGTTGGTCCAGATCCCCACCAATCACGAGCTTTATATCGCAAGTCTTGGGGGATCATAAGATTCTGGTCGGGGGACGCCGGCTCACGGTCTTCGTCCGGTGAGCCTTTCCCTCGGCCGGCAGGGTTCCATAAGTCTTGAAGCTCGAACATCGACCAGAATTACGCTCAGTGGGACAGAGTGGGTTTATAATGTTATCGTAACGTAACCTACCATCGTTCCTACTTCAGACCCTCGTAAGTTCGTTGTAGAATGACCCCCGAAAACCACGGCCATGGGCACAGCTGCGCGCGGCCTTGGTCCAATTCGACACAATTGGTTTCGTCCAGCACTTTGTTCCACACGTGCTCATCTCCCTGAACGGTGTGGTACGGGGTTGAATTCGTGATTTTAGGTCCATCGAAGGTTTGGATATTAACAGATTACACGATCTACGCAACATCCGAACATTTACCTATTCATACCCCCAGGAAACGGTTCGGAGTTTCTCCCTTCTTGGATTTCTCCGGCATGAACCTCTCGAAATAGCGAACGACAACAGATAACCTACATCGCATGAGCGAGAGCCCAGGGCCAATTTCAATGAGGAGAAACTCCAACTCGTGGGAAGCGATCGATTCTAGCCGCCGGAATAACATCTCTTGTGTGGCGAGACTGGTTACAGCCCTTTCGGAGCACCCTTCGGTCCGAATCGAAACCATCCGGAGGTTGCGACAACGAGAGAGATTCACGCTTTCTGGTATATCTGCACCACACTTCCACGTCAGTCTCGTTCCTGCTGGTGAAGGGATAAAGAGCTCACCGTCTTGGTACCCTAACAACATCGTGGTGGCGTGGTTTGCAAAACCAGGGATCCCAAGAAGGTATCGCGTGGCTTGGTATCCGAGGGCCAGCCCGAGTCGTACCGATGGGAAGTTGGGGAGCATTCGGGTGAAGTCCTCGATGAACCTGAGGCTTTATTTGTCGACCGGCCCCGACAGATTCAAAGTCCCCCGGAAGGACAGTCACTTATCGGGCACTTGCAAGTATTCACGAGATATCGTGAACCGGTCGAGTTCGAGGGGCTTGAAGTCGAAGGAAGAGGGTGAGAATCGAGGAGATTGTTCAGCGTCAGCGTTGCGTCACTGAGCAGGAGTGTTCTGAGCGTTTTCCTGAGGTGGCCGAACGCCAACTTGAGTGAGTTGAGGTCGGACGCCCCCAGTGTCAGATGCCACACCTCCGACATACCAGCTTGTCGAAACTCTGGATCCATACGCCTCGAGGAAGTCGTGCGGAGGGAGCGGGTCCTCCTTGTCCCCGGAGTAGATGAGGTGGCGTACGTAGGGTATGAACCTGTCTCTCTCGTCAAGCTTGTCCCACCGGTGCGCGTTCTCCCGGTTCCGAATTCCGACTGTGTGGAATCGGCGTCGTTGAGCGTCAAGCGTCCATGACGAGTGGGCGAGCGAGCACGCGTGGAGGGTGGTGGCGTCACATGGATCGACGAGAGATGATTTGGAAGACGATATCGTACGGGATGGGTCGCATGGCGTTGGTCTTCGAGCTTGAGATACGGGGGCTTGGTCGATACCTGAGTAGAGTAGTTGTGGTGACGATTGTCATTCTTTGCGCGACATTGGGCGCCACACCGATGGACTCATGGAGAAACTCGGAGAAACGCAAGGCGCTGGACAGATCCTCATGTCAACACGTTGCAGTTTGAATACCGCGCTTTGTTTCACCCCTTCACTCTTCGCCATCGTTCGTTCGGGGACCCGGGACTGTGCTCGCAACGGTAACCACTCCCGCAACCGCCTTGTGAGTCGATACGACCACAGTCGGCAGTACCTCACTCTCACCATCGCATTTTGGGTCCCTTATACGACCCTGCTCAGCACACCAAATACGGCTCGAGTATATACGTTTCATGGCAGCAACTGTCTGTGCAAAACGAGTACCGGTGTTACAACTATGGGACACCGATCCCAACGACCGAGTAAATATACTGGTAAATTGGAGCGGCAGGTTGCGTCACAGACATCCTAGACTCCGCGGCTAACTCCTGTTCTTCGCTACATAGATGAGGAAGCATTCGGCGAGTTGGCCGTTTCGTGTTGCCGGGCAATGTGTCCAGAACGCAGAGCGCGAATATATAGTCTGAGCTTCCCTTGAACGCTGGGACGGGACAGAACGTCGACCGGAGGATAGGATGGGGCCTCAAGAGTGCATCCCATTGAAGATCGCTCCAAACGTCGGGTTTCAACCCTCCCACGAACCCGTTGGATGAATGCGTGCTGATAGCGACATCCATCGCTGTTTTGCCAAGCCCCGACCGTCCATTCCATCCCTGAAGCGACCGGATAATTTGCCTCGATGTATTACCTCAAGTGACGCGGCATGGTTGTGCCAGAATGTCCGCAAGCGGCGGCGGAATTTCCACGTAGACAGGTGGCGGGTTCATTCAGTGTACTCCGCGTGGATCTTGACCATCAGCTCGTGGATATTTGCGTTCTGAATAATAGTTACTGGAGATACGAATACATCTTGTTGACGAGTGGGGGTGGCGATCTGTAGAGGCTAGAGCAGTGATGGAGTCAGTCCCCAACGAAGCCGAGTTACGAAGCCCTTGTGGTCAACGGTCGCCTTGATGTTGCAGGCAACGCTTCACTTCTCGATGGATTTTACTTCCTATCGTCCCCAACTTCGAGTCCGACAAATGTCCGGGAGGCTCCTAAAGAAAAGAGGGGTGCGGTGGCCGTAACAATCCAAGTGTGGGTACTACCCACGACGCGTGACTAACTGACCGCGGCATTATCGCGTCGTCTTCTCATCCCTCATGCACCTCCAATACCCCCACAATATTCCACTATTCAAGTGCTCATTTAGGAGATCCTCTCAATCTCCCCATACTTTCGTTGGCGGGATATATTTTCAATATGTGTCCAACGACAGGCTTGGCCAACCCCTTCTTCCTCGGACATGCTGGGAATGAATAAAGGCATTTCTAGGCTTGGGTGCGACATGTAGGCTGATGCGGCAGGTGGTCCTGGCGGGGTTATACTACGTGTAGGAAGATACGGCGTGGAAGTCCGACAGACATGGAGCTCCAGTCCTGGTGCGGAATTCTGTTGGAAAATCCTCACCTCGCTTCCTACGTGCGGTACAGTACTTTGTTCGCGTATTCAAGTATTCAGATCTCAGATACTAGTTCTGATCATCCAAAAGACTCTGGTAGATCTCGAGGATGTAGCCGACAGAGTCGGTCCCAGCGCACTACACCGCCAATTCAATAGATCAGCGCATAACACGTCTCCACAACGTACATAGGAATCAAACGCAATGAGGAATCTACTTGGTTGCAGACGGAGGGCACGACTTCCACATGGGGCGGACTTCATGACGCAGGCAGTGGATGCGAGACAACGTCTGGGGCTTCCACAAACGTACCAGAAGATCCGAAAAGATCCGAGATCAATGAACGGAAGATAACTGGCTGGGACAGCTTGGAATCTGGCGGGGTTACGAGGCGCCAGCCCGACTGAAGTGATATTACTTGTACGGTGGCGTGGAGGTTGGGGTCCAAAGTTGCAAACCCCATATCCGAAGGCCGCTGACGTGTCCTGGTTGAGCGCGAAGGGGTATGGGTCGAAGAGCGGGGTATCCGTCCATAAGTGAACCGACCAGCCCCTTCGGAAAACGACACGGCGGAACATCCTCGACAAATTCCAGGTTCAACAACCCTAACCTGAGCAACAACCACCGTAGCGGTCCCAAACCTCCCTCGAATACACACGAGGTACTCGGGTGGGTATCTGAAGGAAGGGAAGGCGGCTGGAAAGGAGTATCAAGATGTTGGTGGTTACTGGTGATTTCCCCCCGTCTCAGGGGTGTTAGCGTAATATTTATTGCACACGGTGCGGGCCCTTGCTACCGGACCCCTACACCTCACATTCCTCGACCGTTAAAGAATCCAAGTGGGATCCCTCAAGGGGACCATACGAGCTCAACTTAATGACCCTATAATAGCCATGAACTATGCGAAATAGAGCGATCAGTCAGTCGCAGGGGTCCTCAGATCTGGGATGTTAAGGGGCGGAGCAGCCTGTCCTGCGGAGGGTACCAGCGGTGGGGAGTCGAGTCCAAACGTCACGGAATCCCACCTGGATCGGTGGTCTCTCCTTTACAATTTCAAGGAATCGGGGTGGATTCAAAACCTTATCGTCTGGAGAAAGGCTGTTGATGGGCGGAGGCGTGGTGGCGCGGGGGATCGCGAGAGTGGGTGGTTGTGAACTTTGGAGGAACATCTTCTCGCAATAGAGGTGGGACGTACTTGAAGTGGACTTCTTACTGGGCTTGAAGCTCAAAGGTCGCAGCTTGAAGAACACCGACGGTTGGAACCGAAAGTTCGCGACCTTGTCGGTGTGAAGGTCCGCCGTGATCGTCTCCTGATCCACGAGGACGTCGCCGAGCTTCAATCGAGAGCAATACGATGACGCCCACTCGTCCAAGCTAAGGGCTGTATTGGACCTCTCAGTGTCCTCCGACCCATCCGACCTTCCGATACCTGCAAGGAACGTGGCAATACCATCAACATTCACAATGTCAGTTCAATGATCATCAGCGGTAAGGCGTGGTCTACACGAGGAGACCAGCTCTCTACTAGGTCTACCGTTGTTGGATCATCTACTCCACAAGCCTCTGGGCTATCGCCCTTCCCTGCCTCATGTACCTTGCCTCTTTGGGTAACCATTCCGCCTTTCCACAAGCCCGTCGCAATGCTCCAGACTAATCCCATTAATGCAGGGATGGGTATTGTGGCGCTGTACTTCCAGTACACCTGGATGCCCTATAACATGCTTGGACTCCCCAGTTTCAGTGTTCCACACCTTTCAATCTCGGTTTCACTCAACATCCTCCTCACCCTGATGATTGTCATCCGGCTCATCCTGCACGCCAGGAAGGTCCGCACCGCCACTGGGTCTCTAGCTGGAATTAGTGGATTGTACAACACAGTCTCCACCATGCTCATCGAGTCCTGCACCCTCTTCTCCATAACCTCGTTATTGGTCGTCGGAGCTCTGGCCGTGTATATATACAGCTCTCCAGATATTTCCATGATTGGAGGCTTCATTGTGGATATCTTCGTCCCAATCCTTGCAGAGATTCAGGTTCGTGCCTTCTCACGATGACCATCTCTGAGCCGGCTGTTTGATGTGACGATGGATTGAACAGGTGATCGCTCCGTTGCTCATCATTCAGCGGGTCGCCAATGGGACCGCGGTGACGGGCCCCGCTCTCACCACTGGACTGGCCAGTTCGTTCAAAGTTAGGTGGCAAGGGGGACCAACGGGTAACGATGGTACCTCTCTTTGTACTTGCCTCAAGAATTCGGCAGTTGGGTATGGAAACAACCCTGGCGAGCTCGGGGCTATAGTCGAGAGAACGACTGATCTCCATCCAGATGGCTTGAACGCCTGAGGGTTTTCCGGATCTGACCCATTCTACGGTTAGGATTCCTCGCCCTGGGTTGGCGCCTCCCCTCCCCTTCTTACCCGGCATCACTCCCTTCCGTTGTTTCCCCGTTTTATTTTGTTTTCAATCCCTCGTCCCTCAATCTCCTCCTTGTAGTATCTATTTTGTGTACGTATCCTAGTATCACCGGTTCTGGAACGGCTGGTGTGTGAACTTCGCCCAGTCGACAAATGGTGGCGTGGGTTTTCTCTGTGGATTCTACCAGCGGTGGTAGTGAGCTGGCCCGAGCCCGACGAGAGACGATCCAGTTCAGCCCTTCCTACATTCTTCAGAACATTCAGGTCGAAGAGTCCACCCTTTCAGGCTGGATCCCCCACCGGACCTACCGGTGTCTCAGTCTGGCGATGCGTAGGCGCCAATAGATTTACGAAATCGGTTTGATGTGCATCTTCCGGGATGGGATCGGATGGTACGACGCTCAGGCTTTGCAAGGTTGCCGCGATGACGAGCGACGAAACCCTTGCTAACACGATAGACATTTGGACAGGGTTGGTCGGGATCCCCACAAATTGCGGACGTTGTATCGCG
>Ga0307511_10000978_pt1 | contig 30359 bp, 28 predicted proteins | sample 13_EM_MG_FD_200266 | JGI IMG/M metagenome (GOLD analysis project Ga0307511, IMG submission 200266) | Populus trichocarpa ectomycorrhiza microbial communities from riparian zone in the Pacific Northwest, United States - 13_EM | ecosystem: Host-associated > Plants > Roots > Unclassified | place... | reverse complement strand
GTTCGTCCTCGCGGCCCACGAGGGCCAACGCAACACCCGCCTCTTCTGGGCGGCCTGCCGCGCCTACGAGAACGACATCGGCCCGGCGCTCGTCGAGCCCCTGGTCGAGGCGGCCCTGGGCACGGGGCTCTCCGAGCGGGAGGCACGGGCGACGATCGCTTCGGCGGCGCGGATGACGGGGCGGCGGCTGTGAGACCGCCGCCCGGCGCGTGAGAGCCGACATGCGTAAGGGGCGCCCTCAATTGAGGGCGCCCCTTACCAACACCGCGGTGGGTGTACGGAAGCTGAGGCGAGTGGCGGTTTGAGGAAGTAGTGGGACATGTGCGTTGATCAGGTAACTGAAGTGCCACTTTGGCAAAAAAGGCCGAAAGGCGCTCTGTCTGAATGGTGTACCAGGCACTCACACTCAAAAAATGGCGGTTCCCCACGGTGTCAGCCAGCCTGAGTGCCTGTTGTGCTCCTCGAATGGGCCTGATGTTCGTGAGCGAGGACGGATCATTCCCCTGTCGGCCGACCTCTGTGACAGGTGCTGGAACAGGGTCGCCAACGAGCTTGCCGAGTGCGAGGGCGCCACAGCGACACCGGATCCCGAGTTCGACCCGGATGTCGGGGAATGGATCGAGCCCCGGACCTGCCGACAGTGCCATGTGCCGGTGCGTTGCTACCCCACCAACTACGACCGTTGGGTCGAGCTGGCGACGTTCGAGTTGCCGGCGAAGAAGGTCCCGCCCGGACACCGTTGGCGTTTGATGCGCCCGAAGGCAGCGAACACCCCGATCCCCGTGGCGACAGTGGCCATCAGGGTCGGCGCCATCGACCCGACACCCGGCGAGCCCGTCATTCCCGCTCATGAGTTCCTGTGCCTGAAGCACGAGGGGTGACCGTGCCCCTCGCGTGCCCGATCGCCCGGGGAACCTCGGGGAACGACGGGTAATCACGGGAAGCGGAAACGACGAGAGCCCCCGACCGTTCTGGCTGGTCAGAGGCCCTCGTGCTGCGGTGGGTGTGGGATTTGAACCCACGGTGACATCGCTGCCACGACGGTTTTCAAGACCGTTCCCTTAGGCCGCTCGGGCAACCCACCTGCGCACCCGCCCACCAGGGACGGAGCGGGTACAGCGTACCGGCATCGGGGGTGCGGCGTGAGCGCAGGAACTCCCCCGCCCGAGCGAGGAAGTCGTCGACGTCGTGGGTGAGATGCCAGTCGTCCGGTCGCATGGCTCATGGTGGCGGGGGCGCCGCCCACTGCGACCTGCGCGTCACCTCGCTACGGCCGCTCCATCACCCGATCCACCACACCGCTCGCCGCGACGTACGACCACTGTTCGTACGTCTTCCCGCCCGCCGTCCGCTGATCGCGCATGCCGAGGTAGCGGTAGGTCTTCGCGTCGAAGACCAGGAGCGGTGACCGGGACGCTCCCGGTGCGGGCACGAAGCGGATGCCGATGCCCGCGCGGCCGTCGGCGTCCTTCTGGCCGGGTACGACCTTGATGCCGGGCACGGTGGCGAGCGCCTCGTAGGCGGCGGAGCGCAGTCCCTGCGGCAGGACGGGTGTGCGGAGCAGGCCGGAGAGGAAGTACTGGACCATCGGCCAGTCGCCGGTCTTCATCGGCTTGGTGTAGTCCGGCTTTCCGCCCATGTCCCGCAGGTCGATCGCCAGCTTGCGCGGATCGGTGGGCATCAGCTTGAGCTCGCTCCACTTGCTCGGCGGCCAGGTGCCCTGGCCCGGCCCGTACACCGGGACCCACTGCTTGTGGCCGAGTTCGCTGACGTACGACCTCTTGGAGCCGTCGACCGAGTTCCAGTTCTCGTCGACGTACGTCCGGGTCCGGCCGCCCCCGACGGGGGTCTCCTTGATGATCTCCTTGGTGTAGATGAACTGGTCGTCGCGTGCGGCGATCGGCTTCTCCAGTCTGCGTTCCTCGGCCGCCGCCCCGCGCAGCACGGCGGTCGCGCTCACCGGCCGGGTGTGGGGCGAGGAGTCGTTGGCGACCAGCACGGTCGTGGCGACCGCCGCCGTCGCGACCCCGGCCACCGCGATCCGCAGGAGCGGGCGGCGCCCGACGGCCACGGGGGTGGCGGGCGCGGTCATCGTCTCGTAGAGGCGAAGACGGGCACGCGCGCGTGCGTGATCCGTGAGCGGGGGTGCTTCCGCGTCCCACTCCCTCAGGAGCCGCATCTCATTCATCGTCGGATTCCTCAACGTCGGATTCCTCTCGGAGAGTTGTCGGATCGGATCCGCCCAATGCGTCGCGAAGTTTTCTGCGGGCCCTGTGCAGCCGTGACCGGACCGTTCCCACCGGTATCTCCAGGGCGCGGGCGACCTCCTCGTAGCCGAGGTCGGCCCAGGCGACCAGCAGCAGCACGTCCCGGTGGCGGGCGGGCAACCGGGCCATGCCCAGGGCCAGTTCGCCGCGTACGGCCTGTGCGCTGACCCGCGCGGCCACCCGGTCGGCGACCGCGTCCTCGGAACCGTCGGCAGGGGCGGCCGACGGCAGCCGGCCGATCGCCTTCAGCCGGCGGGCCTCGGCGCGCCGGTGCCGGCCCACGAGGTTGGTCGCGATACCGAACAACCACGGGCGGGCGTCGGCCAGTTCCGTGTTGTACCGGAAGCGCTGTTGGAACGCGATGGTGAACGTCTCCGCCATCAGGTCCTCGGCCACCTCCGGGCCGAGCCGGCGCGCCGCGTAACGGTGCACCGAGTCGGCGTGGCGGTCGAAGAGCGCGGCGAATGCCTCGGGCTCGTCCCAGGACCGTTCGATCACCGAGGCGTCACTCGTCGGGGCGTCACTGTCCTGCCCCACCCTGATGCCTGGTTCGACGGTCATCGGGGCTCCTCTCGTCCATGCGAACACGCTGATGAAGACTGGGCTTTCACCCGTACTTCGCCGCAGGGAGGAATCCGGTTCCCGGGGTGTGCACGCACCTGTGGAGGGAGGGGGCGGAAAACGGCCGGGCCGGGCAAGGAAACCCTTGCCCGGCCCGGCCGTTGAGCGTCTGACGCTGCGTCTGTCAGCTGTCGCCGACCCGTGATCCCAGGGTCAGTTCGGTGGTGTGCTCGGTGCCGCCGCGCTTGTAGGTGACCGTGACCTTGTCGCCAGGCTTGTGGGTCCAGATCTCGCCGATGAGGGTCGGGCCGCTGTCGATCACCGAGTCGTCGAGCTTGATGATGACGTCGCCGGCCTTGAGGCCCGCCTTGGCGGCGGGGCCGCCGGCCTCGACCGCGGAGGAGCCGGTGGTGATCGTCGCGCCCGCGGTGCTGTCCTCCAGGGAGACGGAGGCGCCGATCTTGGCGTACACCGGCTTGCCGGTCTTGATCAGCTGCTGGGCGACGTACTTCGCCTGGTTGATCGGGATGGCGAAGCCCAGGCCGATCGAACCGGACTGGCTGCCGCCGCTGAGGCCGCCGCTGCTGGTCGACTGGATCGCGGAGTTGATGCCGATGACCGCGCCCTGGGCGTCGAGCAGCGGGCCGCCCGAGTTGCCGGGGTTGATGGAGGCGTCGGTCTGCAGGGCGCTCATGTAGGACGCCTTGCTGGTGGAGCTGCCGTCGCTGGAGGCGACCGGGCGGTTCTTGGCGCTGATGATGCCGGTGGTGACCGTGTTGGACAGGCCGAAGGGGGCGCCGATGGCGATCGTCTCGTCGCCCACGGCCACCTTGTCCGAGTCGCCGAGGGCGAGCGGCTTGAGGTCGCTGGGGGCGTTCTTGAGCTTGATGACCGCTACGTCGTAGCCCTGGGCGTGGCCGACGATCTCGGCGTCGTACTTCTTGCCGTTCGGGAAGGTCGCCGTGAGCTTGCCGCCGTCGACCGCGTCGGCGACGACGTGGTTGTTGGTGACGATGTGGCCCTGGGTGTCGAAGACGAAGCCCGTGCCGGTGCCGCCCTCGCCGCTGGTGCTCTCGGCCTCGATGGTGACCGTGCTGGGCAGGGACTTGGCGGCCACTCCGGCGATGGTGCCCGGGTCCCGCTTGACGGAGGCGCTGCTGCCGGTGTCGGCGGAGACGGTGGTGGAGTTGCTGTTGTCGTCGTTGTTCTTGGCCAGGGTGTAGCCGAGGCCACCGCCGAGACCGCCCGCGACCAGAGCCGCGATCAGGACGGCGGCGATCAGGCCGCCTCTTCCGCCGCCGGCCTTCTTGGGCGCCGGCTGCTGCTGGTACGGGGTGCCCCAGCCGCCCGCGCCGTCACCTCCGTAGCCACCCGCACCGGACGCGCCGTCACCTCCGTAGCCGTCGCCGCCGTATCCGCCCACGCCCTCGCCCTCGCCGCCGTACGCGCCCGCGGCCGTGCCTCCGTCGGCGTACGACGGTGTGGCGGGCGGGGGCGGCCAGGCGGCGTCGGGAGCGGATCCCGTGCTCTCGGGGCCGGGCGTCTGGGGCGCGGCGCCGTACGCGGGCGCGTGCCCGGCGTCCTGCGGGGCGCTCGGAGGTACCGGGGGGAGCTGCGTGGTGGGCGCGCTCCCCTCGGGCGCAGCCGCCTGCGGGGAAGCTGCGGGAGATTCCACCGGCACAGGAGGTGCAGACGGGGCCGGGGGTACCTCAGTGCCCTCGTTCTCGGTGCTCACAGCTCTTCTCCTCGGTCCACGGCTGTTGTTCTCGGAAGCATGCGGTCACACTCGTTCACGCTTGTCGTCGGTCCGGCGCGAAACAGCTGTGCTGGTGCTTTTGTATGCCGTCAGCTTTTCCCACCGGACGTCAGGGCACCATAAGCGGTGCCTGTGGGTCCATGGCGATCCTTTATAAGCGGTCATCAGCACCAAAAAGCCGCATACCTACGCCTTTTCGGTTCCACGTGTACCCCTTTGCGGTGGCACCATGACGCGGTGACCCACGCACGGCAGCACCGGATCCAAGTCGTCGCCCACCGCGGAGCCTCCGAAGACGCTCCTGAACACACCCTCGCCGCCTACAAGAAGGCGATCGAGGACGGCGCGGACGCGCTTGAGTGCGATGTACGACTGACCGCCGACGGCCATCTCGTCTGCGTCCACGACCGACGCGTCAACCGTACGTCGAACGGACGCGGAGCGGTCTCGGCGCTGGAGCTCGCCGATCTGGCCGCTCTCGACTTCGGCTCCTGGAAGGGCCGCGACTCCTCCCGCGACTCCTGGAGGACACGGGACGAGGAGCCGGACTGGGAGCACCTTCCGGAGGACCGCGGGGACACCTCCGTACTCACCCTTGAGCGGTTGCTGGAACTCGTCGCGGACGCGGGCCGGCGGGTGGAGCTGGCCATCGAGACGAAGCATCCGACGCGCTGGGCGGGGCAGGTCGAGGAACGGCTGCTGGTGCTCCTGAAGCGCTTCGGGCTTGACGCCCCGGCCTCCGCCGCCGACTCCCCGGTACGGGTCATGAGTTTCTCGGCGCGATCTCTGCACCGGGTGCGGGCGGCGTCCCCGACGCTGCCGACGGTCTACCTGTTGCAGTTCCTCTCGCCCCGCCTCCGGGACGGTCGACTTCCGGCCGGTGTCCGGATCGCAGGCCCCTCGATCCGGATCGTGCGTAATCACCCTGCGTACATCGAGCGGCTGAAAAGCGCCGGTCATCAGGTGCATGTGTGGACCGTCAACGAGCCTGAAGACGTCGATCTCTGCGTTGACCTGGGCATTGACGCCATCATCACCAACCGGCCGCGGGCCGTTCTGAGCCAGCTCGGTAGGGAACATTAAAGAACCTCATAAAGACCGCCAAACACCCCTTGACCCGGGTACCTCACCTGCACCATCCTCCGAACTCGGCCACACCATCGAAAACAAGCCACCCGATTACAGGGAGTGCTCCGGCGCGTTCGGTCCGTGTTCGATCGTTGCGAATGCGTCACTGAACGTGGATTGGCCGGTTTCCGGTACAGGCCAAGAGGGCATCCACACCGTGGCGTGGGGCGAAGGAGGTCTCGGGGGTGGCGTTGGTGGTGGCACAGGAAGTGCCCACGTCGTCGAGCATGGCCGTGACCCATGGCCCTGCGGGCGTGGGCCAGGCAAGACATCGCATGCGCGATCAGTTGCGCACGGGCGGTGTGTCGGAAGCGGTCATCGACGATGCCGTACTGATCCTTTCCGAACTTCTGAGCAACGCGTGCAAACACGGCCGGCCCCTGGGCGACGCCCTGGCCGGTGACGGTGACGTCCGCTGCGCCTGGCGAGTGGACACGGGCGGACGGCTCACGGTCGAGGTGACGGACGGCGGCGGCCCGACCCGCCCGGCTCCGGCCACCCCGTCGGTCACGGCCCACGGCGGACGCGGCCTGAACATCATCACGGCGCTGGCCGACGACTGGGGCGTACGCGACGACACCCGGGGCGAGGTCACGGTGTGGGTCGTCGTGCACGAGGACGTCCATGATCCGGACGCCGCCCGTCGACGCGACGACTTCGCTACGCGCTCCCCCGCTATCGACTTCGCTCGAGCGGGAGGTGCCCCCACGGCCCCGAAGGTCTCAGGTGCCCGGCTCGGCTACGCGGACGCCTACGACGACCTGGACTGACCCGTCCACGCGGAACTGACGCGTCCGTCCGCAGGCACCGGGTTTTCCACAGGCGGCGCGCCGCCGACCCGCGTCGCCGGGTTGTCCACAGGCTCCCGTCGGTCATGGCGTGAACGGCTAGGCTCCCGCCCGTACGAGACGAGCCGTAACCGGGAGACACCCAGATGGCCAAGAAGCGACCCCAGACCACGGCCAGGCGGCCTCAGCTCAGCGACGCAGAGGTCCCGGTGGTCGGTGCCCGCGAGCCCTGCCCCTGCGGCAGTGGCCGCCGCTACAAGGCGTGCCACGGCCGGGCCGCCGCACACGCGGTGACCGAGCTGGTGCAGCGGCCCTTCGAGGGGCTCCCCGGCGAGGGCGACTGGGTGGCGCTGCGCGAGCTGGTGCCGGCCGCCACGGTCGCGCTGCCGCTGAAGGGCGGCCTCCCCGAAGGGGTTCCGTCGGTCACACTCGCCACGGTGCTGCCGATGGCCTGGCCGGCCCTGCGCCGCGACGACGGCTCGGTGCTGCTCGGTCTGCAGAACGACACGGCGTCCGGCGACATCAGCCGCGACCTCGCCGACACCCTCCAGCGCGCCCTGGTCGCGGAGCCGGGCACTCCGGTGCAGTCCCGCCGCGCCCCGGCCGACGGTCCGCGACTGCAGGAACTACTCGACCCGGAAGGCACGTTCGAGCCAGTTGTGCACGCGGGCTTCGAATTCTGGGTTCCGGAGGCGGAGAACGCGTCGCCCGAGGTGACCGCCTCCCTGGAGCGCGCCAACGCCGCCGCCATCCCGACCGTGAAACTCCAGGGCGTGGACGCCGCGTACTGGTGCGAGACGCCGGACAAGAACCACCTGCGCTGGGTCATGCCGTACCCGGAGGAGCAGCTTCTGGACGGTCTCGCCCGGCTGCACGCGGCCGGCCGCTCCGGTCTCGGTGAGGGCACCCGCCTCGTGGGGTCCTTCCGTGCACACGGTCTCACCGTGCCCGTCTGGGACCTGCCGAGCGGGTTCGGCGCGGACGACGTGGAGAAGCCGGCCGCCGAGTTCGCCGAGCGCCTCACCGCCGCGCTGGCCACGGACGCCCCGCTCACCGCGGACGAGCGCCGCGCGCGCGGCGGACTCACCAACCGGCAGGTCACGCTCAGCTGACCCACAGCAGGGCGCAGGGTTGCGACTGACCGACCGGTCAGTCGCAACAGGCCTGTTCACTCCGGTGACTCCTGTCACAACTCCCCGTTGTGAAAGGCAAGTCGGTGTCCGAATAGCCGAGATCGAATTTGCGAACCGCCGATCTCTTGTTACCGTTCGAGTAGCCCGGTTGCTGGTGCATCCCCCGTCGCCAGCAACCGGGTCTTTTCATGCCCGGCCCGCGTGTACGGAACGATGTCGTCCGTCAACTCGCCGTAGGTGCCGAGGAGTTGCTCCCCGAGCGCAGCAACAGCGGCCCGCGCCCGCCCTGTCCGGCGGCGAACTCCGAGACGGCCGTATAGGCCGCCAGATCGCCCTGTGTGTGCTCCCGGGGCGTCTCGCACAGCGAGGGCTCGTCCTCGGCGCTCAGGGCGCAGTGCATCTGCACGGTGCGGTCCGCCGGCCCCATGAGGCTCAGCACCGCGTCCAGGTCGTCGCCGGTCGCGTTCCGGTAGTAGGTGCGCGCCCAGGTGTCCTCGCCCTGCGTCATGACACAGGTCTGCGCCTCGATGCCGTCGGGCGTGGAGAGTTCGGGTCCGCAGCGCGCGGCGGTGGCCAGTCCCAGGCCGAGTGTCAGCGGGGAGCGGGTGGGCGCGGGCGCCGGCGAGGGCACCGCGGACGGCTCCTTCGCGTCACCACCGGAGGAGACGCCGGAGGAGACGGAGGAGTCGACCAGGGAACGTACGACTGCGTGACCCTCGTCGCGTACGGGTCCCGCGGACGCCACGGCCAGCGGCAGCGCGACCGCGCACACCGCGACGCCCGCGAGGGCGAGCAGACGAAGGTTCATAGAGCGGAAGATAACGACCAACTATGGGCGCTGCGGTCCGCGCGCGCCCGACACCCCTACAACTCGGGGGCGCTCACACCCGTACGAGTGAGGGCCTCGACCACGGCGTCCACCACGGCCTCGACATCGGGGACCCAGGGCGAGGACGAGCCGGGCAGTGGTGCGCGCTCCCAGCGGATCTGTCCCTGGCCGGTCTCGGAGGGCGGCAGGGCGAGATAGCCGCCCTCGCCATGGAAGCGGAGCGAGCCGGGGACGTGGTCCTTGGCGTAGAGCAGCTCGCCCAACTGCTCCAGGGAGTACGGCTTGACGAGCAGCGACCAGCGGGTCGGCGCGGCGACGACCGGGCCGAGGCGCATGCCCTGGCGGTCGAGCGCGGCGAGGGCCCGGGAGGCCGCGGGTGCGGGCAGGCTGACCGCGCAGGGAGCCTTGTCGCCGGTGGCGAGGACGATCGGCGCGGCGGGTCGGTTGCCCCACCACCAGCGCACCATGCGGGCGTCGGTGGTGGCCGCGAGGAGGCCGGGGTCGAAGGGGTGTGCGCCGGGCACCGTGCACTCCGGGTCCGGGCAGCCGCAGCGGGCCTTCCCCTGCGGATCCGGTGCCACGCCCGGGAGTACGGGCCATTGCCATTCTGTCGCGAAGGTCAGGGCCGCGCTGAGCATCTCAGACCTCCTGTTGTCTCGCCTGGACAGGAGCCTGCGTCGCTTTCCGAGGATCTCGCGCATGAGCGCTCGTTCCTTTCCGTTGCACCGCTGGCAACACCGAGGACCACATCACAACATGTGTCGATCACTTCACTGTGCGTACCTGTTGGCGCATCACACCCCTGCGCGAAGCAAGGGGAACCCGTGCGTGCATGAAAAGCATGGGCGTGGCGTGGGGGTGGCGAAGTCTGGCGTTTTGCCGTCCCGCGTATTTCTCTCCGCCTCCGCCACGGGAGGATGGGGCACGATCGTCGGTGGTTAAGACGCCCGGGTCCCTCACCAGGTTCCGGGCGGCCCCCGCCACCCCTGGTCTTCTCCGAGTACGTACCCATCACGACCGCTGTGACGCTCCGTCGAGCAAGCCCAGTCGACCGCAATGGACCGTCCCCTGATGCAGTTTTAAGCCAACTTTGCCAATCCGCAAGGGGAGAGCGAAATGCCCCCGCGAAACCCATGGACACCAGGAATCCCGGCAGGACAATGCTGGACATCCCCTCACGAGTGCGTGTACATGTGGAGACACTGCCAGCGGCGCAGAATGACATGGGGGTTTGCGATGCTTTTGAGCAATACGCACCGGTCGGAAAGCCGGACGCCATGAACGCCCCTCACCCTCCGAAAGTGGCTGGAATCGATTCAACGGTTCCCTCGCCCGCACACACTGTCGCGCCCGCGCCTGCCGCCACCGGTACCCCTCCGGCCCCTTCCCCGAACGTCCAGAACCCGCCGGAAACCGCTCCGAACGCGCCAAGTGCCCTGCTCCAGGACCGTCTCGCCGGCTGGGTCTCCGACCTCACGACCCTCCACGAACTCACGGAACGCCTGACCCGCACGGACGCACTCGCGGACGCACTCCAGGAACTGCTGCGCGCCGGAGCCGCCCTGGTGGGCGCCCGGCGCGGACTCGTCGTCCTGGAACCCGGCGACGGCCTCGGCCCGCACACCACCATCGGCCTCGGCCTCGACCGCTCCGACCTCGGCCACATCGAGACCGTCCCGCGCGGGGCGATGTCCTACGGCCAGATTCTGGACGGGGCCCCGGGCGGCGAGGGCGGCGAGGTCGTCCACGCCGACCTGTTCGCCGAGGACGGCCTCGACCCGCGCCACCGGGAGGTCGCCGTACGCCTTGGCTACGCGGCCAGTTACGCACTGCCCCTGGCGACCGACGCGGCCGGGCGGCTCGGCGCCGCCGTGTGGCTCTACGACGAGCCCGCCGAGCCGGTCGAGCGGCAGCGCCATCTCGCCGGCCTGTACACCCGTTTCGCCGCCGAGCACCTGGCGCGGCTCCTGGAAGTCGAGCGCACGCGCGCGTGCGTGGCGACCATCGCCGAGGAGCTGCTGCCGTCCCGGCTCCCCCGCGTGGCCGGTGTGCAGCTCGCCGCGCTGCACCGCACGGGTCCGCGCGGCGGCGGCGACTGGTACGACGCGCTGCCGCTGCCCGATGCCGCGCTCGGCCTCGCGGTCGGCTCGGTGACCGGTTCGGGGCCGAGCGCGATCGCCGCGATGGGCCGGCTCCGGGCCTCCCTGCGGGCGTACGCGGTGATGGAGGGCGAGGACCCGGTCGCGGTCCTGTCCGACCTCGAACTGCTCCTCAGGCTCACCGAGCCCGCCCGCTCGGCCACCGCCCTGTTCGCCTACTGCGAGCCCGCGCTGCGCAAGATCACCCTGGCCGGTGCAGGCCACAGCCCGCCGCTCCTGGTCGGCGAGCGGCGCACGGAGTTCGTCGAGACGTCCGTGTCCGCGCCGCTCGGCATGCTGGCCTGCTGGGAGGCGCCGAGCGTGGAGTTCGAGGCGGAGGCCGGCGAGACGGTTCTGCTCTACACGGACGGGCTGCTGCACCGTACCGGCGACCCCATGGACCGCGCCTTCGCCCGCCTGCACTCGGCGGCGGCGAGCGTCCCCAGGGCGCTGCGCGCCGACCCGGCCGCGATCGCCGACCATGTGCTGCGGACCGTGCTGCCGGACGGCCTCGACACGGCCGACAGCGACGAGGACGTCGTCCTCCTGGCGGCCCGTTTCGAGTAGTCGCCCGGAAGCCATGTGTAACAGGCCATACGGCCCCGGGCCCCCTTCCGTACGACCGTACGATGGAGGGGGTCCAGTGCCGTATCTAGGAGGATGACCGTGGCCGACGAGCTCAACCCGGAGACCCCGGAAAGCGAGCCTGAAGAGCCCATCAAGAAGCGGAAGAACGGCCTGTACCCGGGCGTGTCCGACGAGTTGGCCGAGAGCATGAAGTCCGGCTGGGCCGACACCGAGCTGCACGACCTGCGGCCCGTCGAGCAGGCCGAGCACACCGCCCGCCGTCGCGCCGCGCTCTCCGCGCGCTTCCCGGGCGAGCGCCTGGTGATCCCCGCGGGCAACCTGAAGACCCGCTCGAACGACACCGAGTACCCCTTCCGGGCGTCGGTCGAGTACGCGTACCTGACGGGCAACCTCACCGAGGACGGCGTCCTCGTCCTGGAGCCCATCGCCGAGGGCCACAAGGCGAGCATCTACCTCCTGCCGCGCTCCGACCGCGAGAACGGCGAGTTCTGGCTCTCCGGCCAGGGCGAGCTGTGGGTCGGCCGCCGCCACTCCCTCACCGAGGCCGAGCAGCTCTACGGCATCCCCGCCTCCGACGTCCGCGAGCTGCCCGAGGCGCTGCGCGAGGCCACCGGCCCGGTCCGGGTCGTGCGCGGCTACGACGCCGGCATCGAGGCCGCGCTGACCGACAAGGTCACCGCCGAGCGCGACGAGGAGCTGCGGGTCTTCCTCTCCGAAGCCCGCCTGGTCAAGGACGAGTTCGAGATCGCGGAGCTGCAGAAGGCCGTCGACTCGACGGTCCGCGGCTTCGAGGACGTGGTGAAGGTCCTCGACAGGGCCGAGGCGACCAGCGAGCGCTACATCGAGGGCACGTTCTTCCTCCGCGCGCGCGTCGAGGGCAACGACGTCGGCTACGGCTCGATCTGCGCCGCGGGCCCGCACGCCACCACCCTGCACTGGGTGCGCAACGACGGCCCGGTCCGCTCCGGCGACCTCCTCCTCCTGGACGCGGGCGTCGAGACGCACACCCTGTACACCGCCGACGTGACGCGCACGCTGCCGGTCAACGGCCGCTTCAGCGAGATCCAGAAGCAGGTCTACGACGCCGTGTACGAGGCCCAGGAGGCCGGTATCGCGGCGGTGCAGCCGGGCGCCAAGTACCGCGACTTCCACGACGCGGCGCAGCGCGTGCTGGCCGAGAAGATCGTCGAATGGGGCCTCGTCGAGGGTCCCGTGGAGCGCGTTCTGGAGCTGGGCCTCCAGCGCCGGTGGACGCTGCACGGCACGGGCCACATGCTCGGCATGGACGTCCACGACTGCGCCGCCGCGCGCACCGAGACGTACGTCGAGGGCACGTTGGAGCCCGGCATGGTCCTCACGGTGGAGCCCGGCCTGTACTTCCAGGCGGACGACCTGACCGTCCCCGAGGAGTACCGCGGCATCGGCGTCCGCATCGAGGACGACATCCTGGTCACCGAGAACGGCAACCGGAACCTCTCCGACGGCCTGCCCCGCACCTCGGCCGAGGTCGAGAGCTGGATGGCGTCCCTCAAGAGCTGACAGCCGATAACTGATACAAGACTGATGGCCGGGCACACGTGCGGTGCCCGGCCATTCGTGTGCCGAGTCGCATGACGGTCGTATGGCAGTCGTATGCCTAGGGGGAGGGCTTTTTCGTGAACGACTTCTGGTCCGGTGCCGGGGTCGACCTGCATCTGGAACCCGATCCGGAGGGCGGCAGACGCGCCGGTCTCGAACGCGCGCTCCGGGACGCCGTACGCGACGGCCGCCTGGCCCCCGGAACCCGCCTCCCGGCCACCAGACGCCTCGCGACCGAACTCGGCGTCTCCAGGGGCACCGCGAAGGCGGCCTACGACCAGCTCGTCGCCGAGGGCTATCTGACCGCCCGCCAGGGCTCGGGCACCCAGGTCGCGCTGCTGCCCTCCGTCGACGCGGAGGCACCGGGGGCGGCGGCACGCGCGCGTGTACCCCGTTTCGACCTGCGGCCCGGCAGCCCGGACGTCGGCGCGTTCCCGGCGGCGGCCTGGCTGCGCGCGCTGCGCCGCGCGATCGCGACGGCCCCCTCCCTGGCGTACGACTACGGCGATCCGCGTGGCCGTGCCGAACTGCGCACCGCGCTCTCGGGCTACCTGGGGCGGGCGCGCGGGGTGATCGCACCCCCGGAGCGGATCGTCATCACCTCCGGGTACGTGCAGGGGCTCGCGCTCCTCACGCGCGTGCTCGACGGTTCCCGGGTGGCCATGGAGGATCCCGGACTGCCGTTCCACAGAGAGGTGGTCCGGCACAACGGCGGCAAGGTGGTCCCCGTAGGGGTCGACGAACGGGGTGTCCGCGCCGAGGAGTTGGGGAACGCGGCGGCCGTGGTGGTCACCCCGGCCCACCAGTACCCGACCGGCGTGACCCTGCACCCGGAGCGCAGACGGGCACTGACCGACTGGGCACGCGCGCGTGGGGGACTGATCGTCGAGGACGACTACGACGGGGAGTTCCGCTACGACCGGCAGCCCGTGGGCGCACTCCAGGGGATGGCACCGGGCCAGGTCGCGTACCTGGGCACCGCCTCCAAGACGCTCGGGCCCGCGCTGCGGCTCGGCTGGATGGTGCTGCCGCCCCACCTGGTCGACCCGGTCGCCGACGCCAAGCTGCACAGCGACCACCACACCGAGACCATCGGCCAGCTGGCCCTCGCCGAGCTGATCGACAGCCACGCCTACGACCGGCACGTGCGCGCGTGCCGACTGCGCTACCGGCGCCGCCGCGACCAGCTCCTCGACCGGCTGGGGGCGCGCAGCAGCGTGCGCGGGATCGCGGCCGGGCTGCACGCGCTGGTGGAGGTCGCCGACGAGGAGGCCGTAGTGGCACGGGCCGAGAAGGAGGGGCTCGCGGTGGGGCGGCTCGGGGAGCACTGGCACACGGCGGACAGGGGCGCGGACCGGCCGCAGGGGCTGGTGGTGGGGTACGGGACGCCTCGGGAGCGGGTGTATCCGGAGGCGTTGGAGGTGTTGGGGCGGGTGCTGGACGGCTCCTGAATTGGACCAATAAACAGACCGCCTATTGGGTCTCACCGGCGACCCACTGACCTTCTAACGTCACAGGCATGACGAACTCACTCGTCCCGCCCGCGGGCCCGCAACGCACCCTCGCGCTGGCCCAGTTGACCAACTCCGTCGGTGACGGCGCCTACTACGTGACCTCGGCGCTGTACTTCACCCATGTCGTAGGGCTCGCCCCCGCGCGCGTGGGCCTCGGACTCACCCTCGCGTGGGCCGTCGGTTCGCTGGTGGGCGTGCCGCTGGGACGGCTGGCCGACCGGCGGGGGCCGCGCGGTACGGCGGTGCTGCTGGCGCTGGCGACCGGGCTCGCGGTGGCGTCCTTCCTCGTCGTACGGGGATTCGTGCCGTTCGTGCTCGCCGCGTGCGCCTACGCCTCCGCGCAGTCGGGGCTCGCGGCGGCCCGGCAGGCGCTGCTGGCGGGGCTGGTCTCGGCCGGGGAGCGGACCGGGCTGCTGGCGCACCTCCAGTCGACGCTGAACGCCGGTCTCGCGGTGGGCGCGGGCCTCGGCGGGCTCGCGCTGCGGGCGGGGACGCGGCCTGCGTACCTCGGGGTGTTCGCGCTGGACGCGGTGAGCTTCCTGGTGTGCGCGGGGTTGTTGGCGCGGCTGCCGTCGGTACGGGGCGCCCGGGCGCGGAAGGCCGGCGGTCTCGGGGTGCTGCGCGACCGGCCGTACGTCGTCGTCGCACTCCTCAACACCGTGCTCCTGCTGCGGATGCCGCTGCTGAGCCTCGGGCTACCGCTGTGGATCGCCGAGCGGACCGACGCGCCGACCTGGCTGGTCTCGGCCCTGTTCGTGCTCAACACCGGTGCGGTGATGGTCTTCCAGGTGCGGACGGCACGCGGGGTCACGGGGCTCGCGTCGGCCACGCGCGTGGTGCGGCGGTCGGGCTGGGTGATGCTGGCGGCCTGCGCGGCGTTCGCGCTGTCGGCGGGCGCGTCGCCGTGGGTGGCGGCGGGAGCGCTGGTGGTCGGGGCGGTGCTCCAGGTGGCCGCCGAGATGGGGCAGTCGGCGGGGTCCTGGCAACTGTCCTTCGCGCTGGCGCCCGTTGACCGGGTGGGCGAGTACCAGGGGTTCTTCGGCACCGGCGTGACCGTGGCCAGGACACTCGGCCCCCTGGTGCTGACGTCCCTCCTCCTGGAGTGGGGGACGCCGGGCTGGCTGCTGCTGGGCGGGGCGACGGTGGCGGCGTCGTACGCGATGGGGCCGGCGGCGCGGTGGGCGGCCGGCACTGCTGAAGTGCCCGTCAGGCAGCAGGTATTGGCGAATTGACCGGTAAGGAGTCCAGGAACAGCGCTCCCGCCAGGAGCCCCGCGCTTCCGCGAGGGCTCCACGCGCGCGCGTGGAGGTCGGCGTCCAGGGCGGCCAGTGCCCCCGCGCCCGCCTCCGTCGCCGTGCCGCCCGCCTCCAGGACGCCGCGGGCGCCCGCCTGGACCTGGCGCAGGCCCAACGGGCCCGCGATGTGCAGGAGTTCGGTGTCCTGGAGGGTGGACATCACCGTGAGGAGGGCGTCCAGGCGGGCCTGGGTCTCGGTGGCACCTGCCTTGCGGGCTGTGGCGAGGGCGTCCAACGCCCTGCGTACGTGCGGGAATCCGGCCCTTGCCTCGCCCCGGGCGCCGGCCGCCCCGTACTTGACGGAGATCGACGAACCCCGGGAGGGGCGCCTGGGGGCGCCCTTGTCGTTGAACGCGGCGATCTTCCGGGTGTTCACGGCGATCTCGCGGGCCTTGGCGCCCGGCTCCAGGGCGACCGCGGCGACCAGGAAGCCGAGGGCCCACAGGGCACCCTTGTGGCCGCCTCCCGCCAGGCCGACCGAGTGCTCGGTGGACCGGCCGATCGCGCCCAACTCCGCCCGCAGCACCGGCGTGGCTTCGCCGGCACGACGGGCGGCGGCGGCCATCGCCGCGAGGCCGGGTGCCAGCGCCTTGGCGGACCAGCGCAGACTGTCGTGCTCCCGGCGCGTGCTGCGGGCGTCCAGGTCACGTGGGTCGGGCAGTCCCGGCTTGGGAGCCAGGGCCAGCTGGCCGGTGAGCGCGGCCACGGCGGCCCGCGCCAGCGCGTCATCCTCGCGACTTGTCATGTCCCTTACCTTATGAGGAGGCCGAGGTGGAAGGGGAGGCGCTGTCGCTGGGCGGCGTACCCGTAGGGGCGTCGCTCGGAGCACCGCTCGGGGGCGTACCGCCCCCGCCGCTGCCCGCGCCCGTGCTCTCCGCGTCCGGGTCGACGCCGAGCGTCAGGGAACCCTTGTAGCCCTTGGACGGGTCCTTCTTGTGGACGGCCTTGAGGGTGAGAAGACCGCTGGCGGCGCCTCCCCCGTCGTAGACCATGTCGTCGGCGAGGACGGTGTACGAGCCCGTGTGCTTGGCGTACGGGTCGAGGGTGAAGATCTCCTCGGCAACGTCGTCGGCGAAGAACAGTTGGCCGGTGTAGTTGACCTTGCCGCCCTCGTAGGTACCGTCCTCCTTCTCGCCGCCGGTGTGCACCTTGACGTGGATGTGGCAGGTGCGGGGCGTGTACCAGCCCGGGAAGATCGTCTCGAACTTGACGACCCCGTTGGCGTTGGCGATCTGGTAACCGCGCAGGTAGGTGAGGTCGTTGGCGCTGTCGCCCTCCTCGCTCTCGGCGGGGGCCGAGCCGCCGGGGTTGGCGGTGGTGTAGCCGGAGTAGTAGCCCCAGGCGTCGCAGTGCCAGATCTCCACGGCCGCGCCCTTGACCGGGGTGCAGCCGTCGGTGGCGTCGACGACGGTCAGGCGGAGGGTGAGCGGGACGCCGGCCTTGCCCTCGGTGATGTCCTTGCGCACCAAGGCACCGTCGAGGTAGTAGGGGCCCTCCGTGACACTCGTCATCAGCGTCATGCACGCACCGCTGGTCGAGGTCGCCGTGGCCGTCGCGTCCGCGTCCGCCGTCGTGTCCGCGGTGTCGGCGAACGCCGACTGCAGCCCGGCCGCCGCCAGCCCGCCGGCCGCGACCGTCCCGCCGGTCACCGCGAGGGCGCGGCGCCGGCTGATCGTTTTGTCCTTGTGGTTTCCCGTCATGATCGCGAAGCTACGAACCGCACCCATCAGGGGCGTGGGCCCCGGCTGTGCGCACGGTAAGAATCCTTAGAAAGCTGACATCGGGTCGTCGTCGTGCAGGATCCGCTGGAACAACCGGTGGTCCTGCCAGGCCCCGCCGATGTGCGCATAGCGCGGAGCCATGCCGATCGGCTCGAACCCGCTCTTCTCCAGGACACGTTGGGAGGCCAGGTTGTCGAGCCGCGTGGTCGCCTCCAGCCGGTGCAGTCCGATCGTCTCCCGCGCGATCCCGCACACCCGCCCGACACCCGAGGTGGCGAGGCCGCGCCCCTGCAGGTCGGCGGTGATCCAGTAGCCGAGCGAGGCGCTGCGGAAGGAGCCGAGCACGATCCCGGCCAGGGTGAAGGCCCCGGCGACCCGCCCGCCGGACACCAGGAGCAGCGGCACGACCCGGCCCTCCCGGCACTCCCGCAGCATCGCCTGCAGACGCCCGCGCTGCCCTTCGGCGGTGAAGAAGGCGTCCGGGCGGTACGGCTCCCAGGGGCTCCGGTTCTCGGCGAAGGCGGCGGCGAGGGCCGGAGCGTCGGCCGGCTCGGCGAGCCGCAGCGTCAGACCGTCGGCCAGTTGTTCGGGTCGGATGTCCATGCGCGGATTCTGCCGTGGCGCCGACACCGGGGGACGCGCTTCGGACGCTCCCTCACACCGCCATCAGCGGCGCGTCCTTCCGCCACTTCAGGATCTTGTCGAAGCTCACCACCGCGCCGCCCGCACCCGGCTTGTTGCCGATCTGGACATGGTCGGCGAGTTCCTGGATGAGACACAGGCCCCGGCCGTTCTCCGCCTCGCTCGGGGCCGGACGAACGGCCTGGGCGCGCGCGAAGCCGGGGCCCGAGTCGACGACCTCGATACGGCACTTCTCGCCGTCCAGGTACGCGGTGACGCGGTACGCCTCCGAGGACGCGCCGGGCTCGGTGACGCCGCCGTGCTCGACGGCGTTGGCGCACGCCTCACTGAGGGCGACCGAGAGGTCGTAGGAGATGTCCGGGTCGACGCCCGCGGTCTCCATCGTGCCGAGAAGAAGCCGGCGGGCGAGCGGAACACTCGCGGCCTCGCGCCTCAGATGGAGTGACCACCAGATGCTCATGCTCCAGCCTCCTGGCCGCGGCTCGACATACCGATACCTATTGCCGCCAGTGCCCCTGTGTAAGCACGGAGTTGACGTGATGCCGCCCATATGGGGGATGTGTCCGAAACGTAATTGGTGTATCCGGAGGTAGCTCACGTCGGAGAGTGACCTTTGTGATCTATGACACATTATCGTCCCGGCGTGGTGGACCTGCCGTATGGCGCCCGCAGGGCCGGTGCGATGATGAGCCCGCCATGACTGCCCCCCACCCACGTACGGCGCGCTCCGGAGGTGAACTCCGGGTCCTGCGGGCCGCGGTGTTCGCCGCGGTCTGTGTCGTGCTGGCCGCGGCCGGTCATGCCATCGCCTCCTGCGCCACCGTTCCGCTGTGGACACTCGGCGCGGGCTTCCTCGCCACGTTCCTGGTCGTCGCGCCGCTCGCCGGACGCGAGCGCTCGCTGCCGGGCATCGCGGCACTGCTCGCGGTCGGACAGACCGTCCTGCACACGCTGTTCGGGCTCGGCCAGACAGCCGGTACGCCGGCCACCGGCGGCCTGTCCGCATCCGACGCCACGCTCGTCGCACGCGCCGCGCATCTGCTGTGCGGGACCACCGCGGCGGCGATCAGCCCGGCGCAGGCCCATCAGATCCTCACCACCGCACGGCTGCTGCCGACTTCCGGCACGACCGGTTCCATGGGCTCGATGAGCTCCATGGGGTCGATGCACCACCCGGCGGACGCCATGTCCACCTCCGCCGCCTCCTCCATGTCGCTGTTCCCGTCCGTGTCCATGCTGCTCGGCCACCTCCTCGCGGCACTCGCCGCGGGCTGGCTGCTGCGGCATGGCGACCTGGCGCTGCGGCGCCTGGTGGAACTGTCGGCGCACGGAGTCGCGGAAGGGGCGCTCGTACGGTCCCTGCGCGGGGCCCTCGCCCTGGTGCGCACCCTGCGGGCCGGACTGCCGGGGGCACCCGGGACGGGCCCGCGACTGCGGTGTACCGCCCACTTCGCACCGCCCGCGCCGCACACCACGGCACTCCAGCACTCGGTGATCCGCCGCGGCCCGCCTTCGGCCGCCGCACACGTCCTCGCCGCCTGACACGACGCGACCACCACCGCACTCCTTTCGTGCGTGGAGAGGCCGCCGTCGTGCGGCACGCGCGCGTGCCCGGCTGTTTCCGCCGGGAAACCCCTGATGCCACCCAGGTGTTCGCGCGCCCCCTCTTCACCACCGGAACTCACTCGAACTCGAAGTGGAGTGCTCCTTTCCATGAAGGCTTCTCGTATCGCCGCCGCCGCTGCCGTCGCCGGCTCGGCCGTTGTCGTCCTGTCCTCCCCGGCCTTCGCGCACGTCTCCGTGCAGCCGGAGGGCACGGCCGTCAAGGGCGGTTACGCGGTCGTCGACTTCAAGGTCCCGAACGAGCGCGACGACGCCTCGACCACCAAGCTCGAAGTCACTTTCCCGACCGACCACCCGCTGGCCTCCGTGATGCCGGAGCCGATCAGCGGCTGGACCGTCAAGGTCACCAAGTCGAAGCTGGCCAAGCCGGCCGAGATGCACGGCGAGACGATCACCGAGGCCGTCACCAAGGTCACCTGGACCGCGACCGGCAAGGGCGTCGAGCCCGGCTACTTCCAGAAGTTCCCGGTCTCCGTCGGCATGCTGCCCACGGACGCCGACCAGCTCGTCTTCAAGGCGCTGCAGACGTACTCCGACAAGGACGTCGTGCGCTGGATCGAGGTGCAGAAGGACGGCGCGGGTGAGCCCGAGAACCCGGCTCCGGTCCTCGAACTCTCCGCCGCCCCCGCCTCCGGCGCGAATGCCGAGGACGCCTCCGAGAAGACCGAGAACACCGCCGCCGACACCACGACCGCCGCCGACTCCTCCGACACCACCGCCCGCGTCCTCGCCGTGGTCGGCATCGCCGTCGGCGCGGCCGGTGTGGCGTACGGCGTTCTCGCCGGCCGACGGCGTACGACCGTCTGAGGCCCGTCCGCTCATGGCGCGCACAGGGGTCCGTGCGACTCTTGCGTACGACCCCGGTGCGCGCCGTAGCTCTCACAACTGGGACATTTTTCCTATGCGCAAGAAGACGTTCGCGGCGGCAGCGCTGCTCGCCGCCGCCACCCTGACGCTCTCCGCCTGCGGCAGCGGCGACGACGGCAACAGCCCCGTCGCCGTGGTCTCCGAGGACACCGCGACCCAGGCCGCCACCGTGCTCGACACCCCGTTCGAGAAGCCGGACCTGGTCCTCACGGACACGCACGGCAAGAAGTACGACTTCCGGGCGGAGACCAAGGGCCGGCCGACGCTGATCTACTTCGGCTACACCCACTGCCCCGACATCTGCCCGCTGACGATGAACAACATCGCCGTCGCCAAGAAGTCGCTGCCCAAGGCCGAGCAGGACAAGCTGCTGGTCGTGTTCGTCACCACCGACCCGGCCCGGGACACCGCGTCGGAGCTGGGCAAGTGGCTCAAGGGCATCGACACCCAGTTCGTCGGCCTGACCGGCGACTTCGCGACCATCCAGGCCGGCGCCCGCACCCTGGGCATCTCCATCGAGCCGACCACCAAGGACAAGAACGGCAAGCTCGTCTCCGTCCACGGCACCCAGGTCGTCGCGTTCTCCCCGAAGACGAACGGCGGTTACCTGCTCTACGGCCAGGACACCACCGTCGACGACTACACCAAGGACCTCCCCAAGATCATCAAGGGGGAGACGCCGTGAGGCGGTTGGCCGGGCCCGTCGCGGTACTGACCGGCGCGCTGGTCCTCACCGGCTGCGGCTCGGACGACGCGAAGGCCCAGCTCTCCGTCGGCTCCGCCTACATGCCCCAGCCGGTCTCGGACATGGCGGCGGGCTTCCTGGACATCGCCAACAAGGGCGGCGCGAAGGACGAGTTGACCTCCGTCACCAGCGACGTCGGCCCGGTCTCCGTGCACGAGACGGTCGGCCAGGCGATGGAGGAGGTGAAGTCCCTCGATGTGCCCGCACACGGTCAACTCGTGTTCAAGAGCGGGGGCAACCACCTGATGTTCGACAAGCTGAAGCACACGCTGAAGCAGGGCGACAACGTGACCGTGAAGCTGCACTTTGCCAAGTCCGGCCCTCTCACGGTTGAGATGCCCGTGAAGTCGGCGACGTACAACCCCACGACCGGGCACTGAGGGAGGGACCCCCACCTTGAAGACGACCATCACCCCCCGAGTCCGCACTCTGGTGCTGCTGTTCCTGGCCGTCGTCGGCATGCTGTTCGCGGGTGCCGGGACGGCCTCCGCGCACGCCGCCCTGACCGGCAGCGACCCCTCTTCGGGGGTGGTGGTCAACAAGGCTCCGACACAGGTCTCCCTCACCTTCTCCGAGAAGGTCGCGACGAACAACGACTCGCTGCGCGTCCTCGACCCGAAGGGCAAACGCGTCGACGTCGGCAAACCGTCCAACATCAGCGGTACGACGTACGCCACGCAGATCCGCAGCGGGCTGCCCGACGGCACCTACACGGTGGCCTGGCAGGTCGTGTCCGCGGACAGCCACCCCGTGGGCGGCGCCTTCACCTTCTCCATCGGCTCCCCCTCGAAGACCACCGTCTCCGCGGCGGCCGAACAGGACGTCGGCGGCGGGCTCGTCGGCGGGCTGTACGGCTTCGGGCGCTACATGTCGTACGCCGGCTTCATCGTCATGGTCGGCGGCGCCGCCTTCGTCCTGGCCTGCTGGCAGCGGGGCGCCGGGGTACGCGCCCTCCAGCGGCTGGTGGTCTCCGGCTGGGTCTCGCTGACCGCGGCCACGCTCTGGCTGCTGCTCCTGCGCGGCTCGTACACGACCTCCGGGAAGTTCGGCGACATCTTCGACCTGAACCTCCTCGGGCAGGTCCTCCAGACCAAGACGGGCGCCTCGCTCGTCTCCCGGCTGCTGCTGCTCGCCGCCGCCGCGCTGTTCATCGCCGTCCTCTTCGGCGCGTACGACAAGCGTGAGGACGAGGAGAAGCGCGACCTGACCTTCGGGCTCGCCATCGGCGGCGGTGTGGTGGCCGCCGGGCTCGCCGCGAGCTGGGCCCTGTCCGAGCACGCCTCGACCGGGCTGCAGCCCGGCATCGCGATGCCCGTCGACGTCGTCCACCTGCTGGCCGTCGCGGCCTGGCTCGGCGGCCTCACCGCGCTCCTCGTCTCGCTGTACCGGGCGCCCGCCGACAACCCCGTCGGGCGGGCCACCGTACAGCGCTTCTCGCGCCTCGCGTTCGGCAGTGTCGTCGCGCTCGTCGCGACCGGCATCTACCAGTCCTGGCGCCAGCTCGGCTCCTGGTCGGCGTTCACCGACACCGGCTACGGACAGCTGCTGCTCGTCAAGATCGGGCTTGTGGCGCTGCTGGTCGGGATCGCGTCGATCTCCCGGCGGTGGACGGGGCGGCTCGCGGACAGCGACACCGACACGGCCAAGGCTGAGACGGTCGTCGAGGAGACAGCGGCAGCCGAGGAGCACGAGCCGGAGAAGGAGCACGTCACGGCGTCCGCCAAGACCGGCGGTTCGTCGGCCGCGTCCGGTGACCCCAAGCGCGCCGCCCAACTCGCGCGCCAGCAGGTCGCCGTGGACACCACCCGGCAGAAGCGGCTGCGGGACGCCGACCCGAACCTCTTCGGGCTGCGCCGCTCGGTCCTCGCCGAGGCCGCCGTCGCGGTCGTCGTCCTCGCCGTCACCACGGCCCTGACGACCACCGAACCGGGCCGCACCGAGGAGGACGCCAAGGCAGCCAAGGCCTCCTCCTCGTCCTCTTCCTCGTCGTCCTCCGGCGCGCTGACCCTGGACATGTCCTTCGACACCGGAGGCAAGGACGGCAAGGGCATCATCCGGGTCGACATCGACCCCGCGCGAGTGGGCGGCAACGAGATGCACGTTTATGTGCAGCGCCCCAACGGCCGGGCCTTCGACGTCCCCGAGGTGAAGGTCGCCTTCACCCTCGCCGCGAAGAAGATCGGTCCGCTGCCCGTGACGCCCGACCGCATCACCACCGGGCACTGGGCCGCGAACGGAATCCAGATCCCCATGGCGGGCGACTGGAAGATCTCGGTGACCGTGCGGACCTCCGACATCGACCAGACCACCGTCGACAAGAACGCGCAGATCGGCTGAACCACGCCATGCCTGACCAGTCCATTCCCGAGGCCCGCACCGTAAAGGCACCTCCTGGGGAGGCCGTTTCCGAAAACGCCTCCCCCGGGGAGGGTGTTTCCCGTCGACGGCTCCTCGCTACGGCCGGTGCCACCGGGCTCGTGCTCGGTGCGGCGGGCGGGGCCGTCGGATACGCCGCTGCCCCCGCCGGGGCCACTCCGCTCACCTCGCTCGGCGCGGACAGGGCAATGTTTCACGGGAAACATCAGCCCGGTATCACCGAGGGCCTCCAGGCGCGCGGCCACCTGGTCGCCTTCGACCTGGCGGCGGGCGCGAGCCGCAAGGAGGCGGCGGCCCTGCTGCGCCGCTGGTCGACGACCGCCCAGCGGCTGATGGCGGGCGAGGCCGCGGCGCAGGACGACACGGATGTCGCCCGGGACGCGGGGCCCTCGTCGCTGACGATCACCTTCGGCTTCGGCAACAGCTTCTTCTCCCGTACGGGCCTGGAGAAGCAGCGCCCCGCCTCCCTCGACCCGCTCCCCGACTTCTCCTCCGACCAGCTCGACAAGGCACGCAGCAATGGCGACCTGTGGGTGCAGATCGGCGCCGACGACGCCCTGGTCGCCTTCCACGCCCTGCGCACGATCCAGAAGGACGCGGGCAGCGCCGCCAAGGTCCGCTGGCAGATGAACGGCTTCAACCGGACGCCGGGCGCGACGGCCCACCCCATGACGGCCCGCAATCTGATGGGCCAGCTCGACGGCACCCGCAATCCCAAGCCGACCGAGTCCGACTTCGACAAGCGGATCTTCGTGCCGGCGTCCGGTTCGGCCGACCCGGCCTGGATGGCGAACGGCTCCTACGCCGTCGTACGCCGGATCCGCATGCTCCTCGACGACTGGGAGAAGCTCTCGACCGGCGCTCAGGAGAACGTCGTCGGGCGCCGCAAGTCCAACGGGGCACCCCTTTCCGGCGGCGGTGAGACGACCGCGATGGACCTGGAGAAGACCGACGCGAAGGGCGCCCTGGTCGTCCCCATCAACGCGCACGCCCGGATCGCCCGCCCCGACCAGAACGGCGGCGCGGCGATGCTCCGGCGCCCCTTCTCCTACCACGACGGCATCGCCGCCGACGGCACCCCGGACGCCGGGCTCCTCTTCGTCTGCTGGCAGGCCGACCCGCTGCGCGGCTTCGTCACCGTGCAGCGCAAGCTCGACCGCGGCGACGCCCTGTCGACGTACATCCGCCACGAGGCGAGCGGCCTGTTCGCGGTGCCGGGCGGGGCGGCGGAGGGCGAGTACGTGGGGCAGCGGTTGCTGGAGGGGTGAGCCGTCGCCCTGACGGGTGGCCGATCCGGGAAGCGTGCGCCCGGTTTTGCAAGGCCCATTAGGGTGAGGTCATGCCAGCCAGCTACGCGTATCTCGGCCCTGAGGGCACCTTCACCGAAGTCGCCCTGCGGACGCTTCCCGAGGCGGCCACCCGGGAGCTGATCCCGTATGTGTCGGTGCAGTCCGCGCTGGACGCGGTGCGCACCGGTGAGGCCGAGGCCGCGTTCGTGCCGATCGAGAACTCCGTCGAGGGCGGTATCACCACCACCCTGGACGAGCTGGTCGCGGGCGCGCCGCTGATGATCTACCGCGAGGTGCTGCTGTCGATCACCTTCGCGCTGCTGGTCAGGCCCGGCACGAAGATCTCCGACATCAAGACGGTATCCGCGCACCCGGCCGCCCAGCCGCAGGTCCGCAACTGGATGAAGGCGAACCTCCCGGACGCCCTGTGGGAGTCGGCCGCCTCGAACGCGGACGCCGCCCGCCTGGTCCAGGAGGGCCGCTACGACGCCGCGTTCGCCGGTGAGTTCGCCGCCGCCCGGTACGGCCTGGAGGCCCTGGAGACGGAGATCCACGACGCTGAGAACGCCCAGACCCGGTTCGTGCTGGTGGGCAGGCCCGCCCGTCCGGCGGCCCCGACCGGCGCGGACAAGACGTCGGTCGTGATCTGGCAGCGCGACGACCACCCCGGTGGTCTGCGCGACCTGCTCGGCGAGTTCGCCACCCGGGGCATCAACCTCATGCTGCTGCAGTCCCGCCCGACCGGCGCAGGCATCGGCAACTACTGCTTCTGCGTCGACGCCGAGGGACACATCTCCGACCGCCGGGTCGCCGAGGCGCTGATGGGGCTCAAGCGGATCTGTCTGCAGGTGCGCTTCCTCGGTTCGTACCCGCGCGCGGACGTCGGCGTGGACGGGGTGCGGCCGCTGTTCCCGGGGACCTCGGACGAGGAGTTCCTGTCGGCGGCGGACTGGGTCGCGCACTGCCAGGACGGCCGTTTCTGACCGGCGGTGCACCGGCGGTGTACCGACAGTGCTCCGGTAGTACCTGCGTATCTTCGTTATCCACAGAAGTTATCCACAGGCCCACTTCTCGACCTGGGGACAAGTCGACAGCGGAGCATCAGTCTGTCGACAAATCGCCCTACAGGCCCCTGGTGCGTGCACCGGCGCGTAGGTCACTCTTCGTCCACCCGTTTCCTTCGGGCAATCCTATGGAGCGACGCAATTCCACCCGAAAGCGGGTGTGAGGGACGTTTGGGTCGGGAATTCCTCACCTCGGGGACCCTTTCAGGAATGATCACTTCCGGCATCCACAGATCTTCCACACAGCCTGTGGATAACTCTTCCGGGATGTGGATTCCTGTGGACAACCGCGGCCTCAAGTCCCGTTTCCCACAAGGGATTCGAGTCAACAGGCCGCCTCGCGCCTGCCCCGTTCCAGGGAGTGGGACGCTCTTTTATTGACTTGCGTCGACCCGCATTGACACTCTGCGCAATTACCCCATAACTGGATGTAAGCCTCAGTTCGGAATACCAAGTCGTGAGCCGGAACCCCGCACCGGTAGCCTGGTCCGCGTGATTGACCTTCGCCTGCTCCGTGAGGACCCCGACCGTGTGCGCGCGTCCCAGCGCGCCCGTGGAGAGGACGTCGCGCTCGTCGACGCTCTCCTGTCCGCCGACGAGCGACGCAGGTCGTCCGGCGTCCGCTTCGACGAGCTGCGTTCCGAGCAGAAGAGCATTGGCAAGCTCATCTCCAAGGCCTCCGGCGACGAGAAGGCCGAGCTGCTCAAGAAGACGGGCCAGCTCGCCGCCGACGTCAAGGCGGCCGACGCCGAGCAGCACGAGGCGGACGAGGAGACCAAGCGCCTCGCGCTCCAGCTCGGCAACCTCGTGCACCCGGACGTGCCCGTGGGCGGCGAGGAGGACTTCGTCGTCCTGGAGACGCACGGCACGATCCGCGACTTCGCCGCCGAGGGCTTCGAGCCCAAGGACCACCTGGAGCTCGGCGAGGCGCTGGGTGCCATCGACGTCGAGCGCGGCGCCAAGGTCTCCGGCTCGCGCTTCTACTACCTCACCGGCGTCGGCGCCCTCCTGGAGCTGGCGCTCGTCAACGCGGCGATCGCGCAGGCCACGGAGGCCGGCTTCGTCCCGATGCTGACCCCGGCACTGGTCCGCCCGCGCGCCATGGAGGGCACCGGCTTCCTCGGCCAGGCCGCGGAGAACGTGTACCACCTGGAGAAGGACGACTACTACCTGGTCGGCACCTCCGAGGTCCCCCTCGCCGCGTACCACATGGACGAGATCCTCGACGCCGACAAGCTGCCGCTGCGCTACGCGGGCTTCTCGCCCTGCTTCCGCCGCGAGGCCGGCACCTACGGCAAGGACACCCGCGGCATCTTCCGCGTGCACCAGTTCGACAAGGTCGAGATGTTCTCGTACGTCCTCCCCGAGGACGCGGAGAACGAGCACCGGCGGCTCCTGGACTGGGAGAAGCAGTGGCTGGACGGCCTCGAACTGCCCTACCAGGTCATCGACGTGGCCTCGGGCGACCTCGGCGCCTCCGCCTCCCGCAAGTTCGACTGCGAGGCGTGGATCCCGACCCAGGGCAAGTACCGCGAGCTGACCTCGGCCTCCAACTGCGACAGCTTCCAGGCCCGCCGCCTGTCGGTGCGCCTGCGCGATGGCAAGAAGGTCCAGCCGCTGGCCACGCTCAACGGCACGCTGTGCGCCGTACCGCGCACGATCGTGGCGATCCTGGAGAACCACCAGCTGCCCGACGGCTCGGTGCGCGTGCCCGAGGTGCTGCGCCCCTACCTGGGCGGCCGTGAGGTCCTGGAGCCGGTCGCCAAGTGAGCACCGGCTTCCCGTACAAGCTGATCGCGACCGACCTCGACGGGACGCTGCTGCGCTCCGACGAGTCGGTCTCGCCGCGCACCCGTGCCGCCCTCGCGGCGGCCACGGAGGCCGGTGCCGCGCACATCGTGGTGACCGGCCGCGCGGCCCCCTGGACCCGGCACATCCTCGACGACCTCGGCTACGAGGGCCTCGCGGTCTGCGCCCAGGGCGCCCAGGTCTACGACGCCGGCGAGCACCGCCTGCTGACCTCGGTCACCCTGGACCGGCAACTGGCCGCCGTGGCGCTCGCCAAGATCGAGGCGCAGGTCGGCCCGCTGTTCCTGGCGGCGAGCCAGGGCGGCCTGGACGGCGAGGTGCTGGTCGGTCCCGGGTACCGGGTCACGGGAGCGCTTCCCGCGACCCCGTTCACGGACGTGTCCGATCTGTGGGCCGCTCCCCTGAACAAGATCTACATCCAGCACCCGACCCTCACCGACGACCAGCTCGCCGAGGCGGCCCGCGAGGCCGCGGGCGGCTTCGTCACGGTCGCGATGGCGGGCGAGGGCATCGTCGAACTGCTGCCCCTGGGCCTGTCAAAGGCCACGGGCCTCTCCATCGCGGCCCGCCGCCTGGGCCTGAAGTCCGCCGACACCATCGCCTTCGGCGACATGCCCAATGACATCGCGATGTTCGCGTGGGCGTCCCACAGCGTGGCGATGGCCAACGCCCACGAGGAACTCAAGGCAGTGGCGGACGAGGTGACGTCCTCCAACGAGGACGACGGCATCGCGGTCGTGCTGGAGCGGTTGCTCGCGTAGGTGTGGGCAACCGCCCCAGCTCGGCTTGCCCCCTGCGATGGGGGCAACAGGGAGGGCGGCCCACGCGAGAATGAATCGCGTGCTCGAAGCGACCGCCCCGGGCAGCTCCCCGTGGTGGGCGACTCGACGGAGGGGTAACTACTCCGGAGACCGCCGCGGGCTGCCCGTAAGGGAGTTGGACGTCCTGTCGTGCATCGACATCGTCCAGCTCCTCTCCCAGTAGGTGGCGCCGGCTGATCCGGCGTCGACAGAACAACTGTGCCTGTACGCCGAGTTGGACGCCACCGAATAAAAGGGCAGCTGCGTGACGGCTAGCTCCGGCGCCACCTGCGCCGACGCGCCTTGCTGAAGAACCAGCCCGCGGGCGGCTCGTCCGAGCGCCAGGGCTGCGGCTCGGGCGACTCGTTGCGCCAGCGCGCCGCGAGCATCCGGGCGCGCGCGGACGGCTCGGCAGTCTCGGCGGACCGTATGAAGTCGTCGTCCAGGACCAACTTGTCCCAGCCGTCCCCTGATTCGGCCTGACCGCCGCCGTACGGTGCCTGTCCCGCCATCCCCGTTCCTCCTAGCCGTGCGTCCCCGTTTGCCCAGTGTGCCCGGACAGAGATGAAGCCCCCGTCAAGATCAGGACCTGTCATTCCTCGCCGGCGAGGGTCAGCGAACGCAGCTTCTGTCCGGCGTACCAGGTCGCTCCCACGGTGACCGCGACCAGGAACACCGTCGCCGTGGTCAGCCCGACGTCCGAGGTCACCAGCTCGCCGCCGGACACCTTGTGGGCGACGGCCAGGGACCACTGCTGGACGCTGAGCGTGCGGGCGCCGGCGACCAGGGAGCCGAACAGGGCCTCCCATACGAGGGCGTAGACGAGCCCGAAGACCACCGCGTGCCGCGAGACCGTGCCGAGCAGCAGGAAGAGCGCCGCGTAGGCGATGGAGGCGACCAGGGCGGCCACCGTGTAGGCGACGGCGATCTGCTGTCCGTTGCCGTTCAGGATGAGCCCGGAGATCAGCATGGGCACGGCCGAGAACACCATGGTGACGCCGACCGCCACGATCAGCTTGGTGAGGATGATCGTGGGCCGCTTCAGCGGCTTGGACAGCAGGTACACCACCGAGCCGTCGTCGATCTCCGGTCCGATCGCGCCGGTGCCCGCGATGACGCCGATGATCGGCACCATCGTGGCGAGGCCGAGACCGCCCAGGACGTCGACGGCGGTCTGGTCGTCGGCACCGGCGAGGGCGCGCACCACCACGGAGATCACGATCAGCAGCAGGGGCAGGGCGCCCAGGATGAGGGCCCGGCGCCGGCCGAGCAGGGCCCGGTAGGTGAGTCGGGCGACTGTGGGGTCGTACATCTCTTGGCCTCCTACGCCGCGACGAGATACGAGAAGACGGACTCGAGGGACTCGTCCGACGGCGAGACCGTGAGCAGCCGGATGCCGTGGTCCTTGGCCACTCGGGGCAGCAGGGCGGTGAACCGGCCGAAGTCGACGGCCTGGATGCGCAGCGCGCCCTCGGCCAGGTCGACTTCGATGCCCGAGGTCGACGGGTCCGCGATCAGCGCGGCCGCGAGGGCGCGGTCGTCGCTGGAGCGGACCAGGTAGCGGTGCGGGCGGTCGGTCATCAGGCGGCGGATCTTGCGGAAGTCGCCGCTGGCCGCGTGCCGTCCGGCGACGACGACCTCGATGTGCCAGGCGAGCTGCTCGACCTCTTCGAGGATGTGGGACGAGAACAGCACCGTGCGGCCCTCGTCACCCATCCGCCTCAGCAGGTCCATGAGCTGCATGCGCTGGCGCGGGTCCATGCCGTTGAAGGGCTCGTCGAGCAGGAGCAGCGAGGGGTCGTGGACCAGGGCGGACGCCATCTTCACGCGCTGGCGCATGCCCTTGGA
>Ga0307511_10000977_pt1 | contig 30360 bp, 38 predicted proteins | sample 13_EM_MG_FD_200266 | JGI IMG/M metagenome (GOLD analysis project Ga0307511, IMG submission 200266) | Populus trichocarpa ectomycorrhiza microbial communities from riparian zone in the Pacific Northwest, United States - 13_EM | ecosystem: Host-associated > Plants > Roots > Unclassified | place... | reverse complement strand
TCGTTCGGATGGTCCGAAGAAAAAGCGGTAAATGATTCGGGGTCTGTTGGGAAAATTCAGATTTCTTGGCAGCGCTCGCTTTTGTAGGCTGGAATCCAGCCTCAAATTTAGAGGAAGGGGGGGGGGCGTTCGGGGGGAGTGCACCTCTGAGATCAATTTTGACCCTGGTATATACCTGAAAGTTGGTCAAGTATTGGGCATCGCTGTGGTACCCTGCTCCCGACAGAGCGCGGGGTCAAGGAGCAAAGAACATCGTGACATGTCCCTTGAAAAAACGTGGATATGTAGTGAGTACAAGAAAACATAATTAAATCCCATGTACTGTAATGTCCGACCGGTGGGGGCGAAAGGGAATTAAAGAACACAAAAACAAACAAACAAACAACTTAATCTATACTGAAGGTGGAAACCGCAGGGCTCCTCTTATAACACCTCCACACGAACCGAACTCATTCGGGTTCGGCCCTACTTCGCCTCGTCCGTATCAGGTTTCGTCGCAGTGGTGGTAGTCGTAACTTCGGTCGTCGTGGCCGCCATCTCCGGAGAAGCACCAGGTTGTTCCGTAACCGTCCCGTTTGCTTCCCCCTCGCTTCCCTCTCCATTTTTATCTCCACTCCCGTTCTGGTGCTCCTTGGGAGAAGAAGACGAAGAATCGGCCATCCGTCTCTTCCGAGCTTCAACCTCAAAAACGTCGTCTTCTGTCGGTTCGCCCAGGTTTCTACAACACCCTCGTTGGGTCGACCCACTACGCGACCCGGGTTTCTCTACAACCCGGCGTGACGTGAAATTGGGGTGGGGGAAGAAGAATTGTAGTCGTGGTTAGCAAATAGTGAAAACGATCGTGGTGGGTGTGATGAAATCGGTGAGGTGGCGGCGCAACTCCCGTGTCGGGTGTACCGTCATGGAGTCGGGTACGGTGATCGCCACCGCCGAGGGTTTTAGTGAGATTGGAGACTTACTGAAGTTGAGCGCGACGAGAACAGATTCGCAACAGACCAAGCCTGGACCCATATTGACCCATCATGTATCATTCCCAAAAGAACGGTATCGGAGTCCAAAACGTCGGGATACCCCAGGCAGATGTACATGGACCGGTGGGGGGGATACGTCCGCCCATATTTAAAGGAGGAAAAAACACGCGAAAAGGTTCAGATGATTCGGCCGGCGGTAAGAAGGAAATCCTCAGGGTGCCATGATACTCGGAGGAAACTCACAGCAGATGCCGAAGCAAGCTCCACAACAGTTGGCGATGACGGAATCGTCAGACATGGCTTATTTCCAAAAAGAAGTGGTGAAGCCGACGTGCTTTGAGCTCTGTTTTGGTGAGCGAGCTGGCACGCTGTTGGGTGTGTCTTTGAAAGGAGCGATGAATGCAAGTAGCTGGGGTAAACCGAAGGAGCACCGGTGGTGACGTCAATTGGTTCCGTCAGTTATGTTTAATTCGCACGAGTGCACATCCCCGTACGAATTCGTGTGGATAGGTCGAATCGAAGACATTCATCCCTGCAAACCGTCTGCGTCGGGCTCTCTGCGGACCGAGTCTACTGAAACAACAGCCCGTAATGATTTGTACTAGGGGGGATCAGATTGGAGTTCGTTCACAACCCTCCTCTCGTTTGATCATCGTGCGTTGGGCACATCAGAGGGGTGTGTCCGAGAGGCGGCCGGTGATATATATATATATTGAAGCTTAGACCGCATTTACGGATTGATATACTCTAAACACTGTCGGTGGCAGATACGAATGGGGAGATCGACAGCGCTCCAGATGGCCTCCCAATGAACGTTTGAACTCCAACTTCATGGCGAAGTGAGGTGACTTGCAAAAGATCGTCCTGAACGTCCCTTCGTTGAACAGAAGGTAAATCCTCCTCATGCCAACAGACGGATCCGCTCAAAGTGAATGCGAACGCGGCGATCCGGGGTCCAGCTCCCAAGTCATCAGAGTCAACACTGTGGTCAGATCTCGGTGCTCGGCAATAGTATCCCAACATACGCCCCGACACCAGCGTGCAAGCTCCGATGGCTGCGTCCTCGAGTTCCGCGTATCACATCCCCAGATCCGGATGTAGCGGACACAGCATTTTCCGGCCGTTTTCCATGCCAACCTTGATATGTCGTGATGGTTCGGGCGATCATGGCCATCCCCCGCATAGGGTTAGAATAGACGGGAGCAAGTGGATTGATGATGCGAGGGAGCGTTCGCGTGGGTGGGGAGAAATGGCGCTTGGATTTATCATCTTGTGGGTTGGGCGGCGACAAACCTGTCCGAGGGGGTCGGCTTTCCGTCGAGTGGACGTCGCGCTGTTCGCTTCGCGGCAATCTGTAGGTCCCATGGCGGCGGAATGGAATGTCCAGCTCTGGGAGGCGTCACCTGCGACTCGGACCACGGACGCGCGCGCAACTTTCGGAGCCCAGGCTTGGGTTTCAGGGCTCCAGACCAAGTCGGCAAGATACCTACCTCGGATGGTAAACTCAGGACCACCACGCGTCTGCCAAGAAAGTCCAAATTTCGCCCCCCAAGTCGTTTGCCCATCACGTAACACGTCATATTTGTGGCGGGTTCGTTTTGTTGCCTAGTCTCGTAGCAGCTTTCAAGGATGATGCACTGAACACGAAACCCAAACGACAGGTGCCTTGGTTGTCGCGGAAGGTGTTAAAAAGGGAACGTGCTCGACCCGAAAATAGAGGAGTTTGCCGACCCTGGCGCCACGATGCGAAACTGGAGGAGGCCGGATCGCAGATCGCTTTCTGGCGTCTCAAAGGGGGCCGGCCAAGCGCGCCACAGGAGGAGCCGGTCAGAGCCAAGAGAGAGAAAGGGAGACAAGTTCATTCAGCCGACGCCTTGGTTACGCCCTTCGCGGGGTAAAGAGAACTTTTGACGGGGATAGAGAGGGATCCGGAAGTACCCCGGCAGTCAACCGCCTTGCATTCAACTCCGAACCGTCTGAATGCGGGAACCCCGAACTTGGTGATCTCTGGTATAGAAGCCGACAAGCGCCTGGCACGGCCGTGTCCGCAACCCGCCGGACCGCTGTGTGCAGAAGCAGGGTAAGCTTGGTCCGGGGTTTGTTCATCGTCCATCCGGGTCAGTGTGGGTTGATGGGCGAAGAGATCAGGTTTGTGAGATAACGGATGGAAGTGGGGGATGCTGCTGGTGCTCGAGATGTAGAGATGTGCAGTTGTTATGCGGCGGCACTGAGGAATAATCGAGAATTATGTAAGGCTGATAATGAAAACGAAGGGTCGAGAGCGAAGCGAAGGGGGAGGGAGCGGAAGGAACGATCAGTTCATGAAGCTCCAAGGGGATGAGAGAATTGATCCAGATGTGTCGAATTTGTAGATACATAGACGGTCGAACGCATGTGGGACAGTTGGCTTCCCGGCGGTGTTCTATCAGCGCCATCCAACCTTCCTTCTTCCGACCCTCGACCTCTACCCACTCACTCCTGGGCCTTTCTCTCTCTCTCTCTCTCTCTCTCTCACCCTCTCTCCGCCACAGGAGAAAAAACCATGACAGACACCGCGTCCTCATCGTACGTCTCACTCAGTGCTCACTGATGCGGTCACCCTGGCGTCTGACGCCCCACCTCCAGAAGCAACCCGGAAATCGTACGAAGAAGAGTGAGGATCACCAGTGAGCTCCTTTTCCAACTACAGCTTGTCCAACCCTTCTTGCTCAACCCGCGTGCCACTAGTTCTAAGCGCGAGTGGCCTGCCGAAGCGAAACCTGTTCCGGCTGCCGGACCCATTTGTTGTTGTGTCTGTGGATGGAGTCGAGAAGTTTGCGTCCAGCACGGTCAGGAAGTCGCTGAATCCGTTCTGGAACGAACACTTTGACGTGTGAGTCGCTCTGTTCATCTTCCCCACCGACGTTTGGCTCAATCCGCACACAGCACCTTACGGGTTTCGTCTACGGTGACGGTAGAAGTGTTTGACCAACGACGACCGGGTCGACGAGATCCAGACAGCTCGTTCGGAACGTTGACGATATCAGTTGCGGATACCCTGGACTTGGCTACTGGCGGTCACGGTCGGTTGTTTTTTTGTTTGCATGTCACGGCCGAATCATTTTTTAATAATTTCGCCTCGTTTTTTTATAGAAATCATTACGAATGATCTGAAGAACGGGTCGAGCGAATCGGATTGTGTGAATGGGCGATTGATGATGTCAGTGTCCACGGATGGAGTTGGCTCTACCTCGATTGTAGATGTGATAGAGGCGGAGGAGGAGCGAGCGAGGGAAATTGAGGAAGCGGAACTAGCGGAGGAGGAGGAAGAGGAAATGGACCAACCCGAAGTGGCTGAAGCGGAGAATGAACCAACCCCGTCCCCGGATCCGGTGCAACCTTCTAGCGCACCTCCCTTTCGATCACCATCCACTCTTTCCCTTCCTCTGCCAAATCCTCCCAGACAGTCCATGCCCGCCCACCCTCAGCCAGACTCGGACCTGCCCACCAACTGGGAACGTCGATTCACCTCTGAAGGTCGCCCCTACTACGTCGACCACGCCACACGCACCACCACATGGGTTCACCCACGCCGCCAGGGCGCCCTCCCCGCTCGTCCTCAGCCGCCCCCCGCCCCGTCCCCAACAACGACGACGACGACATCGATGAACGCGCCGCCCATCGTAACTCCCCCCTCCACCTCCCCCACTACCACAACGACCGCAGACGCCATCCCCCTCCCCCAAGGATGGGAGGAGCGCCAAACCCCAGATGGCCGCCCCTACTTTGTCGACCACAACAGCAGGACGACCACATGGCTCGACCCTCGCATCGCCAATGCCCCCCGCTCTGTATTTTCCTCCACTACTACCCAGACCGCCCTCAATCTCGGCCCTCTTCCCTCTGGATGGGAGATGCGCATGACTTCCTCTGAGAGGATCTATTTCGTCGACCACAACACCAGAACCACCAGTTGGGATGACCCTCGCATGCCTTCCAACGATCCAACCGCTCCCCAGTATAAGCGTGACTATCGTAGGAAAGTCGTATACTTCCGAAGTCAGCCGGCAATGCGCGAAGTACCAGGCAAATGCGATATCAAGATCAGAAGGAGTATGGCATTCGAAGACAGCTTTGCCGCAGTCATGAGGTCGACCCGGGAGGATATGCGTAGGAGGCTCATGATCAGGTTCGACGGCGAGGACGGCTTAGACTATGGCGGTGTATCCAGGTCTGTCCCCATCAGTCATCGCCATTGTTGTCATATTATCCTAATACTCCTCATCCTAGGGAATGGTTCTTCCTCCTGTCTCATGACATGTTTGACCCGTCGTATGGCCTATTCACTTATTCAACTATGGACAGCTACACCCTCCAGATCAACCCCTCCTCCTACATTAATCCCGAGCATCTGTCCTACTTCAAGTTTATTGGGCGCGTCGTCGGAATGGCCATTTTCCACCGACGCTTCCTCGACGCCTTCTTCGTTCCCTGTTTCTACAAGATCATCCTCGGTAAAAAGGTCTGCATCGCCGACCTCGAGGGTGTCGACGAGGAACTTCACAGGGGCTTGACTTGGATGCTGTACGTCCCTCTTCAAATTTCGATCACATGCCTGTGCTGACGATTCCCAATCCAGTGAGAACGACATCACCGGCGTTTTGGAAGAAACATTTTCCGTCACCGAAGACAGGTTCGGTGAATTCATCACCGTCGACCTCAAGCCCGGCGGGTCCGACATCCCAGTGACCGAGGAGAACAAACGCGAATACGTCGATCTCGCTGTTCATTATAGAATCATCGGTCGTGTCAAGGAACAGTTCGACGCTTTCATCGATGGTTTCTTCGAAGTCATTCCGAAGAACCTCATCACCGTCTTTGATGAGAGAGAATTAGAACTCTTGATCGGTGGAATGACCGACATCGACATGTGTGTACCCTCGATCCCATTCTTTCCTCTCCAACTGACATCTTTTCCAGGGACGATTGGTCCAAGTTTACCGACTATCGTGGCTACGACAAAGAAGACCAAGTCATCTCATGGTTCTGGCAGATCCTTCGCTCTTGGCCACCGGAACAAAAGGCCCGTCTCCTTCAATTCACCACCGGAACCTCTAGGATACCGGTCAACGGTTTCAAGGACCTTCAAGGTTCTGACGGTCCAAGGAGGTTCACCATCGAAAAGTATGGAGACGCTACCAAATTGCCACGAAGCCATACGTGCTTCAATAGATTGGACCTCCCACCTTACGAGGACATCAAGACCTTGGAAGACAAGTTGAGGTTGGCCATCGAGTATGCAACCCTCACCTTTGCCATTTTTACCTTTTCTGACAATTCCCCATAGGGAAACCGAAGGATTCGGACAAGAGTAAACGAGGGGCTATACTTTGATAGTGAAGATCACCCTCCCCATCTCTTGCGTTCATACTGCATTTATTCCCCCCCCCCCCAAGATTTTACGAAATTTCCTTTCCCTCTACTACACTAGATCCCGCCACTGCGTTAATCACCCACCTTGCATCGATCTCCCCCATACCTGCTCACCCACATGCCTACATCCCCTCATTTTTGCCCCCCTACCATTCCTCCTTGTTGTCCCACGCTCGTTCCCTCAACCAGCTGTCGTTCGTTCCGCTCGAATCCCCTCTCCCTAAACGTATTCTTCTAGTTTCCTTGGTTGTACGTAACGACTTATCTCCCTCTTCTCTCATCTCCCACGTCCCTACTGTCCTCCCAGTATTGTAACCCTGTATCCTACTGTTTCTACAATCTCTGTTATCATATCCATATCATCATAACTCTGTGCATATCTCGGAACCGTGTGATGGTTACCAACGAGTCGAGAACCGCGACGATATTATACATTCAAAGTTATATGTATTACAACGATTCATTCACCTTTTCTCTTAGTGCCATTATCTGGGGTGGGTACACTCGGCAACACCCCCCAACGATGACGTCCTTCCATTCACCCCGACATTTCTGAACGACTTCCACAACCTCCTCCTCCCACGTAACGTTCCTCCCATCAGGTCGTGGCCCTCCGTCATTTTCCCACCGATGGGTGACGGTGTCAAAGGCATCTCCGAACCTCCCGCCATTCGGGTATACCACCAGCGTAAGGGGGATTGGGACCTTGTCCCCCGACACAGGTTTGGAGCTGGAGGTTGAGACGATGGAGGAGAGGATTGAAGGGTATTGGTCGATTCTTGTGCAGTTTAGACCTAGCCCCGTAGGAACGGCTCCGGCCTTGTGGTCCAACACGACATTTAAGATCTGACTTTCGTGGGCCGGATCGAGACTTGGACCTAAGCTGCGAGTCTGGTGTTCCCGCTCTTCAGGGCCCCATTGAGATGATTCCTCGCCGTTTGGAAACACCAAACTGATCCACCACCCTTTTAATTTGTTTATTCCGAGCACGGGCCCTCCTTGAGGTTGGGACGTTTCGGCGGCGGCGTTGAATTTGGACATTGCAAGTTTGATCGCTCGTAGTTCCCGGAGGTGCGGGACCGTCTCGAACGCGATGTAGTCTATTGCGTTCCAGGTTTCGGGGCTGGAGGATATGGCTTGTAGCCTCCACAGATGGAACTGAGCCAACGCCTCAATCGCCTTGCGTTCCTCCCTCTCCTCCTCCTCCTTCTCCCGGGTGGAGAACAATCGAGTGTCCCCGATTCCACCTTCGGTAGGTCCCTTGGGTCCAAACGGAGGAGGGTAAAACCCATCGAAATCCTGAGGAGGCGTCACCGCAGACCCAAATGGCCCCAACGACAACGCTACGAAGGCTTTCCTCGTCGCGCCCTCCTCGGCGAGATAGGCGTTACGAGCGTCATCAGCCAGTTTCACGCACTTCTGCATGATCTGGATCCCCTCCTCGGGAGTGTACCCGGCTTGCTCGAACGTTTCTCGTGAACATTGGTACCTACTCCAAGTTGAGATATGCGAAACTTCTCTTTTGCTTTGGATACGTACGTGGAAGTCAAGATGATTTCAGCGCCGGCCTTCAGAAAGGCGAGGTGGGCATCAAATATCAACTCCGGCCTTTCTTGTATAGGTTTCGCAGACCAGAGTGGTGTGTGTGAGATATTTTGTTTGAACGTGTCCTCTAGGATAGATCCCTTGGACGCAGGTGAGACCAGGTTTCGCTCTCAAACCAAGGTTATTGCACACCAGTCCGCCGTCAAGAATTACAACGTCAGAGCCGTTGAGCGTTTTCATCTTGAAGATGGTGAGGGGTAGAGCTGAGGTGTAAAAAATTCTCCGATCGTCACTCCACTCCGAGTCATTTAGGGCTACATGCATATTCGTGCTCGTGCTGCTGATTGTAACAAACAAGTCGGGGATAAAACAGAGGGAAACAACGTGATCCCACAACAACTCCGCCATAAGATTACCACACAGCATCCTGAGTGGTCTCGGCACCCCAGCCGCCGCTGGCCACTGCCTGGTCTGCTGACCAGTCGGTTGGTCCAGCAGCACCGGTATCGGCGGACCAATCGAGATTACCTACGAGGGGAAAAAAAAATCAGAGCTGGCCCTGTAATCGGATCTGTTTGTAAAACACTGACCACCGTCCTGAGCAACCAAACCAGGATCGACGCCACCAGGCCGGGGAGCGGGGGTGGTATCCCAAACGGCAGGACCAAGTACGTCCTGCGGCTCGATGCCCGGAACCTGAGCCTTGGCTTGAGCCTCCTCCTGTTGCTGCCTCTCGACTTCCTCAGGGTCACGGTAGAAGAACATGTCGACCATGACGTTCCAGCCATCAGATGTCCTGGGGATCGATCCGCGCAGACGGAGGACTTCGCGGGCGAGGAGCCACCAGACGAGACCGACGGCATGCCGGGCCTTGTTATTGGTGGGGATAGCAACGTCGACGAACTTCAGCGGGGCATCGGTGTCGCAGAAAGCAATGACAGGGATGTTGACGTATGAAGCTTCCCGGATGGCTTGGTGGTCGAAGCGGGGGTCGGTAACAACGATCAAGCGGGGTTCCTTGAAGGAGCGAGTGATGTAGTTGGTGAAGTTACCGGGAGTGAAGCGGCCGGCGATGGCCTGGGCACCGGTGTTGGCAGCGAATTTGAGAACAGCACGGTGACCGTAAGTCCTTGACGAGATTACACAGACGTCGTTTGGGTTTTCAACAGCGGCGATGATACGGGCAGCAAAAACGAGTTTCTCCCAGGTCTTTCCGATGTTGAGAATATGGATACCTAAACACCAAGCTCAAGTCGGGACTTTCCTCCCAGTATCAAGATGGACGCACCATCGGCCCTTCGTTTCCAGACATAAGGCTGCATTTGCTTATCGCAGTTTTTGCCACCAATGTGACATTGAGCGGCCAGCAGGAGTTGGATCTCCTCATCGGTCGCGCTCAGAACGGAGGGGAGTTTTGAAGACATCTACAAGGAAGAGATAGCGAAGTCAGCATCAGGCCCACCCAAAGTCACCAGGCCGCATCCATCGGTGAAATCCAAGAATCCTCGGTTCTAGAGAGTACTGGCGTGCACACCAACACGGTTGTGGACACTCACCGTCGGAGGCTAGAGCTGAGCGTCGGGGTGCTCGTCGTTCGCGATTTTGTGGATGGGGACGACGGTGTCGATGGAGAATTTACAGTTGCGGCGGCAATTCTCCCACGTTTGCAACGCCTTCCTAATCTGACAATCTGACGATCGATTGGGTATCCATCACCTCTCCCTCGTCTCTTGGTCCAACCTAAGGCTTGTAGGCCCTCCCGGATGCTCATCCTGGAAAATTCAGCGGTGGTGCAAATTCCTTGTACGGGAAAGCACATTTGGCCGGGGGGGGGGGGCACTGGACAAACTCGTGTTGAAATTTTAATTGACAGTTCGCGCTGAGGTGTTCGTTTCATCTTCGTTTCTCGGTGAAGATACCGGGCTCAGGGCCCTCACTTGGTCCTGAGTATTCAATATTTCACAACGACCGCCATCAGGACTATTGTCCTGGTGCTGAAGCCCTCCGTCTCATCGGTGCCCTTTGGGAGCTCGTGGTGATCCCGCCCGAACCTCGATTGGTGGACCATCCAGCGGCGGTGCGAGGGATATAATTCCAAATAGAAGCCAGTGGTAGATTAGTGGTAATAATGTTACAACCTCCCGACCTTGGGGGGGAACGGTTCTGGTTCTGTTCTAGCGGCCTCGCCGGACGTCAGCAATCCGACGTAGGGCATCAGATTATACTTCAGCACGAATTGAACCGGCGACGATTTCCTGCCAACGACGTCAGCCACCCTGTTGTAGACGACGAGGAAAGAGACGCACTTGAATGAATATCGCATATCGCGGAGTGGGTATTTTGGTGGAACAACAACGTCTATCAGTGCGTCCTCCTTGCGGCGAACGATCCTATCCCACATCACGGCCTCATTGTGCGTCTGTAAACCCCACGGATGTCAGAAATTTAACGGTTTGGTCACCACGAAGTGGGCGCGCACCCCATCCGAGTTGTTGTACTCTGCAGCGATGTAAATGAACAGTTGTTTTGTGTTCCAATGGAACAGCGGTGTAAGATCTTGAGAAATTTAGCCACGAGTTTTCCTGGGGTTGATCGAAGGGTATGCTAACCTGCGGTCAAGTTGAACCGCACCAGCCCAACCTCCTGAGAGCGTGAATTCACTTTGGCATCGGCGCTGTATCCCGTTGTCAGTGACTGGGTGGACTACATATCGCAAAGTAGACGCGTACACTTTGAAGTTGGAGATGACCAGGCTCCCCCTCGGATCCGCGGTGAACAAGAAAGATGACAGTGCGATTGCGGCCAGCATTGCCATCAAACAAGACGACATGAAGGCGAACCCATTGTTCACCCGGGCGTATAAATTGTGCATCCCCCTTCGAGCGAGTTCAGGTGTACGTGGAGGTCGAGGAGGTCAAAGGTACAGGCACATCACGTGGCCTGACGTTGACTAATTTGGGTACAAGTACCGACCGTTTCGCTTAAATCTCCTTGACCAGCCCCGTCATCGACATGACTGAAGCCTACGTCGCCCATAGGATCATACGGAGGTTCGCCCACTGGGGAGTGTGGGCTTTCTTCACCAGATTCCAGGTCATCAACGGCGAGAACATGCCAGACAACGGTCCAGTCATTATGTGGGCGTCCCCTGATGACTTACATTCCCGTCGACTTATGCAACTTTATAGCGCTGCAACACATCACAATATGATGCTAGACCCTGCTGTACTATGTACGCCCTCTCGATTCTTTGGACTATTTCTCGTTGAACGGCCCCATAGCTGCCTCGGTTCCCAACCAACGCATATTACACTATTGGAGCAAGGCAACCCTATTCGGCCACCCGATTGCGCGTTACATTCTCACCAGTTCCGGTTGCATCCCTGTCGACCGCAAGAGCAAGGATCGGATGGTCTTGTTCAAGGGAACATTTGACACGCTCCGTGATGACAAGGTGGTCGCTCTCTTCCCCGAAGGGACTAGTTACACCGAGCCAAGAATTATGCAAGTCAAGGATGGCGCTGCTTGGGCCGCTTTGGAGTACGCCAAGCTCCAACGGGAACAGCCCACCAGCACCGGATCTAAGGGAATTGTGATCGTACCCGTGGCCATCGTATACACCAACAAATCCAAGTATCGTAGTGACGTGAGTTTCCGTTCATTACAAAGAATAGTCTACGCATGACTGATCGGGATACCAGGTCGTGGTCGATTACGGAAAGCCAATCGTTGTCGATGATTACCTCGAGGAGTTCCTTTCCGAAAGTGAAGGGGCGGCTAGGTCTGCTGCGAAACGTCTCACCCGCGATATTGAGAATTGGTTGATCAAGTCTACCGTCAACGCACCGGATTGGTTCGTTCTCCTCCAGCTAAGCCAGTTGATTTCTCTGATGGCGTCTATCCAGGGACACCCTGTATTCCGCTCGGATGGCTCGTGATTTGTTGTGGCCGGATGAGAAGTCGATCGATCTCAAAGAATTCGTGGATATATCTCAGACGTACGTCCCCGACCTATCCTATCGACCACATCCTGACACCGCAAACAGGTTGGTCGACCTCCTTTCCAATCCCGATCTCACCCCGAACGCCCACAACGTGAAGCGACGATTGTTGGAGTACTACTCTCTCCTTGAATCCGCGCGATTGACGAACTCCGTTCTTTCGTCCCTGCCACTCCCTCGTACATTGGATCCTAATCAGCCTGTTCCGTTGCCAAGCCGTCTATACACCGTCATGATCCTCCTCAGAGACACCCTGGCCTTGACGATTCGACTCCCATTCTTCCTCTTCCCCGTGATCGCCCATCTCCCGGTTTATATCTTATCGAGGCTTGCGGCCCAACTTGCTGAGGACGAAGTGGAAAGTCAGGCGCAGAACAAAGTCGTCATCGGCCTTATCTTGTCGGTCCTCTTCATTTATCCTACGGCTTTTTTCCTTCTCTGGGCTTTCATGATGTACACCCCTCTCGGCGCCCTGATCTCTGCTGGTATCGTTTGGCTCTTGGCTGTGTATCACAATAAACTCATCCGAGGTACGTCTCCTTTTCGATCCGAGTTTACCGCCCTTACAATGGGGAACGTTAGATCATTACGAACGAGCCAAACGTTTGTTCGCTGCCTGGCGAGTGCTGGTCGGTGTCTGGATTCCCAAGAAATGGGATTTGGCCGTATCCGCTCTTGGCCAGTACACAACCCCTTTCATTCCCCCCGAGAATCCATGGGTTCGACCGCGAACAAATTCCGACGAGCCCGCACCATCATTGGTTCCGTCTCCCCCCGACCGTGGAAAACACAGAAGGAAAGCCCCAAGCAGGAGGTTAATTCGTCACGTCCTTCGGGCTCGTGTGGAGGCGGTCAAGGCTCTTGTCGCGTTCATCGCCCATATCGAGAAGGGTGCCCCAGGGGAGAGACGGGTCAAGTCCAGCCAGCACCTCGCCAAATTGTATGGGGATGGCCAGGAAGGTTGGAGGAACGGCAAGGAGATCGTTTCGTTCTTGAGGAAGAGGGGCGCAACGATCGCTGGTCTCGAAGACAGTATTAGATTTGAAGGCGAGTGGGTCGGAGAGTCGGCGAGCAGCGATTGGGAAGGAGAGAACAGTGACGGTGTCAAGGAGGACGGTGTCGTTTGGATTCCTTCCTCCTCTTCGATCTTAAACTCCAAGTAGGATTCTCTTTTGTTTGGCAAGATATATTATCTCTTGGATTACTGAGTGACTATCCGTACGGTTACAACGTGTACACACGAGTATAGTCGCATATCCATGCACTTATAAGGGAACTGTCAGGACCCCGACCGTTCTGTCGGGACGCTGATATTCTCTCTAAACCGCTCATCTGGGACCTCGAAATCTAGTCCATTCATGCCTGGGATTATATTTACAGCCCTCCGAGAACTTCCGAGCCTTCTCGTGACATGGACGTGGCTGGGTTCCACCCAGTTTCCTCAACCTGTGTGTATGCTTCTCCGTCCACAGAACACGCCATCCTTTACACCCGACCCCATTGAATATCGCAACCAGGGTGGCCACAAACTCACCGCCAAGCGTGGTCTGGGTCCAAACATGCTGACATGTCCTCGAGGTTAGGTATGAAACCCAAATTTTACCGCTGGGCGGCCCCCGAGTGGAAGCCAGTGAAGGCATGTTGATGTTTATGCCAGAGCGCTGCATGAGACCGACGGGGTTTGGCTCGGATCGAGTCAATGAAGGCCAGTGGAGTACGAGGCCAAGCCCGTCTTCACCATCTAGTGATCTTCAAGATGATCTTCTCTCGACTCATGGGTGACCCGCATGTGTCAGCGCGGGGAATCAAGAACGAAGATCAAAGACCCCCGAAACCGACCACAAAGACGCACGGAAAGTGACTGTGCCAACGCCCATCGCGGTATTGAGGCGGAGTCTTCGTGGTGTTCATGGGGGCGCTTCCGGGGAGTCCCGAACCGAAGACCAGGGAGGTTTGAGCTGCCGACGAGGGCGCTGGCTTTCGATGGCCGGCCGATTCGAGCCAGTATGATCAGAGCTGCCGCGTCTGGTCCTGGGTTTTGTTTCCGTGCTCAATCTCGAGCCAATGCTGGAAACGGTGCCGGGTGGTTTGTCACTAACCTAGCCACAGCCATTGTAATACACATTTTATTCTATAGAGCTCTTATGGACGGCAACTGGATATTGGTCAATAAACCTCGGCTAGTGGCACCCTTCTGGAACAGTTATGTATATCCCTGGTGTTACGGATAGTCACCCACTAGTTCTAGGTTTCTTGGAAATATTCAACACCACTCCTCATTCTCCCTCACACTGAACTGCTCCCGCACCGCTTCGTTATCTCGGACCGGTCACGGGGAAAGTGGCGGTGTCACACCTCCGGTGCTGTGACAATACTTTATCCGAACTCTGCAGCCTTCCCCAATGACCACCCCGTCCCCATTCGCCCGCAGCAGCTTATTCGATGAAAGCCGCCTCCCAGGCGGTCGGGAGCAGACCGTAAGCTTCGTTCCGAGCACACTCTATCCGTCCGAAGAACGAACGACATGAACAGGTTTTCCGCTTTCTTTTGTTTTGTCCAGATCGAGGAGATGTACAGTGTCCCAGAAAGCTTCTTGGAGATTGAAGTGAAGAATCCACAGACTCACGGTGCGTATTGTCTTCTCTCTAGAATGCGTCCCTTTGCGCTCACGCCGCGAGGACTTTTTGATTTCGTTCCGCAGGATTCGGTCGGAAGATGTACACTGATTACGAGGTCGTGTGCAAGACCAACATCCCTGCTTTCCAGCTGCGCCATTCCGTCGTTCGTAGACGTTATTCAGATTTCGAAGCCTTTCGAGATATTCTCGAACGAGAGTCGACGAGGGTCAACATTCCTCCATTGCCAGGAAAGGTTTTCACGAACAGGTTCTCAGATGAAGTCATCGAGGCCAGGAGAGAGGGTTTGGAACGCTTTTTGACCGTCGTCGCTGGGCATCCCTTACTGCAGGTACGCTCCACCGTTCCGCGTCTATCCTCTTAATCAATCGCAAGGGTGTTGCGGCTCATCTTTCATCCCGCAGACCGGAAGCAAAGTTTTAGGCGCGTTCATTCAGGATCCTGCTTGGGACAAGGGAGTGTGGCAGTAAATATGGTTGTCGTGGCGTTCCGGATCCGTTTACTTTTTTTCTCATTTTTCCTTCTGTTTGCTACTCTCTACTCCGACTTTCCTTCCCGCTGTTGCATGCTTTCTTGTATATTACACCCAAGTTTTCCTTCCCGAACGAATTTTACGGCTCTAGGGGTTCATGTACCACAATATCTACGACGGACCTGGTGTCGAGTCTGCTTTAGCGTGAGCAAGATTCCGAGATGAAAATCTGCGCACCGTAAGTTCACAGCGTACCCAGTTTCCACATCTGTCAAGGTCAGGACATCGACCGAGTGAACCCCCGGAGTCAGCGCCAAAAAGTCCATCCGCACGGATTGGCAAGTCGACGGACGCAGGGGGCTATAACACCTCCATCAGGCAGTCCACCACGGAGATTGTGCTGAAGAGGCTCACCCGACTCGGATCCGATTCTCAAGAGGTATGATCCCCAATCTTTGGGTTTCCGTCTGTCCGCCGGCCTTCCTGCTCGTCCGGGCGTCTGGATAAGTGACCTCGAACCGCCTCATCCACGATGACTTGTTGAATACAAAGATATCCAACGTGAACTTGTCGTTCGGAAATATCAGATCCTTAGTCGAGTCTTTCCCAGACTGCTGCTTCTCGAGAGGAAGGACCCCAATGGAAATGACGACCGGTTCGCCATCTCCCTCGTCTCCGGAGACGGCGCTACCAAAGTTCTCGCCGGCGCTAGCTCCGAATACCCGGGTAGTGCCCCCTCTTCGAATCTCCATGCTTGGCCCGACAGAACTCTGCGAAGCAACAATAGGATTCTGTGAGATGGGTGTGGAGACCCCAGGGGAGGTCGGGAACGACGGGTATGCGGGAGTAACCGGTACCGGGGAGGAGAAGCTGGTGTCGTCGCCAAACGGCGGGGCGAGTGGAGGGGGAGTTCCGGAGTTCGGCGTGTATGTCGCCGGCGTCCTGGGACGTAATTGTACTTGTTGCATGACCACAGACGGTAGGGTAAATCCACCACCGTTCGCAGGCAACGTGAATTGTTGTTGATCTCGTTCATTGATAAAGGCAGGATTTAACAACGCTGTCGAGGAACGGTAGTTGATTGGCGATTTGGGAATCCTACCGGAACCCATCGCAGTCGCATCGATCGTATGTTGTCTACTACCCGAAACCGCAGACAGCTTCTGGTCATCCCGGGGTTGGGTGGATATAGCAAGTACCGTGGACGCAGAGTCGCGGCCGGGGAATGGAGACGCAGGCGTAGGCAGAGCATCCCTGTTAGCGACGTAGGTTCCGTCAGGAGGGAGGTTCTTGTTGATGTTAGCCCCAAGGTCGAGCACGCAATTCCACTTCGAGGAGAAGGTCTGAGTCGGGTGGACCACGAGGGGGCCACGATCCTCACGAGGCTTCCCGTTTATCGTAATCGAAACCGCCCTCTGCAGGTCCCCACCCCTTTTCTTGCCAATGGCATTTACGTCGTCCGCATCGGGGGGCTGCACAAAAGTCACGGCATAAAGGAGGTTGTACTGCTCCATGCTTGCGATTGGTAGAGGGAAGATGGTCCCACGATCTCCCCATTTGATGAGAGTCGTCTTCGCTCCTTGACCGCTGATAAACACGTCCACGCTTTCGACGACAAACGCCATGTCAGACTCCCCAGAATTCTCGATCTCAACGCAGAGTACAACAGTGCTCTCGTCATTTCCTGCTTCCCTTCGTTCGCGATCCCACTCCTCGGCGTTGGCGGCGGCCGAGACGTTCGATTCCCAGGGAACGTCGGCATCCGCTTCGGGAAAGAGAACGTAGGGAACAAAGACAGTGCGCATGCGGACCTTGAATCCTGAAACTGTTCTGAGGGTCTTCCTGTGCGACTTTCGTAAGATGGGGATACCAGAACGGATTGTTGAGGTGGGTGAAGGGACCGCCGTGTCATCGCCCGCAAAGATCGGTGGCAAAGAGAACGCTTCCCGGCGAGTGGGGGCTCCCAGCCGGGTAGAAGGCAGGTTGATGGCTTCATCTCTGAATATGGGCACTTCGAGCGATATGAGCGTCACGAAGTCTGTACCCACGATGCTGACCAACCTGAAGCGATCCCGCCTAACAGGTTTACTTCCTCCAGTCCCCTCACCAGCTCTTCGGCCGGAACTTCATCGTCATCGCAGTCGTCGTATGGGCCTCGTATCGGTGTAAGTGGAGACGCTGGATCAAGGGAAGCACTCCCAGTCGCTGCGATCAAGTCGGCCAGACGTTGCCTTGGTCCCGTCAACAGAATCGGTTTCTCTCGTAAGGTGGTTGATACGGTCAGACACAGGAGAGGATCTTCAAAGTACATCCGGACAAAAGCTACGAGGGGAATAAGGGTTTGTACGGGAAGGAAACACCTGATGGGCGGGGGCGCACCAACGTTCACGACGAGCTTGAAGATCGCAACCCAGGACTTCTCTTTTCGCGACCACAGGAGTTGAAAAGCTTCAGCGGGATCATCTCCCCAGATACCTGCCGTCAGAGGCGTTCCCTCAGACTTGACATACTTGCGATCGGCCTCTCCAGCAGAGGGAATGGGGTGGGGTGTAGTTGGAGGAAAGATCGAACGTGGCCGCCGCGAAGGACCCAAAAGGGAAGTTGCCCTTGACGGTGGAGACATGGTCGCACCTGATTGCGGTTCCTCTATGATTGGGGTGGTCGATATGTAAGTAGCATCGTAAGACACTTGTATATGCGATAAGAGTGCAAGCAAATGCGGTGGTGGGACCCGCCGTTCATCCGCAAAACTTGGGGTAGAAGCGCCGGTATTGAAATCCGCAATATGCACGGTGAGATAGTAGTCCAACTTCTCGTCTAGTGACCTCTGGGTAAGCCGAACATGGCGGGATTATTGGGGCACTCACCAAAGAATACTACCGATCGCTCAACATCGGCAGACTGAAGGGCGGTGAGCCAAACGTCACCCTGGGTGTCGTGGTCGTAAGGGAAGGCGATGGATGTATCGGCTAATACGACGTCAAGGGTTGAGTTGGTGAAGGCATCTCGAAACGGAATCATGGGTAGTTTGACAGAGGCCGCCCGCGATCACGATGCTCACGTCGACATGTCACGGTTATAGCAAACGGCCGACATTTTTTCGTCTTTTACGGGTCGGTTCCGTCCGCACCTTGACTCTCTGGCGAGGGAATCACCAAGGGCGGTCACCCAGACAGCGTTCTAGGCCACTTCGCTGTCAACGCCGCCGGACGCTTTTCTACACAACTGGGGTGATTGTCCCTGTCGTCTCCTTCCCAGACTAACCCGAATTTTGCTGAGGGTGTTTCCGGAAGAGGAAAAAAATAATATTCGGTTCTGTACCCAAATGCCGTGGAACGGCCCCGGGACCCTTTCCCGAACTATGTCTGACGTGGGACTCTGATATCGCTGTCCTCGTGAGCCGTTTGTGTCGAGAAAATCCACCCTTGACCATCGCTCAGAAGGATCTAGGCATTTTTTAAGGATGCCGGCGGGCAAGGAAACCATCCTCTTTGAGGAAAGGGAGAAGAGACACTGACAACCCGACTTCTGATGACTTAGTTTTAGGGGTACGACGAGTATTCGCAAGCTAAGAACCAAGTTGCGGAATGGGATCATTGCGATTGACATGCGAGAAATCTTCTCGAGTGCCTTCATTCCACCTCGGATTGGCCTAATCCATCAAACACTACTGACATCGGCCAGGCCGCGTTACTTCCCCATGTGCCTTCCCTTACAACTTGTCAACCCTCTTGCGAAAATATTCCCATCGTCACCCCGCCCGGTCATTTCGCATCAGCTAATACAATCAAACCCCGTAGTTCCTCGATACATACCCTCATATCTTGCCGCCATGAAGCGAGAGGGTGGGATATGGTTGCACCAGCCCAGCGTGAACCGGTTATGCGCGTACCTTATCATTGATCGGGGTCCGTCGGAACCGGGCGGGGAAAAGGCTTTCTCAACATTTGCACGAGGGGATTTCCCTTCGGGTGTTCCGTGGCGTTCCCGGTAGCTCGTGGAGCAAACTTGGTTCCGGAGCTCTTTAACCCTCACGCAACAGGGTATAAGGGTGACGTTCCAGTAATCACCTGAGATCTCGGGGCGGGTTTTCAGTCAACAGCCGTGCAAGGTTCAGAGTTTGCCGCTTGAGACTCTGGGGTCCTTCGAAATTTCTCATCCGTTACTGGTTACCGCCCATAGGCAAATTACGACACGTAGGGGGCGAATCGCCCGCATCGCGTTGGCTCGGGTGAGGAACACCAAACTGGAAACTTACGCGATCTTCCTGTCTCCTGTCTACTTCACCCGAACTCAGCTGTGTGGGCGTGTGCTAGCCTGAAGTACCTTAACACACCATTCGGATACGGCAAACATGGAGTTCCCCGTGAACTAAGGCCAATGGACCACCACCTGTGATCGTTGCCTTGCATATAGCCAGATTCTTTCGGGTGTATATTGTTTTGGTGCCGAATCTGTCCTTGACCTGATCAGGAACGTGCAAAGTCTTGCTTAGCTTGGCAATGAGTGGGTGTGCGGCCCCCGGCAGCCCGGGATTGGGCAGTCGTGGGCGGACCCGCCCGCATTCCAATAGAATGGAAGGGACCCCTTTCAACAGCAGTGCGGAAGTACAAACACACAAGGGGTTTGCCAACAGAAAACGAAAGAGCGAAAAAGCGGTATACATGCTACTCTACCTACGAATAAGTCAGCATATAACAGTAAAGTTGTACTATCATGCGGCGAAGAAAAGATGCGAAAGAGGTAGAACATCGATGAGCAACAGACAGCAAAAAGATACAAGAATTCGGGTGGTGCGAAAACGTGCTAAAGATCATCCTCTGCATCCCACCTGCTCCATTTACCTAAAGGTTTCCAGTAGTATTGTTTATACTTCATGCTCTCGCTCCTTCTACCCGCGGCGCGAGGCATCATGTTCTTGAGGAGAGTTGCCCTCTCCTGGTCCACATCCTTGTCTGGTACATAAAAGTACCGCGGAGGTAAAGGTTTCCCGTTGTCATCCTAATTAAAAAGATAATTAAGAACGGGAAGAAGTTTCCAAGTATTTGAAAATGTTCCACCTTGCCGCTGGATGGAACCGAACTAAAAAAGCCAGCCTTTGCTCCGGAGTCGAGGGTCTCTAAGAGGATTCGCTTCAGCTCTGGCTTAGTATACTCCGTCCCTAGCGAGGGCCGAGTGTCCTACCAGTAAGGTGGTGAGATCTAAGGCGACATGAAATGGGGAAGGAAAACATACCACAGCAATCTTCCGGATAGATTCCACGTCCATAGAACTCGCGCGGGTCATCGCTAGGGCTTCGACAACCATTCCCATGAGACCTCGGTCCGTTGGGTCCGAATCGGAAGCGTTCGAAGTCGTGGTCTCATTCATCGTTACCAGAGGGGGTTCAGGGCAAGGGGAAGGAGACGATGAACGAACGGACTTCTTCCCGGTCTTCCGACGAGACCCCGAAGCAGGGTGCCCTTCCACCTTGGTATCAGCTACAGAATCTACGGAGTCCGTGTCCACCCTGGATTTCTTGGGGGCTCGAATGTCGATTCCTCCTATAGACCGGCGCTTCACCGAGGTTTTTGTGGGTTCGCAGGCGGTTTCCACGTCGAGGTCTGACTCTGGGGTTGATTGTCTCGTTTCTTCCTCACGTATTGGCGACGAAGAGAGGCATGTTAAGGGCGAGGAGAGGAGGGAGGGGGACGGGGATCGTGAGGTTGGCCACGATGCAGTACGAGATGCCGGTCGGGTCGGCGTTTGCGGGATTGCCAATGTACCTCCTGGATTGACGGGAGATGGAGGGGCGACGTCAGGAACGGTGGTGGCAAGAGGTTCATCGCAACTGTCGGGGATGCCGGTATGAAGCGAAGACATGTCATCTTCTTGGATCTTCTCAGACCCTGTTACGGGAGGAGCGGAAATTGGGGAAGCGGCCGTCTTGACAACTCCCTCGCTAAGATGAGTGGGAGACGGGGGGTCTTCATGAATCTCGTCAGGCGGATCGGGGATGGATGCGTCTTCAGAAGATATTTCCAATTTGGGGGCTAAATCCGCGGGACGGGTTTGTCCAATGTCGGTTGGTCTTGGCTCTGAAGACGTCAACTGGGGTGGTTCGTCTTTATCCATGATATCAACCTGATTGAAGGCGGGTTAGAATGGGGATAGATGCAACCGGGAAGTACGCACCTCCTCTATTTTTACCCAGCGGCGGTCTACCGGGTCCATCGACGAACGATCTGGGGTCATCGGGAATACCGAGGGATCATTTTCCGTTTCAGGAGAGATGGTAGAGAGGAGGTCCGGGGCAGAGCGATCAGATGCAAACGACGAGACTCTGGGGCGCCTCCTTAGATCGAGCAGGGCAAGGATCGCCTCCTCTTCGTGCTCAGAGGATACGGAGAGACGGTGGGATCTCTGTGGCGGATCGAATGGAATGTCTTCAGGAGGTGGGGAGTCGACAGGGAGGGAAGGAAGTCTATCATCGGGGGTACCTGGATCCGAATAATCGTACTCAGAAGGGGCGTAGCCAAAGTCTGAACTTGGTGGAACTTCGTCGTCTGACAGGTGGGGGTCAAAGGACATTCGGCCAAATGTGGCTTTGAAGCTAGGGAGGCGATAAGCAGGGCGCGTTGAGTGGCGCACGTCTGGGGTTCTTGGTGGGCCAAAACTCGGGCTTGTAGGGGGTGAGCTGGACCATTGTGGACGATAGGATGAGGCGGAGGGTCTTAAGGGAGTCAAAGACGTAGATGGACGCGGCAAAGTGAGGCCATCGAGTAGACCTCGAGCTGACTGTCGTTTCGATTCAAGTCGACCCTCGTCCATTTTCAGCAGAGACCAACCGCAGAATTCACTGGTGAAGAGCGTGACGTGACGTCAACCGTGACAGACCGTGTGTCCAGTCTCCCACAGGCACGTGATCGTTCCTTTGTATTTTTATTTTTCCCGGGTGAGAGACTGCTGGAAGTGAGATCTCGTAAACACGTTTCAGATGGTTGTGATGCTCGTGGCTCTTCGTGATCTTCCGCTCCATTTTCGTGGCTTTTCGTGGCTTTTTGTGAGTAAGTTTTGGGCCCAGCCCGTGGGTCCGTGACGACATTCTCAAGATCACTGAGGATAGAAGATCAATCTCCCAAAAGATTCCAGACCTCCCACCCTGTCGTCGGTACCGTCCTGTCCCACCCCACCTCCAAGTGACCATCCTCGGTTCCACTGGCGTCGAATCGTTCTGTGGGGTTTTTCGTTCCCTCCCCACATTTGCCCGTCCGCCACACGCCCACACGGTCGCTCACCTGTGCAAGCATGTCAACTGTTGCGCGGCCTCACACATTGGCAGCCGGATGGGCAGGCCGGGCGGGTGTCCCAACCATGTCATTGATCGCCATCACACGCAACTCAATTGAATGCCGGGCGGGGTCCTCCCTGACAGCATGCCACGTGGATCGGCATCCGCGGTTGCTTCCGCCGCCCAATCGGCAAAGGCTGCATCCCTGCATTCTTGCGTGGTCCCATCCGTCCCCTGGTACCTTGGGGCGAAAAGGAAGGTCCAGGGCGTGGGCATCTTTGCCAATGATGCCTGTCATCATATGCTCCTCCAAGGCCCCCCACCCCCAACACGGGGAATATTTGGTATTTGTTCCTCACAACTCGTTCCCTACCCCCACCGCCCTTTGAGGAGGTTACGTTAACCGCCCAGAGAACTTTTTTTTTGGGAGGTCTGAACCCAGATCCTGGCACAAACCCCCAAATGATTGGCGCACTCCCAACGACTTTGGAACGTAACCTTTTTCCTCCTTTAGGTTTTAGGGTGAGGGTCCAGTTCCCATCTTCGCTGTCCCAGAAATTCCTTGACAGGACGGCCGGGGTGTCATGATGGGGAAGGCGATGAATTTCTCCCCCCTAATTATTAATTCCTTGTGCGTGCGCGACGATCCGACCAGCACGGCACCCTCCTGCATGGACCACTTCCAGCGACCGTGGCCGCTCACAAGCGTTGATTGGGGCCAGTGTTTGTTTCCCTTCCACGGCCATCATTTATTAATACCCGGAGAGGAGCGACCGTTGTGCTCCCGCCCTCTCTTCGGGCCATGGAGTGATCCGGCTACCCTCCCCAAAATCTTCATTTTATTATTATATTCCAAATTTCCCCACAGACTGATGCGAGGCGATAATATTGCTCCTCCAGTCGGGTTCGGTCGGCTACCCGCCAAGGGAGAACCCCTGGTTGCCGTTCCGTAAGCGTTAAGGTTTACTGAGGGTTTGTACGTTTATCGCTTATCACGAATGGCTTAGCCGTCTTTGGTCGCCTCAAACACGGGCGAGCAATCGAACAGATTATCCTGGAATCATCTCATCCAAATTCAAATTTTCCTCCCACCGGGGGTACATCGAAACATTTGAACACTTTTACAGATTCACGTCACTCATGCCATGGCCCAAAAGCTTCCACGGTATCCGCCCGGCAACTTGGTTATATAAACCAAGAAACCCTCTCGCTTTTCATCCCCAATCTCCACCCTGATTTCGACCACCATGGACTCGCGTTCTTTCAACTCTCAAGCCGAAACCTTTGAGTCTTCCTCCCGTACGGAGCCCTGCCGCGTCTTTACCTACTACCACCCTCAGTATCAGCCTGAGTGCTCGGTCCACCAGGACGATCAGTATGCCTCATTCATCTTCGGTGACTGTGATTGCCTGGGGGAGTCGGCGTACTATGCCTCGTCGGTGAGTAAACCCTGTTTCGAGTCGGATTCATTCTCGGTCCACCCCGATCGTGACGCTGACTTCTCTCAATTTCAGACAAACCCCCCCGCCAGCTTTGATGCGAGTGGTGGATATATGACATTGAACACCCTCGGGTTTCCCGGACACGACCAGTTCTTTGCCCAGCATGCGTCGACCATACCTCCCGGCAAGATGTCAACCTATTCCGAATTAATGCCGCACGTCGTGGCGCACAAGTAAGCGAGCCTCGTGCATTCCATCAACCCTTAATCACTAACGCTTACCCCATCCTCGTTTAGGACCACTGTTTCGCTGAAGCAGGATGTTCGTGTAGCGACCAAACCTCAACCATGCGTGAGCCCAGCTTTGTGCCAGGGCCACGCCGATCTCCCCGAGTGCGCGGAGTACGACGATGAGCTCGACTGCCCGGGAGAGCTTGCAGGCGAGGAATACCTCGAGTCCTCCGGTATGTTGACCACATTTCATTCGCACCGCTCAGTTCTCATTACGTGATCTTCTGACAGACGAAGAAGAAGAGGATGATGACGACTCGCACCCTCCCCCACCACCCTCTCCATACTTGGCTCCCTCTCCATCCACATCCACATCTCGCTCTCCCTCTTCCGAGTTCTTCGAACCACCCCGCACTTCTCGTGTCGTCCGCACCATCCGTAATCAGAACCGGTACTCTCCAATGGAATCCAAAGCACCCTTGTCGCGGAAAGGGAAGTCAGTTGTCCGACGGACTTCCTGCGGCTCAGACGATGAAGGGCCCAAGAAGCCCAAGAAGCGGCGGGAAGCTGTCAGCCTCGCGTGTTTCTTCTGCCGGAAGCGCAAGATCGCATGCCGGCAACCGCCCGAAGGAAGTTTGGACCCAACGTGCAAGTGAGTTTCTTTTTCCCCTTTCGGCTTCCATATCTTCCATTCCGTTCTTTTTTTCGTTTCGGAAATCTGACTCGTTCTTTCCCGTTTCTAGTCAATGCAGGTCCCGTGGAATGGATTGTGAATTCCCGACCGAATCCCGTCGCGGGGCACGTCGTGCCAGTGGTTCGGCCACTTCTCAAAAGCACGCGCACTAAGGGGCCCCGGACCTCGGCTCCGCGTCACGGTGGGGTACAACCCTACACCCTTCCCTTCTGTTCATCATTCGTCCGTCATGATCTCTATGTCCCGTCCATCGTTTCGATATGCTTTCCTCCGGATCTACTACAAAATCTTGGTATTCTTTGCTGTGTAGCATTTCCTCCGTGTTTTTTTCTTTCTCTCTGCCTTGATCGGGGGGTCGTCGTGGGCTCTGTGGATTGTTGATTGTCGTGATGTTTTCCTTCTTTGGTTCGTTGCTCCCTGGTGTATAGAGGTCTCGCTGGTTACTGGATTGTAATTAACATACTCAAGTGAATGAACAAGATAGTCATCTTATGAATTACCCACCACTATCCTCCAGACTCCCAAGATCTCACCGGGTACCCAGCATTTAACCGCGATTATTGTTTCATCTAACAAATTTTCTCACCAAAGGTTTTGAGCCCCATTTCTGTCCCCTTCCCACCGCTCGTCAGGCACAGAGGGCGCATGTCATGATGGTGATGGAGGAACCAGGCCGGTTTTTTTTACATGGGTAAATTAGATATTGAGGAACCAAGCAAGTAAACTCCCGTATGCGGGACAAGGGTAAGCAAATGATCTAGGAACTAAGCGTACTGTACAGGAGATAGAACATGATGAGGGAAAATGGGGTAGGAGCGGAGAGAGCATCGTGCTGGCACGTCAAGCTAGTGGGAAAGGATCGAACGAGGGCAGGGCGATCATCGGGGGGACGTGGAGTCAACGACGGGCCTTGACTGGCGATGCGGCCTCTCGCATCACCTCGTCCTCCTCATCCTCCAGAATGTCTGCAACCTTTTTACCAGTGCCTCGCCTCGTGCGGGTGCCAGCCCCCGCAGTACCACGTTTTGCGTTGCCCCTGACAGCAGTATTCTCGGTCTCCGCCGTCCGACCTGCCCTTTTACTCCTCCTCACTCCATGCTCAGGCTCCCGCGGTTGCGAGCCAAAGATGGGTTCTTGTTGCTCGGACGGCTCTGTCTCTTCCGGCACCACACCAAGGCCCAGCGCTCCGCTATCCATCGAGATGTCACGGTGGGCTCCATTCGTAGTTGACGGGCCAGCCCCGTTTTCAGCGTTCGCGTTAGCAATCATCTCCTCCGGGATTTCAGGGAGCTTCTTCCCGCTCGATTCGGCGTCGGCGATCACCTTGCTTCTACGTTGGAGGCCATGTTTTGTGCTGGGGTGGTGGAAAGCACCTGGCATACCGTACGTTGGATTCTGTGAAGGATTCGTGATTTGGGAAAAGGCACCTTGCTGCTGTTGCACGTCCCCCACTGCCCCTTGCTGCTCATCCAGGCTCATGTCCGCCGTGATTCCATTCCCCCCATGTTCCGGTAAGATGGACATGCTGACGTCAACCGAGTCCTGGCTCATCGCGCCACGAGGGACAAGTGGCAGTGGTTCGGGGTACGGAACCCGTCCCTCGCGAACAGCAGCAATATCATCCCCGGCACCGACAAGCCATGGGTGCTCGAGACACCCTTGGGCGGTCATTCGGACGTCGGGTCGGACCTCCAATAGCCGGCGAATGAAGTCCTGGACTGTGGAGAATGCGTGATAAGCGCCTCATGTGCGAACGGCAGTTTCGTCCACTCACCAGTATCACTGATGTTGCACCTCTGTAACATGGACCAGTCGGTGGTTCGGGTCTCGATCCTTATCCTGATCTCTGCATCCTCATTTTCGATGAATGGACTCTGCAACGTCAACCTGGAGATAATCAGAAACGGGAGAACAGTACGGTTGGCTTAGCACTCACATTGAAAACACAATAACACCGACGCTCCAACTGTCGACACCGTGACCGTATCCTTTCACGTTGTTTTGTACGACTTCGGGCGCCAGGTAACTGGGGGTACCGCACATTGTCTGATGGATATACGATGGATATCAGCGGGCTCCCCACAAGCGCGCGCAAATTCTCACCTTCAACATAGTCAGGCTATCGATATACTTGGCTAACCCAAAGTCGGCGACTTTTACCACCGGAGGGTCATCTCTTGTGAGGAGAACGTTCTACACAGGACGTAAGAATTAACGGGTATTACGTTGGAAACCCTCGAGGTGGTCCTCACCTCTGGTTTGAGATCGCGATGAGCGACACCCTGCCCGTGGATGTATGCGAGAGCATCACACAGCTGGTACGTAATGAACCGCGACGCTGTCTCGTCCAGCCCGTCATGTCTGAGGATGTATTCGAGAAGGTCACCCCCTTCAATGAGCTCCAGCACGAGCGCTACGTAACCGGATCGCGTAAGCGCCACAACCCCTGCGGATGAATGATCGCTCTCACTGATTTCAGTCTTCGTCCAGAACGTTTCGATGAGTTGACAGATGTTTTGATGACGAAGGTCCCTCAGAATTTGGATCTCCCTGGCGAAGGAGGTGGCACGGTTGTTTGTGGCCGCGTTGACGGAGCGATCATCGTCCCGGTCCGGATCGAAAGGAGCAGCAAGTTTGTTCGACCGAATCATTTTCACTGCGACGAATTGCCCAGTGCGCCTGGAGAGGGCCTTGTGTACTGTCGCAAAGGAGCCAGTACCGAGTTCGTGGCTAACGTCGTAATAAGCCCAGAGGCCCTCACGAGGAGGACCAGAGGCTGTGAATCGGAATACGAAGCCTATTCGACATCAGGGTGGGCCTTGCATGTTCCATATGGGACTGTGGTCACTCACGGTAGTCTTCGAGACTGTCCCCCTGCGCTTGAGGCTGAAGAGAACCAAAAGCGACCTCGCTCCCATTTTCCAAGATCCTGCTCTGCCCGCTGCCGATCTTAACTCCGTTGATCTGTAACGGCCCCAATCAGAGAGGTCCACACTGTGGGGTCAAGGGTTCAACGTACGAAGGTTCCATTCGTAGACAAATCCTTGAGCACAACTGGAGATTTCGGATCGTTTCCATCCCACCTGATGATACAGTGTTTGTTACCTAAGGACGAAGCGCGTCCAAAGCGTCAGAATACGCGTCAATGGAGATGGACGGAGAAGTGTGAACGCACTGATTCTCATTCCGGGTAAACGAATCGCGTTATCGTGACCACGGCCAATGGTGTAGGTCGGCTGTATCCTCCAGAAGTCGAGCTGCTTGAGCCTCGGGCTGCATGGAAGCAAAAATCCCCACAAGTGGGCCTCGGAATCAACCTTGTCTGCCTCCGTTTGAGAGTATTGCTGAGTGGACAATTGGGTTTGCTGAGTCTGCTCGAGCTCTTCCTCATGGGAATCTTGCTGGTAATCAGGGCTGGCCATCGATCACAGGATAGTGGGGAGATAACTGAGATGTGGCGACTAAAGATGGGGACGGCGGGAGCGGCGGTGTCTGTCGGACAGCGTGGGTGGACTTGGCCGTTCGACCGTTGTGCTCTTATACGAACAGGTGGTGGGTTTGGCGAGAAAGAGACAGCCCACGCTCGGATGCTTTGGCCCACGGCTGTGGTTTGTGCCAAAGGGATCGCAAGTGTTGTAAACAAAGCCACAACCGTGGAACACACAGCCATGCTCACCCCCCGTGTGATGTCGCTCGTAAAAATCGTAAAATTAAAATTAAAATGCCAAAATACGATACAGCAGCTCCATCCACCATTAGCGCTCCTCAGCTCGTGGTCCGGAGCGCATCCCGCTGGAGTCACAGTTCCGATTCGAGAGCCACACCAATGCCTCCGAACCTAATTCTCTGCAAATCGGCTACATCAATGCAAATGGCAATGTCCGTGCAAACCCTCGTGTCGGTGGCGTGGTCTCACGGATCTTCTAGACAAAGCCATGGTTCGGCTGTCATCACTGGTAGGTGTTTGAGTTCCCGCGCCGTGGCTCAAAGATAAAAGGGGTTACCGTGGTTGAAATAGACGAAATGATCTGCATTGATTCCAGTGGAGACTGGGAGTGGACGTTAGCAGTCCAAGCCATTTTCGAGTAGTCATTGGAGCCACGCACTGATGGAACGGCTACAATGTTGATCCTCGGACGAGTTCACGCACCTTTCAACATGGGTCGGTTTCGCCGGGTCCTTAAATTGCCAGTACTCGGTGAAGCTTCAGGCGAAAAATGTAAGATAACTCGTAGGAAACGTTGCCGAGGGGTTCCATGGCTTACAAATGGTGATACCCGAGGTTGAGCGGGATAATAGTTGGTACGCCATCTGTGGTTGGTTAGAAAGTTGCCAGGTGTTCTTTCAAATTACCGACCGTATTGATGGACGGCTGGGCATTCATGAGTGAATGGTGGGACCTCAAAGTATTCAAGACATACCCCGGTATGTGTTGATGGGTCCAAGGAGCTCCTCGACGAACTGCGAGAATGCGAGGTTTCCCGTTCTCGGTTGTCCTGCACGGACACGGTCGGTGTATAGGCGGCTAGATGTGTGGTAAACTCATTACCGAAAGTGAACAGCTTAATCCTCCCCGCGAGTCCAGGTATGTTCGAACGCAGCGTTACAGCCGCTAAAGAGGCGAGGGCGCCGCCGAGAGAATGGCCTTAGCGACCAGTCAGTCGTGATTTATCCAAGTGCAACGCAGGAACGTACCTGCGCAAACGAGGCGGTAATGTGGGTAAAACGTGTACTGCTCTTCCATTATAGAAATCACTGTGTCTGCGACGGAATTGAACGCCCGCAGGAAGCCCCAATGTACTGCGGTGGTGTTGTCGGGTGGCAGCACCCCAGGCGAAGAAAAAGGGGTCAGGACCATCGCAGAATCTGTGTTTATGTTCGAGTTATCGTCAGACAAGGCAGGACTTTAAGAGTTCACCCTGGCAACGCACCTGTGAAATAATCTGCCAGAGCGTTAGCATCTGACCCCCGGAACACGAGGACAATCTCCTTGCGAAAGTCATCACGGGCAAAAAAGCCGTTGGTATGTGTAATGGCCTCAGAAAACTAATGCACCATGCTTAGCACCATTGCTGGGGTTCAGGGAGGTCGTAAGGGGTTCGTACCTGAGCAACCAGGGTGTTACCGAGGGGTCGAAGGCATATTTTCTGGTATACCGCAGAGGAATATTTCGTGTACCGAACCAAATCGTCATATGCCTGCTGCTCAACGCCCCCTTTGGGGTAGCCAAAGGCCAGGGGGGATAGGAGCAGCAGCAGCAAGACCTGCATGGATGCAGTGACAAACATAGTCCCGACAGCGGATCAAAGCCGCTGCTTCGATGGCATGATCCGCCAGATTTGGGTCCTCCTGCAAACGATCGCTCACCTCTGAACCGCACAACTGTGCTGGTGCAAGGACGGGACGTAGCCGGAGACGGCTTTGACCATTTAGGTATTATACTCGACTAATTGGAAGAGGCGGCAAGGGATGGGGGAGGGGAAATAAATTTTGATGGACGGGTCAGGTTGGTCCCTGAAGCTGAAGGCTAACCGAAGGGTTGATGGTGAGGTGAACGTTCTATGGTCTCCCGGCGACTCTGGGCCTCGGTCGAACCGGCCGGGGAGCACTCGTTTGGATCGCTGTGGACTCCATTCAGACCACCCAGGCCGCAGAATGGTAGGCCACTGCACGTTTCTCTCTGGCTT